>Ga0070708_100001389_pt1 | contig 18512 bp, 14 predicted proteins | sample KBSK5503metaG_FD_65469 | JGI IMG/M metagenome (GOLD analysis project Ga0070708, IMG submission 65469) | Corn, switchgrass and miscanthus rhizosphere microbial communities from Kellogg Biological Station, Michigan, USA - KBS K5-50-3 metaG | ecosystem: Host-associated > Plants > Roots >... | reverse complement strand
TGCCGTAGTCACCAGCCGTCCGTGGACGATTCAGCCAATCAACGCTGCCGTCGGGGCGAGCAATGAAGCCGTCAGCACTTGTGGCGATGTACACAACAATCTTTCGCATGTTTACTCTAGGTGGTCTTCACTTCTGCTTTTGCGCAACTACAAAGAGCCAATGAGACCCTAACGTGAACGGTTGGCAATCCAGCGAGGCGTACAGACACTGCACTGCAAGACCTGCTCGTTCGAGCATCCTCCGTAGTTCTCCTACTGTGTAAACCCAGTGCTTAGATTGTCTGGTCTCAACCTTTCCATCCCTCACGAACGTGTAATCGGTATCCAGGCACTCTCCTCAACCTGATAGTGGTTCTCAATGGCAAAGAGGATGTCTCCTACCTGATACCAGGTACGTTCCTTCAGGTTTAATAAAATAGACTCAGCGGCCATCCCGGTTCCCACGACAAATCGCGCCTCTCTTTCAATGCGCGAGAAACGCCGTTCAAGAAGGCTTCCATATCACAGTACTCAAGGTAGCCAAAGCTATTCCTCATACAGAAAGCCCCATCAAATTTTTGTTTCCCCTTCGACGTGCCGCATATCGCCCAACACCAATTCGATCTGTGCTCCTATGGCCGAGGAACTAGCACGTGCCTCTTCAATGAACTGTTCTGAAATATCGAGTCCAGTCATCCGATAACCACGCTTGGCAAGCTCAAGTGAATGCCTCCCATTGCCACAGGGGACATCAAGCAAGCGAGAACCGGCGGCGCACTCAATTGTTTTGACAAGGAAGTCTACTTCGTCCTTTGTTTGCTCATCTGAGACCGCTTTTCGCCAAAGGTCGAGAGCAATACCGTGAAAGAAGTTTTCATACCAATTGGATGGGACCGTCATGGTTTCCTCTTATCTCAACGTGTGAGCGCATAATTTCTAAGTTTGCTTCAGGATCGCCCACGCTTTCTCGCGCTCGCCCGCCTTCGCGTAAGCCGCGCGCAGGTCTCACGGACGTACCACATACTTACTGTGCATTTGTCACGTCCGTAATTAGCACTACATCGCTCGTCTTTGAACCGCGAATAAAGAAGTTGATGAGACTAACTCCGGGTTGGGCGATTATACACTCCACCGGTGTCTGTCGAAGAAAGCTTTACTCAAGTCATGCTCGCCCGAAAGATTCCAATCCACAGAATCCCCACCGGAATTGTTCCAAGCTCCAGTGAAAGCGCCCTGACTCCCTTTGATAGGTCTTGATCCCACTTTCCGCTTGTAGAGGTGAAGGAACTTGAATTCGGAGGCGAAGCAATTGGTCGCAACCAGTTCCACCTAATGCAAACGCGGTCCTCCGGTGAGCTTTCCACCGCGGCCTTTCGAAAAGTTCAAAAGGAGATGTTATGCAAATTCAAACTCTGAAAAGACTGATCGTGCTGGGTGTGCTTGGCGTGCTCGCAGCTATTTCGGCCCAGGCACAATCCGGCAACCAGTTTACGGTGACGATTCCCTTCGACTTTTACGTTGGAGGAAGACTCTGACTGCTGGTCAATATAACGTTGGTCGCAGCACACAAGCCTCGGCCGAGGGACTAGTGCTACGCACGACAGATAGTCGGGCGGGTGTCTTTGTCCAGACCGTAGGGATTTCTTGCTGAGGACGTCATTGCTGATAATCGATCTCCGGCCCTTGTCATGTGTAGCCAACCGCGAAATTCGGACCATTGAAGACTAGAGTTTCTAGGAGAGTTCGCTCTCAGCGCGATTGTCTTACCGATCATAGTCTTATCTCAGTGAATAGTCTGCGTAGTGACAGCACCAATCGTCGCCGAGTGACGGTGAACGTGATACCGGTTCCGGTTGCGTACCCTTTTCAAGGGCCAAAGCTACGACACAATCCTCTACTCAGGATCATTTGGATTATTGAACAGTACTGTGAGCTTGATGCTTCCATGACCGAACTGGGGGAAGTTAAACGCGTGGCGATTACCAGGATCGAGATTCGATGCCGTGTCGTCCGGGGCAAACAGAACCAGCGAGTTTAGAAACGCGACCACGCGAGCCTGGTCATTAACCGGGAGCAAGGCAAAAGCATCACGTGCCGCTTGCGCTTCGCCGCCGTGGCGAAAGATTACTTCCACCAGATTAATACTTCGGCCATCGTGACCGTAAGGCGCTGTAGAACCCACACCCCAGAGCGGTGTGGTAAGAAACTGCGTGCGCAGCGTACCGTCGTAGTTGCGCTCGTAGAAGTTCGGTCCCAGCTCGTGGCGCTTGAAATCGGTGAAAATGTTTTTGACGAGAAATGATCCCAGCTTTGGCCGTTTCAGAGTGGGAAAGCCGGTGTGATCGTCAGTCTCGTTGAAGAAAGGCGTAGCCGTGGCAAACAAGTTGTTAAAGATGCCGTTGACAGGATCGTAAACGGTTTCGAGATCTGCGACGCGCCGGTCATGGTTGATTTGCAAATCGGAGATGTGGCACTGCGCACAGCCGATTTGCTGGAAGATTGCCCGGCCCTTCGTCGTTTCATTGGTCTGCTGGTAGGTGGCGGGCTTGAAGTAGTTGAGCAAATAGAACTCGAAGTGATCGACGAGGCTGGTGGGAATCTCATTGACCACACCATCGCCGTCTGGGTCGGCCGCCGGGTTGTCGGTTGGCGGGTCTTCGACCTGATCGAGCGAGCCGTCAAGCACCATTCCGGACGGAGTGACGAATCGCCCACCGTTGTGCGCCACCCTCAGCTCAGGGTCAACTGCCTGTAGCCCCATCTCGTTCTGGAGCGCGCCAACCACGAATTCGCGTATTGAGATCGTGCCGCCGTGCAGGAAGAAGGGGCGCACGCGCAGATCAGGATCGACGCCTTTGACCTGCGAAGTGTCAACCGTGCCGTCGCTGTTCGCGCTGATCAAGCCGTAACTAATGCCCTTGCTGACGAGCGGTTTGCTCACCAGATGGTGGCTGCTCTGCGCGTCCGCAATGGCTTGCGCACGGATCGCGCGCAAGTCCGACGTTATCTCGTCGGCCAGCATCTCTTTCAGGCCAAGCCCAAATAGATGTGGCGCATCACGACTGTCCGGCCTGGTCGCCACGTCTCCGCCAAAGCCTGCTGCTCCGCGTGGCCTGCCGTGACAACCGGCGCAACTGTCGACTAATCCCGCGCCAAGTGCAAGGTTAGTGTTAATGTCGCCCACACCGTCAGGGCCGACGAGTGGCCCCTGCCCCTGTGCGCGCAGGAACTTGCGCTGGAAAAGCTGTCGTCCGCGCCGAATCGCCCGGAAGGGGTCGCGCGCGATGATGAATGAGGACGAGTCAGGTGTCTGCAAATCGCCGCGCCCGGCGCCGACTTCCTGCGCGAGCGACTTGGCGATGCCTGCGTTCGCAATATTGGGATTCTGCGTCCGATCGATTGATTGAGACAGGACTGGGTTCGCGGCCCGCCAGACAACTACCGCTAACAATATGAACAGCACGGCAATATGGAGTCTGTATGTCTTCATATTTGGGTCTTCCTTATGTGTGGTCTCGCTGCGGTCTTCTCGCTGCGGTTTGCATTTTTTGCTAACTGATGTGAGCGGGGAAATTGCGGGATAGTTCCGATTTAGAGAATGACTCTTGTCCTTAATGCGTCGACCTAACAATCCCTTCCATTAATCGAAACGACGCTCGTTTAATTGCAATAGGCAATGTCACGGTCATCGGTACCGCCGCGTGGTAAGATAGGTCACTTCCCCGACCGTAAGCTTAAAGAAGGCGTGGGATCAAAGTCTTAAGAGAAGACTTAGAAAATTCCTAGAGATTTGCTAGAGAGCTTATGTCGGTCACTCTCAAACATTTCTACAAGTTCGATCCTTTCGTTTTAGACGTCGAGGAACGGGTTCTCCTGCGCAATGGGCGTCCTGTCGCTGTCACGCCGAAGGTCTTCGATATGCTTTTGCTGCTGGTGCAGAACCATGGTTGTGTCGTCAGCAAGCAGAAAATCCTGGACACGTTGTGGCCCGACGTTTTTGTTGAAGAGAGCAACATAACCTTCAATATCACAATGCTCAGAAAGATCCTGGGCGATACGAAGCGCGAACCTCTTTACATTGAAACAGTGCCGCGTCGTGGTTACCGCTTCATCGCGAATGTCGAAGAGCCGCTCAATAGCAGCGTCATGACCAGTCAAATCGCCTCCACGAGAATTGAAGCTGCTGATTCCGAATTAATAATTGGTGGCAATGAATTCGAGAGTGATTTAGGGCTCGTAAAGCTGCCTAAAATTGAGTTACCAGGAGCGGGCAAATCCGACAACGCTCTGAAGGCAAAGACTGCGGGCGAAATGTCGCGCAGAGGCCGGTGGAAGACGCTACTTGCCGCTGCTGCGGTTGCCGGGGTTTTGGTCGCGGTTGGCTGGTTGTTGTTGCTTCGGCACCGCTCCTCGGCCCAGTCGCAACCAGACGCCGGCAGGTTGATGCTGGCGGTCCTTCCCTTCCAGAACCTTACCGGCAACACGGCGCAAGATTATTTCAGTGATGGCCTCACGGAGGAGATGATTACCCAGTTGGGAAATCTTGATCCTGATCACCTAGGAGTGATCGCCCGCACCTCGGTCATGCACTACAAGAACAACCAGGAGCCATTGGACCAGATCGGCCGCGAACTTCAGGTCCAATACCTTCTGGAAGGCAGCGTGCGGCGCGAATCCGACAGAGTGCGAATCACGACTCAGCTCATTCAGATAAAAGACCAGACCCGCGTCTGGTCGCGAGAGTACGACCGCGAACTAATTCATCTACTGTCCCTGCAAGGTGAAATAGCGAAAGAAGTCGCGGATGAAATTCATCTGACCCTTGGTGATCATACGCGGATCGAGCCCGTCTCCCAGACTCTTTCTACCAAGAGTCCTGAGGCCTACGATCTCTATCTTAAGGGTCAGTACTGCTGGAACAAGAGATGGCTACAGCAGGCCATCGAGTATTTTCAACAGGCCACTGCCAAAGATCCCAACTATGCCCGCGCCTACGCCGGTCTGGCGGACTGCTATGCCTTGATGGGCGGTTACAGCGCTCGTCCGCAGAATGAGTTCATGCCGCAAGCGCGCACGGCGGCGCTGCGGGCTTTGGAGCTTGACGGAAATCTGGCAGAAGCCCACACCGCGTTGGCTTTGATCGTTCAGAACTACGATTACGACTGGCAAACCGCTGAGAAAGAATACCGGCGGGCGATCGAGTTGAACCCAAACTACGCCACGGCCCACCATTGGTATGCCGAGCATTTGGCATGGAGCGGCCGTTTCGACGAGGCGCTCCGCGAAAGCGAGCGCGCTCGCCAACTTGATCCACTCTCGTTGGTCATTGCGGTCGACAACGGGGCAATTCTGTATTTCTCACGACAATATGACCAGGCTATCCAAAAGTTGCGCGCGGTGCAGGAAATGGAGCCAAACTTTCCGCGGATCCACATTGTAGTTTTTGCTTACGTAGAAAAAGGAATGTACACAGAGGCGCTGGCTGACACAAAGAATTGGCACGAAGGTTCTTCGCCGTGGTTCTGGTCGGTGCTGGCTTACACCTACGGGCGCGCTGGTCAACAACCGGAAGCACAGCGTGCGCTTGACAAACTATTAGAGCTGAACCGGCGCCAGCAAATTGACCCTTCAGCTCTTATTTGGGCGTACATCGGCATGGGCAACAAGGACCAGGCCGTCATCTGGTTGGAAAAGGCATACTCGCAGCATTCCAGTCTCACCACTCTAAAGGTAGACCCCATCTATGATCCGCTGCGCAGCGACCCTCGGTTCCAGGATTTGCTGCGGCGTGTTGGACTGGCCCAATAATAAAAACCAAAGGGATCAGGGTTAAAAATTAATGCCTGGGATCGCCTCAGGTTACAACCAAACAGATAGTGTCTCGTCCATGAAATGAGACACGGAGTGATGGAGTCAATGAGCTACTTTCCATTTCTGCCTTCGCTAAAATACCGATCGACCGTTGCGATAAGATTCTTTAGATTCTCATCAGTGCGGGCGACGTTCTTATCGGTACGGGTGAGGTTCTCTTCCGTGCGAATCTGCGAATCGACGAGGGCATTGATCTTTGCATTCACCTCGCCGAAGCCAGCATGCGTCACGTTGGCCAGCCGCGTGACTACTTCTCCCATTTGGGACACAACCTCTGCGGTCTGGGCCACAACGTGATCCGTTCGGGCCTGAGACTCCTGCAGCTGTTGAATATCAGAAGCAAACTGGGCTTGTTGCTCCACGATAAAATTCATCTTTCTTTCGATTTCTTCGTTGTTCATTATGAGGATCTCCTACCAGGTGTAAGAGAGTGTAACGAAGTTTCTTCGCACCACCAAACGAGCAATCCAACGCTGCGCTTCAGCGGCTCGCCCAGGCAACTTACCATTAGAAGCCCGCTCAGGGCGAGTCCGCTGCGAGCGCTTGTTAGAAGTCTGGGTAGAAACAGGCGCCATGGTGGTTATCCAACAAGAGTGAGGTGATGGTTCTGACATCGCTTTCACGTGGCAAATTATTGTAGTGTTACGCGCATGAGAAAGGGCCGAGTCCCCGCCGGCTTCGTCGCACTGCTTTGTTTTCTTGCAGGCTTCGTTCCTACTGCTTTCGCGGAGCAGTTACCGGTACGCAGCTACACTTCGGCGGATGGTCTCGGCAGCAGTTTCGTCAACGCTCTCATGCGCGACTCGCGCGGATTCTTGTGGGTCTGCACCCGCGATGGCCTGAGCCGCTTTGATGGTTCCCGCTTTGTCACTTACCAGGTCGGCGACAAGAACGCCCCGCCCGGCATCGAGCAAATTGTTGAAACACGCAAAGGCATTTATTGGATCGTAACCACTGGCGGGTTGTATCGGTTCGACCCCAATGCGCCGGTTCCAGCCTCGAAAGCAAACAGTGATGCCAGACCTACGCTCAATGCGCAATTTGTCAGCAACGAACGCGGCCTGCTTTTCGAGGACCACGCGGGCCAGCTTTGGGCTGGCGGCAGCAGTCTTTATCGCGTGAACGATAGCGACAAAAAGGTTTCCTTCCTGCCCGTTGATTTGAACTTGCCCTATCATTCTTTGCCCCTTGGCGTCGCTTCTATTGCCGAAGGAAAAGACGGCAGCCTCTGGTTGGTGACTTTCTCCGGAGTGTTGCGTCGGCTGCCCGATGGCAAGGAGATCTTTTACAGCGTTCCCGATCCGCGCGCGAACGCGCTTACAAGCGTGCTGGAGGATCACGAGGGCAGAGTCTGGGTTGGTCGCGTGCTGGACCTTTATGCTCTAAAGCCCGAACCGCTTAGCGAATTGTCCTCACTCGGCACGCTGACGGTGCGCGATCTGAATCAGCTTGCACTCAAACAAGCGCCGTCTTCCGAGGGTGTACAGATGCCTGCGAAGCCGGGAGAGATTTTCGAATACCCCGCAGTTGAGGTCGCACCCTCCGCGCGTTCAAAGGTCCTGTACCAGACCGCTGACACACACATCTGGATATCGAACGGTAGCAGTTTGGTTGAATTTGACGGACGCTTCTTCAAGGCCCACGAAGGCGTGAAGGGACTGCAAGGGCCCGGGCAAATGGTCGAAGACGCGAACGGCAACCTGTGGGTTGGTGGCGCCAACGCTCTGGTGCGGCTCGATCGGAGCGGTCTTATTTCTTATGCAAACGGATTGAAGGACCCTTACATAGTCACCATTAACAGAACCCGCGCCGGCGCCCTCTACGTTGCCGGCGGCTCAATGTCTCTCAGTCTGTTCGACGGTAAAGGCTTTGAGACGATTCGGCCGCGCGTGGCGCCGGATGCGCGAGTGCTTTGGACCGCAAACGCCGCGTTCCAGGACAGCCGGGGCGAATGGTGGTTCCTGACCGATGCGGGACTTTACCGCTTCGCAGCCACCGACGATTTGCAACAGCTAGCGCGACAAGAGCCACGCGACATTTACGATCGACGCGATAGCTTCAAGAGCGATGCCATGTTCCACATCTTCGAAGACTCGCACAGCGATTTGTGGATCAGCACGCGCGGCGCCAATGTCGGCGAGTTTGACTTGGCTCGCTGGAGTCGAGGGACGGAAAAGTTTCAGATGTTCTCTGCGGCCGACGGTCTTCCGGCAAAACCGGTATCGGCCTTTGCTGAAGACAAAAATGGTGATCTCTGGGTCGGATTCAATGAAGGCGGTGTCGCACGTTTTACTAATGGCCGTTTTACGGAATTCCCCATGGGAGCGGGACTCGATAACGTGTTGATTACGTCATTGCTAATTGATCGGCAAGGGCGCCTTTGGATTGCATCGACGGCGAGCGGACTGGGACGAGTCGATGATCCGCGCGCTCCGGTTCCTCACTTTACCAGTGTCAATGTCGACAATGGACTGGCCAGTAACAATGTGCGTTCACTGGGGGAAGATCTCTACGGCAACATTTACGCCGGGACAGCGCGTGGGCTCGATCGCATATCAGCAGATGGCACGCACATCAGGCACTACTCAATCAACGATGGCCTCGCGGGCGATTTCGTAACGGCCGTTTTTCGCGATGTGCGGGGCATACTGTGGTTTGGGACGCCGAATGGATTGTCGCGGCTGGAACCTGTGCCGGAAAGCCCTGCCGCCGTGGCGCCGATTTGGATTAGCGGTCTGCGCGTCGCAGGCCAGTCCCGGCCTGTTGCGGAGCTTGGGAGTTTGGATATTGCCTCGTTCGACATAGCGCACAACCAGAACAGTTTGCAGATCGAATTCTTCGCCATCGACTTCAGCGCCGGAGAGTCACTTCATTACCAATACAAGCTGGAAGGCGCTGATCGAGACTGGAGCGCGCCTACGTTGCAACGTGTCGTCAGCTACGCGAATCTTGCGCCCGGCGCTTATCGCTTTGTCGTGCGCGCAATCAACGCGGACGGCATTGCGAGCACCGCGCCTGCAGCAGTCTCGTTCAGGATTCTCCCGCCGTTCTGGCGGCGTTGGTGGTTCATTGTGCTGGTGATGCTTACTGTTGGCGCAGCACTCTTTGGGCTCGATCGTTATCGCGTCGCACGAATGAAAGAGCTGGACGCCGTCAATCGCAAACTGACGCTCGAATATGACGTCACGCGCTTGCTTTCGGAGTCAAGCTCCACGCTCGAAGCTGCGCCAAAAATCCTGCAGGCGATTTGTGAAACGCTGCGCTGGGAGGTGGGCGCAATCTGGGACGTCGAACGCCACGAAAACCTGCTGCGCTGCGTGACGGTCTGGCTCCAACCGGAAATCAAAGCCCCGCAGTTTGAGGAGCAGACGCGCGGCCGCACTTTTGCTCCCAGCGAGGGGTTGCCGGGCCGTGTCTGGGCCACCGCCGCGCCTTTGTGGATTTCCGATGTCGCTGCAGATCAGAATTTCCCACGGATTGTCGGTGATTCTCACGAGGGACTGCGCAGCGGCTTTGGCTTCCCGATTCTAGTCGGCACTGAAGTCGTCGGCGTGATTGAATTCTTCAAGCGCGAGACTGCGCAGCCTGACGAAGCATTGTTGGAAATGATGACTCCAATCGGCGCGGAGATTGGGCAATTGCTGGTGCGGAAACAGAGCGAGCAGGCGCTGCGAGAGAGTGAGACGCGCTTTCGCACGCTGGCTGAAACCGCTTCCGACGCCATCATTACGATCGACGAGCACAGCACCATCATTTTCATCAACCAGGCCGCGGAAAATATTTTTGGCTATTCGGTCACCGAAATGTTGGGCGCGGATCTGACGATGCTGATGCCGGAATATCTGCGACATGTTCATCGAGCCGGACTCAGCCGATACGTGGAGACGGGCCGCAGACATATTGGCTGGAGCGCGGTCGAATTGCCGGGGCTTCACAAAGATGGGCGCGAGGTGCCGCTCGAGTTGTCTTTCGGGGAATTCACGAAGAACGAACGGCGTTACTTCACCGGGATTGCCCGTGACATTACCGAGCGCAAGCGCGCGGAGGAAGCGTTGCGCGGTGCGCGCGAGGAACGCTTTAGAGAGCTGGAACGCGTGCGCAAGCGCATCGCAACAGACTTGCATGACGACATCGGATCGGCGCTGACGCAAATCTCCATTCTCAGCGAGGTGGTCCATCGCCGGATTGGCGCCGACGATTCGCCGGTGTCGGAACCGTTGGCGTTGATCGCGGATTCTTCGCGCGAGCTGGTCGACTCGATGAGCGACATTGTCTGGGCAATTAATCCGCAGAAGGACCGCCTCAACGATTTGCTGGGGCGGATGCGAAGATTCGCCGCCGACATGCTTACCGCGCGCAATATCGAATTCCAGTTTCAAACGCCCGATGCTGAGAAAGATGTGCAACTTGGCGCGAATATCCGCCGCGAAGTGTTCCTGATTTTCAAAGAGAGCATCAACAACCTGGTGAAGCACTCGGGTGGCAGCCGAGTTGAGGGTCGGTTTCAGATCGATGAGGGTAAACTGGAACTCACGATCAGCGACAACGGCAAGGGATTCGATACGTCTGCGGAGAGTGATGGCCACGGCTTGTCGAGCATGCGTGACCGCGCGGCGAGTTTGGGCGCCGAAATTGGAATAGTTTCTGAACCAGGACGCGGCACGACCATCATGCTGAATGTCCCGCTGGGCGCGAACTCATTTGTTTCGAAATCATGAATGCCGCTACCTGTTCAGGTGGTGCGGTAGTGACTGGATCAGCGTAACCTTCGGCGGGTTCGAAACCGGCCACCAGGAACGAGAGAGGCTATGCTGGAACCACTGCAAGAGCGGGAAGCGCCAGAAGCGATGAACACTACACTGCCACCGGCGATTATTAAGGTTGCCATTGTCGAAGATCGCCGCGAAATCCGCGACGGTTTGGCGATGCTCATTAGCGGCACTGAAGGTTTTGAATGCACCGGGACCTACCGCTCGATGGAAGACGCACTCTCCAGGATTGGCGGCTCCCTTCCCGACATAGTGCTCTGCGACATCGGCTTGCCCGGCATGTCCGGCATCGAAGGCATACGCATTCTTAAAGAGCGCCATCCCGATCTGCTGCTGCTGATGCTGACGGTTTATGACGACGACGAACGCATCTTTGACGCGCTGTGCGCCGGCGCCAGCGGCTACTTACTTAAGAAAACGCCGCCCGTCCGTCTGCTCGAAAGTTTGAAAGACGCAGTCTCGGGCGGCTCGCCAATGTCGCCGGAAGTTGCCCGCCGCGTGATTGTGCTCTTCCGTGATATCCGTCCACCCGAACGCGCCGATTACGAATTGACGCCGCACGAGCTGCGATTGTTGAAATTGCTGGTCGAAGGACACAATTACAAAACCGCGGCTTTCGAATTGAACGTGAGCGTCAACACAATCTCCTTCCACATGAAGCATATCTACGAGAAGCTGCAAGTCCACTCCAAGTCCGAAGCTGTAGCCAAAGCCTTGCGCGATCGGCTGGTCCGCTAATCCCTATAACAATCTGAAATCCTGAAGTCTGTCCAGGACCGGAACTCCGAACTCTCCTACCTGCATAGGTTGTGATCGGAATTAGCGATGCCTGTAACTTCGCGCCCACATTGGTTGCGCGACCAAGAGCGCGCGAGAGATGGAGAAAGATAAATGACAGGAAAACAGAAACGCTTGGTGCAGGCCAGTTTCGAGCAGGTGAAACCCATCGCCGATGTGGCCGCGAGATTGTTCTATGGCTGCTTGTTCGAGATTGATCCGCGTCTCGAAGCACTGTTCTCAGGCGACCTTGAAGAGCAGCGCCGCAAGCTAATGAAGATAATCGGACTCGCCGTCAAAGGTCTCGATAGCCTTGACGAGTTGGTGCCTACGCTGCAGGCGCTCGGCGCGCGGCATGCCTCTTATGGCGTTGCGGAACATGACTACGTAACCGTTCGTCGCGCATTGCTCTGGACGCTTGAGCGAGGTCTGGGCGCTGCTTTCACACCCGAAATGAAGGAGGCCTGGAGCACCGTTTACAAGCTGCTGGCGGACACGATGAAAGCCGGCGCCAGAAACGCGGTCCTCGTCACGGTGCCCGCGACGAATGTTGCTACCTACACAAGTGGTGACGCCTGAGTTCCAGCAAGCAATGATGCCAGCACGGTGAATGACACCGCTTGATCAGAACCGATGCGACACCAAATTTGACCAATTACGAAGGAGAGGAAGATGCATTTAGTTTATGCCACAGGCCGGCCACGCCGGCGAGAATTTACTATCACCAACACGGCGCGGTCCCTTCCGGCGGGCGCGACTGTCTGTGCGCCCTGCTACGGGAGACGTTCGATCCGAAATCTCGACGACGCCCTGCTCGGCACGATGACGAAAGAAATGAAATCGCCGGATACGATGACACCAACACTTCGCCTGAACACTTTGACACCCACACTCCGTCTGGCAAGTCTGGTGCTGGCAGCGATCGGCCTGATGTTTATCCTTTCCGGGGCGGCACAGGCAAGCACATTTGTCGTTACGAACACAAATACCAGTGGGGCAGGCTCGCTCGCAGAAGCTATTCTCGACGCCAACGGCAACCCGGGTCCCGATGTTATTACCTTCAACATTCCGGGAAGCGGCGTCCATACAATCAGTCCGCCAAACCAATTACCGCCGCTCAACGATCCGGTGACGATCGACGGTTACACCCAGCCAGGTGCGAGCCCAAATACACTCGCTGTTGGCAGCAATGCAGTGCTTCTTATTGAATTGAGTGGGGCCTTAGCGAATTCAGCGTTCGGACTCAATCTTTCGGGAGGTAATTGCACGATTAGAGGCCTGATCATTAATCGCTTCAACTTCTACGGAATTTACATTGCGTCAAATGGCGACAACGTCATTGCCGGAAACTACATCGGTACGAATGCGAGCGGCACCTCGAGTTTTCCTGCGCCAAACAATGGCAGCGGCATTTACCTGACTACGCCCCATAATACGATCGGTGGACAGTCACCAGCGGACCGCAATGTTCTTTCAGGCAATGGCAATGCAAACGGCGGCACGGGTCTCTACGTAAATACCGCTAGCGCGGTGGGGAACAAAGTAATCAACAACTATATCGGGCTTGATGCTAATGGCGTCGGGTCGATCCCAAATTACAATAACGGGGTCTTTCTGGTTGGCGGCAGCTCGCAGTCGATCGTCGGCGGCACAACTGCCAGCGAGCGCAATGTCATCTCCAATAACTACTACGGCATTTCAATCAACGGCTCCTCATCGAACCAGGTCATGGGAAACTACATCGGAACTCGGGCAGACGGTACTGCCAGCTTTGGTAACTCTTGTGGCGTTTCATTTTCCAATGCCTCGAACAACACCGTGGGTGGCACGAGTCCTGGCGCGGGCAATCTTATCGCGTGGAATACGGGGGCAGGAGTTGTGGTCGTTAAAAACTGTGTTAATGACGCCATTCTTGGAAATTCGATCTACTCAAACTCATATCAACTCGGCATCGACCTCTATGACGGAGGGTTTGGTGTTACTCCAAACGACAACAACACAGGTGACGCCGATAGTGGTCCAAACAACCTGCAGAACTTTCCCGTGCTGACGTCCGTGATATCGAATGGCGGGACGACCACTATTGAGGGCACGCTGGACAGCGCGTTCAGCTCGCCATTCCGAATTGAATTGTTTTCCAACAACGCCTGCGACCCAACGGGTTTCGGTCAAGGACAAAGCTACCTTGGGTTCGCTAACGTCACGACAGACGCTGGTGGTCATGGCAGTTTTACTTTCAATGTGCCGAACGCAAATGTTGTGGGCGGTTTTTTCTCCGCCACGGCGACCGATCCGAACGGCAACACGTCTGAATTCTCAGCCTGTGCCTCGGGAGTTGTCAGCAGTCCCGGCACTCTGCAATTCAGCACCAACATCATCAGCCAATTAGAGAACAGCGGCAGCTTCACGATTAATGTAACTCGCACGAATGGCAGTACCGGTACGGTAACGGTTCAGTATGCGACTGCCGATGGCACGGCGACGTCGCCGTCGGACTATACCTCGACGGCCGGCACTCTGACTTTCAATGATGGCGAAACCAGCAAGCCAATCACCATACCGATTGTCGACGACAGCACACCCGAAGGCAGCGAGACCTTCAAGATATCGATAACTAATCCGTCAGGTGGGGCGATTCTCGGCAGCATCGCCTCGGCAACTCTCAGCATTCAGGATAACGATCTGCCGACGCTTTCGATTAGCGATGTCTCGCAAGCCGAGGGCAACAGCGGCACGACTGCCTTCATCTTCACGGTCACGTCGTCCAACTCACTAAACAACGATGTGAATGTCAACTATGCGACTGCCAATGGCAGCGCGACGGCTGGCTCTGATTACCAGACGACGAGCGGCACGTTGATTATTCCCGCGGGCCAGACTTCGAAGACCATCACCGTTAACGTCACCGGCGACACAACGAAGGAGCCGGACGAGGTGTTTTTTGTCGATCTGAGCCTGGCCGGCGGCGCGACCATAGCAAAAGCCCAGGGCATCGGCACAATCATAAACGACGACGGTACACAACCAAGTACGCTACAGTTTGATCAATCGAGTTACAGCGTGCAAGAAAGCCTCAGCGCGTTGACGATCACCGTCACGCGCAGCGGCGATACCAGCGGTACGGCTTCAGTTGATTATGTAACCAACGATGGTACTGCCACGCAGAAAGGTGATTTCGAGTACACGGCCGGCACGTTGACGTTTGCGGCCGGTGAGACGAGCAAGACTCTGACGGTGCTCATCAATGAGGACGCCTATATCGAAGGCGACGAGATCTTCCAGGTCGCGCTGAGCAATCCCGCGGGTGCATCGTTGGATCAGCCCAGTTACACTTCCGTGAAGATCGTGGACGATATGCCAGAGTCCGCGACCAATCCGGTCGACGACGCGCAACAGTTCGTTTACACGCACTATCATGACTTTCTGAATCGTGAGCCGGATCCGGCCGGGCTTCAGTTCTGGACAAACGAAATCGAGAGTTGCGGTGCAGATGCTCAATGCCGAGAAGTCAGGCGCAGCAATGTCTCGGCTGCTTTCTTTCTGTCCATTGAGTTTCAGCAAACCGGGTTTCTTCTTCACCTGATGCAGAAAGAATCTTTCGCTTTGATGCCAAAGTACAATTCTTTCATTCGCGACTTACAGGAGGTGGGTCGTGGAGTGATTGTCACTGCGCCCGGCTGGGAACAAAAGCTGAAAGACAACCAGGAGCAGTTTGCGGAGAGGTGGGTTAAGCGGCCGGAGTTCAGAGCGATTTACGACGCTATGTCGAACGCCGATTATGTGAATTCTCTCTATGCGAATGCGGGCGTCGTGCCGCTGCAGGCAGAAAAAGAAGCGTTGGTAGCTCAGCTCGACGCCGCGAGTGAAACGCGCGCTGCCGTGCTATTGGAGGTGGCCGCGAATTCTACGTTCAGGCAACAAGAGCACAGTCCCGCTTTTGTGTTAATGCAGTATTTCGGATATCTCCGGCGCGATCCCGATGCGGCCCCGGATTGGGACTTGAGCGGCTACGGCTTTTGGCTGAACAAGCTGAATTCCCTTGGCGGTGACTTCCAACAATCTGAGATGGTCAAAGCGTTCATTACTTCAGTAGAGTACCGACAGCGCTTTGGTCAGTGAGGTTAGAAGCGGGAAGAAATATCAGGTGAATCTGCCTCGCCACAGAGGCATAAGGGGCGTAAGCAAGACCTTTCGATCTTGCGTGCGCTCCTTTTTTTGAGTTCCCGTGGGCGTAATGACAAAGCGAAACGCGCGGCCAAAGATCAGCGGAGGACGATCTTCTTTAGCTTGACGATGTCTTGTAGTACTGTTAAGACCATACGCAATTAGGATGACTAAGGAACGCTTGGAAGGTTTTTGTTCAAACCCACGGGCTTTTTGTTTTTTGAAAGCGAATAATGCCTTGGGAGAATTGTTATGAAAAAGATCACTCTGTTTATTTTATTGGCTGCTGCGTCGACGTTTTTCGCGGCATGCGGAGCCCCGGCTGCTAACACCGGAGCAAGTAACGCAAACACAAATACGACCAAACCGGTTGCGGCTGCACCGACCGCCGACGCGTTGATGGCCCTCGACAAACAGGCCAATGAGGCTTATGTGAAGGGCGATTCAAAGTTTTTTGAGGGAATGCTGAGCGACAAGTTCGTCATTCTCACCGACGACGGCCAGCGGATGGACAAGGCCGCAACCGTCAGGATGATCGCCGGCGTCAAGTGCGACATCAAGTCAATGGACCTGACCGAGCCCGCGATGTCGATGATCGACGCGGACACGTATGCCCTCAGCTATAAGGCAACCTGGGACGGCACGTGCGACGGCCCCGACGGCAAGCCGATGCAGGTGCCGAGCCCGATCCGTTCGGCCAGCATCTGGGTCCGCAGCGGCGACAAATGGCAGGCGGTCTTCCACGGCGAGAATTTGATCATAGATCCGAAGAGTCTGCCAAAGGCCGCACCCGCAGCTCCGCCCAAAAAGCCCAAGAAGGTTGAGCCGAAGAAGGACGTCAAGACTGCAGCTAATTCAAATACGGCTTCTAACACCACTGCTCCGGCCAGGGCCACGCCCGATGCCAACACTGACGCTCTCGTCAAGGTCGAACTCGCGCTATGGGAAGCATGGAAGGCACACGACGCCAAGAAGCTCGACCATCTGATGGCAAAGGACGTTTCATTTGTGAATATATTCGGCACCTACCTGGCAACCAGGGCCGATGCAATGAAGGACTGGACCGGGACCGGTTGCCAGGTCAAGAGCGTCAGCGTCAGCGATGGCTTCGTCACGGCTCTTGCCCCGACCGTCGAGATGCTCACGCGCAAGGGCACAGCCGACGGCACTTGTGGCGGTCAGGAGATCGGAGGAACTGCTATCTGGGGCGTGTCAATTTATGTTAAGGAAGGCGATGCGTGGAAGTTCGCCTTTGGCATGAATTTGTCCGCTATGTAAGCTCAGCTGGTTCTTTGTCAATCGAGTTCGGCAACAGGAGAATGGCTCCGCAGAAAAGCAGTGTGTCGAAGAAAAAGTTCGGAGTCCGCAGAGCGGACGTCAGCCTAAAGCCTGGGGCGTAAGCCCTAGGATCAAGTCCACCATAATCAAATCAGCCCGCGGAGCGAGCGGCAGCGGCTGGGTTGACGGCTGTCGCCCGCTCCGCGGGCTTTGATTATTTTTCAACTGCGTTCCCTGGGGTTCCGCTTCGCTCCACCCCAGGCTTTACGCTGACACCCGCTTCGCGGGTTGAAGGCTCAGGACTGATATCTTCACTCAATTCGCAACGCAATCTTGCCCAAATGGTGTTCAGTAAGCGCCTTGTGCGCCTGGCTGGCTTCTTCCAGCCGAAACGTTTTGTCCACATGGACTTCGAACGGAGCAGAATCGATCAAGACGTTGAGTCTGTCGATGAGTGTCGGGCTAATTTCTCCATCGTACGCCTCAAGGGCGACACCGTCAGGTGCAGTCGGCTCAGGCATTACGCCATGTGGATACGCGATCCGCCCGCCTTGGCGAATCGCTAACAAGGCTTCATCAGTCTCCTCGCCTCCCGCTGTAACAAGTGCAGCATCGAGTCCGTTGGGTGCGAATTCCCTGGCTGCCTCTAGAACATTATCGCCACGTCCATCGACTGCACTGTCAGCTCCCAGTTTTTTGGCAAGCTGCACACCGTCGTTACCGGAAGCGATGGCGAACACATTGGCACCGAGACGTTTGGCGAGTTGTAAGGCCAAGTGTCCAATGCCGCCGCTCGCGCCAAAAACTATCAACGACTCGCCCGATTTCAAGGCAAGTACTTTTTCCAAACCCGTTAGCGCGGTCAACGCATCGGTGGGCAACACCGCCGCTTGTTCAATCGTCAAGTGTCCGGGAATCAACGACACGTTATCGGCCTTAACCGCAGCGTACTGAGCGTAGAAACCGCCTTTCGGATTCGCTAGCTCCGCGGCGTAAACCCGGTCGCCCTCTTTGAAGCGCTTTACGTCTTTACCGACTGCGGCGATCGTGCCCGCCCCATCCGTGCCAAGCACGTACGGAAATGTGGGTTTGATCCCCGTTATTTCGACAAATCGGCCTTCACGCTCAAACGGATCCCACGCTCCGACGCCCGCAGCTTCGACCCGAATCAGAACCTCCTGTGCTTCTATTTGGGGGATGGGTATGTTTTGTATTTTTAGTGCCTCGGGGCCGCCAAACTTATCGAGAGCTACGGCCTGCATTGTTTGCGTTTTTGCTTGTGATGTTTGTGCCATGATTTTGCGTACACTCCTCTGTCTGTTAATCGTTCAAGGCATTTCGCCAATCCATATATCTTTCCGAATGATCAATTCACATCAGCAAACGCGATGCCTGTGGAGACACCTGGATGTTAAAAACTGAGTCGTCGTGCTCGGTGGGACTGTTATGCGTCGTGATCGAGAGCAAGAGAGAGAGAGTTGCTCCGGACGGCGTGGAGTCAGTACCGGGAGCGATAGCGACCGGGTCCGTGAATGTGACAATGGATCGTTATGTAAGTTGCGACCCGGTCGCTACGCTATATATGAAAGGGCGCCCCAATGGTGGTAGCTTGGAGTTGATTTAAGACTTCAAGTACAGACCGAAGGAGAGCCCTATGAAAACGTATTATGTTGG
>Ga0070708_100001386_pt1 | contig 18526 bp, 18 predicted proteins | sample KBSK5503metaG_FD_65469 | JGI IMG/M metagenome (GOLD analysis project Ga0070708, IMG submission 65469) | Corn, switchgrass and miscanthus rhizosphere microbial communities from Kellogg Biological Station, Michigan, USA - KBS K5-50-3 metaG | ecosystem: Host-associated > Plants > Roots >... | reverse complement strand
ACTGCTTTGGGGTTGCCAACGTCCTGGAAGCATGCGTCAAGTCTGGAATCCCAAAGGTTCTCTACGCGAGCAGCTTCTACGTTTATGACGGTCTACCACCTGACAAGAATGTTTCGGAAGAAGATCGGACCGACATATTCTCAGCTGAGATGTTCGGAGCGGTCAAAATGGCGGGTGAGAAGTTAGTATACGAGTACTCCAGAATACACGGCCTGAAGTATGTCGTGCTACGATTTGGGCCAGCGTACGGGCCTGACTCTCGTTGCACTAGTGTTGTCTACGATTTCCTCAGAGACGGGCTCCAAGGTCTCCCCTTGGTGATTTGGGGAAAAGGCAGCCGTAAGAACCAGTACACTTACGTGAACGATATTGCGAACGCGTGCACTTCCTCGCTAGACCGTACTAATCAGGTGTTCAACATAATTTCCCCCGAACAGCTTTCCCTGAGTGACGTCGCCGAGGCCTTATCGAGAGATCACGGATTCAAAGTCCAATACGACATATCCAAACCTGAAGGGCCTAGCTTGCCCTACATCTCTCCATCCAAGGCTGTTAATGAATTAGCCTGGAAGCCCTTGACACTCAGAGAAGGGGTCCTCCTATCGATAGAAGCTATGCGGACGAAATCGCCAGTAGAGCGCGTCGCGCCCAGAATTTGAAAATAGGATTCGTCTTCTTTCATTTTTGGCCTAATGTTGGTGGGACAGAGCTTCCCATGGAAAGTTACGCAAAGGCGCTCGCCGAGGAGGGTCATGAAGTAACGATTTTCACGGCGAACGCTCTCGCCTTTAGGAAAGCTCATCTGCCAGCATTTGAAATGAGAGACGGGATTCGAATCCGGCGGTTTACCTTCATTTCTTTCCCGACGAGATACGCATTCATCTCCCCACACCTCCTTCTTGCGCTGTTAAAGAGCGATGTCGATGTGTTTCAAGTGTTTTCTCTGTTGCCCTCGTTCTTCATACTAGCTGCGATCATGGTCGCGAAGGTACGCGGAATTAGACTCGTGCTCTACCCCCAGTTTCACCCATCCCGGTTTCAATTCCATCCGTCCAGAATGATGAGGACCTTGGGGGGAATATTCGATCGCACTTTTGCGATTTCCCTCCTTAAGATGGCCGATTACGTCATTGCACTAACCTATGTCGAGCAACACTACTACACTGCTCTTGGAATCAAGAATGTAACGACCATTTATGAGTGGATCCCTTTCCGGAAGTTTGCGACGCCAGAAGCGGTTCGTGCGTTTAGAACACGCCTTGACATCGATCAACGCGACCGGCTTATCCTCTTCGTAGGGCGAGTCGAAAGGAGGAAGGGCCTCGATATCCTTGTTAAGGCCCTGCCACTTATAGCTGAACATATCCCTGATGTAAAGTTGATAGTAGTTGGTAAAGATTGGGGGACTTTGGGCAATTGTATCTCTATTGCAACACGGCTTGACTGTTTGGATCGTTTAGTGTTAGCCGGCGAAGTTGCTGAAGAGGAGCTGTCTGCAGCTTATAGTATTACGGACGTAGTCGTCGTTCCATCTCTTTTCGAAGCCTACGGTCGAACAGTCGTGGAGGCTTGGACATTCAAAAAACCTGTTATTGTTAGCAGCAGTGTGGCTCTGAGCGAGCTAGTGACGAGGGACAACGGTATAGTCGTAAGCCCAGGGGCCGTTTCAGAGTTGGCAGATGCTACTTCTGAGCTGCTGTTGAACCCGAAGAAGGCAAGAGAAATGGGTGAGAGAGGGAAGCTTGTCCTGGATTCAACGATGCTCGACCTGCCAGTGTTGACGGAACGATTACTAGGAATCTACCAACCTGCGGGCTATACTCCGACTGGGCACACTGGAGCATGAGACCGGAGTGAGAGGATGGGCTCGAAAAGACTTGGGCAGGACAGAGCTCCGACAACCAATGAAGTGATCGAATCTGGGGTTCTCGACTGTTTCTCACGAGGCCAATCTTACGTCTGGCCCTCAAGTCCATGTTCTTCATTCAAAAGAACCGACTCCCCTTGTTTCAATTATAGTACCCACTCTCGACAATTCCAAGACCTTGGAGGAATGCCTCTCCTCCCTAGCTCTTTCGTCCCAGAACAACTTCGAATTGATAATAGTCGACGGACTTAGCAAAGATCGTACAGTCGAAATTGCGGGGAAATACGCTGACAAAATAATCACTCATCCTGGTAATCAAGCGGAGGCCAGAAACGTTGGTTTCAAAGTGGCGTTAGGCCGCTACGTTTTGTTCATTGATGCTGATATGGTCTTTCGTGGAGACGTGGTTAACGATTGTGTACAAGTCATGGATGAAGCTCAGGCTGCCGCGGCCTGGATACCGGAACGATCCTTATCGTCAGCATATTGGTCTCAGTGTCTAAGATTCGCAAGAAGCCTGTCTTCAGAAAGCTTTCGTCTTCCGAGAGTCTTTCGAAGAGAAGCGTTCGAGAGACTATACTACAATCCTGGCTTGGGCATATTTGAGGACATAGATATTCTGACCAGGGCAAGACAACTGGGGTTGAGAATTTGCAGAGCCAACGCGATGGTCGAACACTATGAGCCCACAAATCTTGGATCTATAGTGATCAAGTACTACGCTCGAGCGGCCCGTTCCGCATTGCCTACCTATGTAATGGGGCCTGCTATCGCCAAATTCTTCTCGTATTATTTGCAATCGATTTCTCATCCAAGTATCCAAGTCCCAAGTCGCTACTATCCCGGAATCATACTCATTCGGATATTGCGCACTGTAGCATTTTTACTTGGACGAATGGTCAGACTGTTGACTCTGCCAACAAAGAAGAACAAAATGACTGCCGAGGAAACTTCAACTCTTGAAGATGTAAATTGAAACCTGTGGGACCAAGATGCACAGCCTACGCCTTGTGTTGGCAAGTGTAACCATGCCGCTCCATAACACGATAAAACGTCAGTTGCGTGTTAGGCCCTATGGGTTGTCAGTTGCCTTGCGACTGTACATCAGCTATGCAATTTCCCTCATGGTGAAAATCATAACCCCTGGCCGGTTCACTTCCGTCGGGCACCTGATTCCCGGCAAGAGACTATTGACTGTGTCCATTGACGGCATTGTTGCTCGTCTTAGGCCACATACCGGGGATCTAGGAATGCTCGCCGGTACGGGCGAAACCGAAACAATCCAATGGTTCAGAGTCTCGCCGGGTGAGGTCGTAGTTGATGTGGGGGCCCATATTGGACTGTACACGCTCGTGGCTGCGAGGTCTGGAGCAAGAGTAATCGCGATCGAGCCTGTTCCGTCGAACTTTGAGATATTGAAGGGTAATGTGGAGCTTAATCGCTTCTCAAATGTCAATGCCATCCCGATCGCGATAAGCAATAGCAAGGGACGGCGTACTCTCTATCTTTCTGGCATGGGCGATACTGCTACATCATCATTAGAAGATGGATGGACTAGCAAGGTTGAGCACAATGCAGCTAGGCAAGCGATCGAGGTGCCTTGCGTTAGTCTAGACGACCTCATGGTGTCGATATCATTGGATTCTCTGGATTGGCTGAAAATAGACGTTGAGGGACATGAGGTTCGCGTTCTGGAAGGTGGTTCAGCTACCCTACGAAGAACAAAGCGTCTAATCCTTGAGGTATCGCGTGGAAATGAGCGAAGCTGTATGGCTCATCTAACAAAAGCTGGATTGCATGTTGCTTCTGTGGAAAGGGGCGTTGAAACCAGTAATTGGTTACTTGTTCGTTAGTGTCTGGATTACTTTGAATCTTCCTTGGAGAGGCATATGAATCGCCTCCAGCCGCTTCTCTTCTACTCCTTGGTCTTCTTGGGCATTGCTGTTTACTTCACCTTAGGACTTTTCGCTGCCCCGCTGCCCCAAGGCAGTGATGCGCTAACATGGAGTGTTACACAACACTTCAACGCTAATAATAGCTGGACAATGACGGCTTGGATCGGAGTGAGCTGGCCAGGTGGGCCTTCACAGATTAGCATAGTTGATCTTATCCTGACACTCCTCCTAAGTCTCTTCGCCAATTCGGCGATCTCGCAATTGATGGTCGTGTTCTTGTTTTACCTGACAGGTCTCGGCATGTATCTTTACGCCTCTCGAGTAATTGGATTAGGCATTGGGGCCTTCATTCCTTCGGTTTTGTATATGACAGGAAGACCCATACTTGACCAGCTACTACTCGGGCATTACACTATACTGCTCGGGATTGCGCTTCTGCCTTTCCTCTTCTTACTCACTGATTACGCATTCAGAGTCAGAAAGACAAGTGCTGCAATTGCACTCGGTTACCTGCTCGGCTTCTTCGTCAGCTCTGTAGACCCAATCTACTTGCTAATTTCTGTTCCGCTATTGTTGTCATACGTTGTCGTCGTGGTCTCTCGAAAGACTATAACATCAGTGGCGTCTATGAGTGCCTCGCGACTGAAGCTTGCTGTCATTGCTTTTGTGGTAGCCGCTTTCGTCTCTGGAGTGACAACCTTGCCAGCTCTGCTGTCGCCTCCCGCGTACCTGACGTCTTTTACGAACGTATCATTCTTGATTCAATCAGCGTTCACCACGTCAAGCAGGTCTGTTTTCGGCGCATTGGTGACGTTAGATCTAGAAGGACCAACGTTTCCCGCCTTAGGTGCAACCCTATTCTTAGCTACCCTGCCGGTAATGAGCTACTTGGCGGTGATTATTCGAAGAGGTGCTTTGAGCGTCTACTTTGGTCTAGTAGCGTTCGTTGTTACCGCACTTTCGCTGGGACCAAACCCGCCTTTCTCACCAGTTTACTTCTTCCTTGCAAATGCCCTTCCATTCTTCGTTAATATGCGGGACCCGGTCTTGTGGTCCCTTCTAACGATCTTTGCTTACTCAATTCTTTCGGGAATTTTCCTGCACTCCGTGGGAGGCTTGGCTCGAAGGTTACTGCGCAGACCAGATCATCTCACTCCTTCGATGTTACTTGGAGTTCTGATTGCACTAGTTCTGATCTCGAGTTCCGCCTCGTCGGGTATCGCCTATTCTCATGGGTTACAGTCATTCACAGTGCCACCAGATTTGCAGGGGGCCTTCAAGTTCTTGTCGCAACAGCCCGGAGACTTCGCAATACTCTCAAGTCCTTTTGGATACAATCGAATCGAGAATTATCCAACATCCGACCCTTGGGATTCAAGTTGGGATTTCAGTTTGTATAGCCCCGTAATTACTAACAAACCCTATTGGGCTATAGCATATGTCGACTCGAGTTCATCCGTTTTCCTGCAGTATCTATGGCACATAATCAGAAGCGAACAAACACAGGACTTTCCAAAGATAATCGGCTCTTTTGGGGTGAAATATATCGTACTAGAAGGCAATCCCCAAAGCATCACACCGAGCGGCTGGTTCTACACAGTCCCTCAAGAGCGAGCGTTTTTCATAAACCAAAACGCAATGAGCCTTGTCTATTCACAAGGGAATGTAAGTGTCCTCTCAGTATCTGATTTCGTCCCGCCAGTGAGTGTCGCACCATCCTATGCTCTGATCATCGGGGGTCTAAGCACCTATGAGACATTCGCGAGTCTCGACAAATACTCCTTTGCTGGAATGCCATTTATCTTTGCAGATCAGAATCTCAGGGCACTCAAGACGCTCGTCCAGGGATCTGGAGCACTAATTTTCGACGGTACAACACCTAACGATCTCGGAATGCTTGACCTCAAGTCCAATGGAATAGGACAATTCTTTTCCCTCTCCGATTTCTTGAGCACTTCGGTTCCCAAAGATTCGTGGTATGCAACAGATTCCCCCTATGTCCAAGGAGCGTTCAGATTTGCCACTAATGCCGCATCGACCTCGCGGAATTCCAGCATCTCGATCCCTCTGACTTTAGCGAACCCAGGCACCTACCAAATACTGCTGCACACATTCGTCGGAACAATGTCCGAGGTCGCGATTCAAATAGATGGAGGGAACGCAGGCATCATACCGAGTTCGCAACTCTTCAGGCCTTCGATATTTGGTTTCCAATGGATTAATGTCGGAAACCAAACGCTCGGTGCTGGACGACATACACTATCTCTAAGTGTCACTCTGGGTACCGATTCATCTCTAACAATTGATGAAGGGGCCGTGGTGCCTGAGACATCCTACCAACAAGAGCACAATAATCTCTTGCAACTTCTTTCTCAGTCCAAGGGTCTGCCGATCTACGTTGTTCCAACCGGCTCCTATCTCTATGAACCCGCATCTTCATGGCGTCTACGGGTTTTTACATACAATTTTAGCGGTGCTCCGCTCGACACTTCCACCCGTTCCGTTCTTGTCCATAAGGAGTCAGGGTTCAGCGGCTGGCTCCAAAACTCTTTGGACATTGTCAAAGCGCAACCATATTCCGTTATGATACATGGAAACGGTTCATTCATTATCCAAATCAACGGTGAGAATGTGACGCTCAGTCCTGCATCACCTAATGGACTCACGTGGGCGAAGAGCCCGCCAGTCTACCTTCAACCGAATTCGTATACCATGCTCGTGGGTTCAAATGGAAATGCAAGTTTTGACTCCGTAATGCTTTATCCAACTCAGTTGGGTCTCTCCAATGAGACTAATCCCCGCTATCAAAGAGCATCACCGACGGACTATGCAATAGAAGACTATAGTGGAAACGGCGAAATAGTGACGCTCGCTTCAGAATATAACAGTCTTTGGCATGGTAGCCAAGGGGAATCAACGTTAGAACATGTAGTTGCCTCATACATCCTGAATGGATTTCTGGTTTCCCCCTCATCAGGCGAACCCATTGAACTTCGATATGTAGGACAGGACTACGTCACCTTTGGGCTGATACTCACTCTTATTGGTGCGATCACTCCGATTCTTATTCTTGGTTATGCTAGGCATGCAAGATTGAGCAAATGGCTTCGACACGTCACATGGCATGTGCCTCACTTTTCTAAAGTAGTCAACCTACTCCGTTTCTGCACCCGTGCACCACGCCAAGTCAATTCGGAACCTGATTTCGACGAAAAATCAGACGGTATGCCAAATGCGCATTAGCCTAGCGCTGAGGATGATTTGGGCCCACTTAATGAGGAACCCAGGGTCATTGTTCATCGTAGCCTTCGTAGTGACGCTGCTTATCGGGGCCGCAACGTACGAAGTCTATCCGCTCATAGCTGACGAGCTTGTGACGATTATGTTCTTTGCCCTAGCCTACGGGCTTCTTCTTGAATCGATAGCATTGCTCAAAAATCGCCTCAATGCGAGGCATCATGCGTTTGTGAACACCGCCAATGGGATGCGACCCGAGCCGAATCTACATAAATGACGACCCCACCTATTGCAGCGAGGATTACGTTGCAGCACGATCGGTTGTCTTTTGCAGTAGTATTGGTTAGTAGCGCTTGACATTCTGCGCTTTTTGATGAGTTGATGCATGTTCGGAGCGCTCTATCGTTGCTCCTCATCTTGCTGCTTTTTTCCTTCTTCTCGCGGATTTGACAGCTCCTTCGAGCATTGCCTTCGCGATCCCGGCCCGCTCCTTGGAGTGAGCCTCGAGAATTCCTTTCTTAGCTTCTGCAACTCGTCAACTGCCACGTACCATCTGCTGTCTGTGCGGATTAATACTTCCATTCGAAGAGTTGGGGGGAATGAAAGAGAGCTATTTGCTGAAAAGTTCTTGGAATAATTCCTGACGCTAGGTCATGACTTATTGTGACCGATAGATCGACAGGACGGTCTGGTACGCGGATGTGTCTTCACAGACTATCGAGAGTCACGTCTACTTCAAGCACAAGGCTGGCAGCGGACACTAGTTCGGTTGTCCTATCTGGTCGCGTCTCTCTTCTCTTTCCTTAATCTCCGCCAAGAGCGACGCGTAGAAACCAGGGGTCCGTGGAGGAATCTACAAAGACCATTGCGGAAATTGCGCTTTTACTTTCCGAAGCAGCTCGCTGAGATAGACCGAGTTGTCAATCACGACCTTTTCTTCGGTGGAGAAAGATGGAGGGGCCTTTGCCAGTCCGTGGAGGCGGCGACGTAGCTTGGAGTAGGCCGTCACATATGTCCGGTTTCTCTTGTTACTCTTCGCATACAGGGCCTGTTGCCGGCTCTTCGGCTGACGTCTAATCCACTCTCTAGTCTTCCCGGCAAAGTAGCCTGGATGATGCTTATGATACCAAGCAGAATACTCCCGTGGATTCATTTCAGAGCTGTAGGGATTCTTCTCGCTAAATTCCCGCTCTTGCTGATCGGTCCACCTTGGCCATCGTGATTGAGAAGCTTCCTTCATTCGGCATTTTCGGACACTTCGAGATTGCTTCCCCCACCATCGCAGAGAACTTTGGCTTAGTTTCACCCTCTGCTCTATCGTCGGATGCTTGCCTTTGTGGGATTCGGAAAGCTTTCGTTTATGTTCCTCGCTGAACTTCATGCCCTTGCGACTCTCAGATATTCTCTTTCTGTGTTCGATAGTGAACGGTCTTCGTCTCTTACCCTTGTGAGCTTCCGACATTCTAAGCCTAGTCTCATCCGACAAGTGCCCCTTACGTCTCATCTCGCGCCAACCCTCACTCTACGAGAATCCGCAATAAGGCGTTATGTTGATTTCATTCATTGCTTCCCGCCTCGGACCCTCTTCCTGATGGCTTTAGGGCGCGTGCCAAATTGTGGGGTTTTCACAAACCCCGAGGAAGGCTGCGAAATGCATTGTCGAGGATTTGGTAGACCGGACAAAATACCTCAGATAGGCAGCAACAGATCGATGTACCCCATCGATAATAGTGAAGTCTCCGTTAAAGTCAGTTGAGATCAAGATCAGAGCGATCTCGATTTCCTGAAGGTTCTTCTCGTACTTGTAGACCGCTTCTAAATGGTGCGGATATCTCTTGAAGATCGGATCGTCCGGAGCGTTAAATCGCTTGCCAGCGTCAGAGAGATTTAGGGTGCCTCTGGAAATTTCTACCCAGTCGGAGGAGGGAACGATTTTCAGTTTCTCGAACGTGAAGGAATCAATCGTACCTTTGTACCAGTCGATTCTTCCTGCGGTAGTCCACAACACCTGATAGATCCCACCTCTTGTCTCAATGAGGAGTTCCTTCCGGATTCTGTTCTGTTGCTTGTTCCTTAGATCTTGAGTCGCGAATTTGCTGGTTACCAACGGTCTTCGTTCTGACATGAGATGTGCAAGAATTACCTCGTCTTCGGCAACCCGAACCGCTCCTTGAAGGACCATTCAACACCACCAACCGTTTACTTCTACAAGACCATTTGGGGTTGTCCTCCGACCCAAATCCATCGGTCCTCGATCACGAAATCGATACCACAAGTCTCAGTGACAAAGTCTTCTCATTCAAGCCCCTCCACTTTCTCTAACATCCATGAGTCTACGTGAGGATTTTTACCACATGTATCACAAACATAGAACACCACAACTCCACCACGACGAGGACGATGATGGATTTCCATAAGACCAGAAGAGAAGAAATTCCAACAGAATTCACATAACCCGAACATCTTACTGCTCCTCCTTCCTCCTCCCTGCTCCATGTGCCCAGCATCCAGAAGGACTTTCCAGTAATCCCGAGCTTTCCACATTTGAGGCATCTTTTTCTCTGACAAGAATCACAGAGCGGAGGAGCTTTGATTGAGTAGCAGAGATTACCGCTGTTAGAACAGGTTTTTCTCAATCTTTAAACTCCCCACTTCCCATTTGGATGACCTCCCCAACACTCGAAACAAAGTCCACAACCATCACAGAGAGAGCGTCTGGTCGAACCACAGTGAGGGCAGGCAGAGCCAGAGGAATACCGAATATCTGGAACTACTTGTTGGGCTTGTTCTCTTGCTCGGGACTGCCTCTCTAGGCGTGAAATCGATTCGATTACAATTACTGCACACGATCTCGTTTTCGATTTCATACATCTGAGCACCTTCGTAGAGTTGTTTGCCACATCCAGCACAAGTAGCATACAGAAGTATCATCGGTTCTGAACTTGTTCCCTGTCCGACGGTTTGTGCGCCAGGGCATTACTGTGAACCTCTCCATTCTATTGACTGGCATTTTTCGTTCGGGCAGTTTCTGATCTTCTCTGGATCTTTACGGGGTCGCCACTGATACCCACATTTCTGACACGTTAAGGTAGCACGAGGCTCCTTGGGCACTTGAACAACTTCACTGGAGTTCTCTTTGCCCTGTGGCTCTGGAGGTTCGAGGACTTTCAAGCGCAAAAGCTCGGTGTAAATCAAATCAAGATTCTTTGGGCTGAGTGGTAGAAGCATCTCGCTTTCATGATTCCATCTCTGCATGAATTTCTTAACATGCGATTCTGACATTCCAACAAGATCGACCTCCGAAGTCTTACACCAATCGAGAAACTTCTGGGCGAAAGGTTTGATCTCGTCCATTTCGATCAGTCCCTCGAAGTTGATGGGAATTCTGTCTAGAGTCTTGAAAACCGTCTGAAGGTAGCTTAGTTGATACGTTGTAGAAATCCAGACGCCATACTCGTAACGCCCGTCTGCACGAACGTAATCAGCCTCAAACCGATCAGGATCATCCCACATCCAAAAGACAGCGAATCCGTCCTTATCGAGTCTGTGTTGGGGCACGACCACATAGGTATCACTCGCCCTGATTTTTGCGTCTACGCCTTTTCGGGGGATGCTTGAGTAGATCAGTAGTTTGCAGCGATATTTTCTGGAGTCCGAAGCGACGGAGGTAATTACCTGATTCGCGATACTTGCTCTCTGAGAACTACTAATCCCCTTATCCAGCTCGTCGAGAACGACAATACAGAATCTCCTTTCAGCGAGCCTTTCGATAATGTGGCGAACGTTGCCATCTTGAAAGATTTCGATATTACGAATACTCGAAGGGAAGTTTTCTCTGTTGAACTTCATGTTTGTAATGATGAGTCCGTCTGAACCACCAGTCTTTTCATCACCAAAAAGCCCGACCGCGGTGTGAATAGCGAAATCTGCGAGAACCGTGGACTTGCCACGACCCATCCCCGTACAGACTCTAACCACATCTATCTCTTGCTCCTGTTCTCCTTCCTTTGGACGATCTTCGCCTGGGACAATTCGATACGACATCCGAGGAACGAATCTTCCCTCTGTCTCTTTCTCGATGATCTGAGGTTCGGGCTCTTCGTAGACGATTTCGATCTCAGGTTCAGAGGAATCGGGGCTGTCAACGGACAATCTGCTCTACCTCCTTTCCTCTTCTATCCTGTTCAGCGTAGAGATAGCTGAGCATCTTATTCAAGTCAAGACGTTTGAACGGAATCTCGCGAGTAGTCAGATTCCAACGACTAACGTGAAGGTTCAACTTTGGAAGAGAGACAAGTTTGCCATCGCCATTGTAGAGAAACGGACCTCCCCATTCTACAAACTTCTGTGCTTCTTCCTCGACGATCAGAGGAGGATAGGCTTGGATGCGCGGCTCAATAGTTGAATCGAACAGAGTCTTCAGATAAGCGACGGTGTGAAAGCCTCTACAAACGTAATATTCGGCTTTGTCAGGGTCGTTCAGATATCGCTCATAGTTGAAATAGTCAGCGAAAACGCGATAGAGTGGATACCCGTCTGACATTATGCCCATTGGAGCGATCACAATTGTTATCGAACCACGAAGGTGTCTATCCACTCCAGTCTCTCTTATCGAAGTGGCTACAACGATCCTATTGCCGTGACGACGACTGTTATCAATGACTCTTACAAAACGGCTTCTGAGTTCGTCCTGCCAGTCTCGACCGTCCAGTACGCGATTTAATTCATCGAGACCATTACCAAGATTTCGAATATCGGGTAGCTCTGTAAGGTAGCTGATGTTTTGATATCTAAACGGTTTATTTTGGTGTCCATCATTGCAAACATGTTCTATGTTATGAGTGTTGATTGAGACATTAGTAGCGAATCCTTCAACCCAACCCTGCTCCCACGCATGAAGCAAAATATCAATCGCACAAGTTGTTTTGCCGTGTCCAGATGGAGCATGAATACCGATCATCCGAATCTGTTCTGGACCAGGAGGGTCGATGACTAACCGAGGTCGAATATCATGTCGGTCAGAATTTGTTTGCATTTGGGTTCCTCCAATCGGAAGTTGGTTTGGTCTCAGGAAAATCGTTCTGAATTTGGTAATCTCGAACCAGAGCCGTTATAATGCGCGAAAGAGTTGGATTGTCAAAAGTCGAATGTTCAGCATACCATCGAAGGAAGCTCAGAGTTGTCGGCTTGAGAGTAATCTGAACTCGAACACTCTTTTCCTCTGGAGGATCGGGAAGACGTCCTTTTCCTCTACCTGCACTTCCACCCATCTTACTGATCCTCTCCGTCTGGAAGTTGCTCAGTTTTTTCGATCACGGTCTTGTAGGACCCGAACTTCCCATTTTCCGAAGATCGATAGATTTCCTGTTTGTGATGTCTGATGGTCACTTCTTCTCTGAAATAACCAGCTTTCTCGACATTCCGATCAAAGAGAGCAAGCCCGTGGCTGACTATGTGCCTCTGTTGATCATTACTATAGTGGTCAAGATGATTTCTGCGAGACTTTTTCGGAGGACCATATTTGGAAATCCAAGCCTCGGGTCTATCAAAAGCATCGTCTTGGCTCTCTGACGGATAGGGGTCGAGAATTTGGTGTTCCTCTTCGTAACTGTGTACACCATGTTTGTAAGAGGCAGGCAGATACCGACGGTAGCTTGTCCTCCGCATCTATAGAACCCCCTCGCGGTTACGATTTCTCCGATCTTCGACTTCCCAGAATGCTTGATCGAGGGCATCGGGAGTTAGATCGGATTTGTCAAGAAGCGAAGACGCGAAGTCTGTGAAAGACAGAATGTGTTTTGTCTGATAGTCTGGACACCAAGTTCGCGTATAGTAACGATGCTTCGAATCTGGGCTACAGTTACAGAGAAATTCCCCATCCAAGTGCAAGCGAGTAGAGTGTTGTTGGTAGAGACAGACCTCAGAGATTGGAAGAACTACATAATCGGTATCGGTTCTAAAACATCCAGGATTTTCTAATGCTAAATACTTGTAACAGAGAGCCGAAAGATGTCCACGCTCTCGTGCTCGCTGGAAATATTCGTCCTTTAGCAACCAGAAATTGTAGCCCTTCGCTGTCTCGGAATAGAGTGTTCTGCGAATCATATTCCAGAGATGACGAGAAATATTCTTCGAGTCGCAATCAACGATAACAAACCGATCCCCTCCCTTCCCTCCGATGTTTCCACCTTTGAGAACCCAGTCCAATGCTTCTGTGAAAGCGAGAGGCTTTTCGTTCCTCCAATATCGGGCCACGGGTACTTTAGAGAAACGACGAAGACGGAATAGAGGAATCTTCTTGGTCAAACAGAACCGAATAATCTGTTCCCATTCTTTTCTCTGTGACTGTCGTTTCAGAATGAGGTTTCGAAGTTGAGTATCATTCCATTCCCCTCTAAGACGGAGAAGTTCTGACTCGACCCCTAACACGAGAGCATAGTGTCGTTCTCTGTGGGGGACGACGTTCCCTCCGAATTTTCTAATGCCTCAGATGGACCTTTGGCCAGATAATAGATAACGAGAACATCACCCTCGGTTTGAATGAGTAGAATTTGACCACAATCCAAAGGAAGACAATAATTCTGTTTTATTAGACGAAAGTCAACCACAAACTTTTTGACAATTTCTCTTTGAACCAAAACCTTCAAGCTACGAGACCTCACATTCTTGACATCCATAACATCCCGTCCACTCGCGTTTAGAAACATTGGAAGCGTGAACGACCGAAATTTTGTGTCCACAATCAGGACATTTCGACGAGCGAAAACTTGGTTGAACTTCATCGTCTTCTGTCGAGTCCTTGAAATCCTCCTCAGAAGGCAAACAGGCTACAAGGGACAGCACGTCGTTGCGGAATTCTTTCAACTCGCTATCAGACATCTCATACAAAGACTTGCCACGGTTCGAAAGGCAGAGAAGCTCAAGAGAACAGATACCCATGATTATGAGCCTCCTATTCTTGAACACGCCCTTATGCCAACTAGGCAGGATTGTGTCGTAAGCAGTCTTACCGAGCACATGAACTATAGCCCAGGTGTCTGTTCGCCCATCGTGAACCGACCGGTCCACGAGAGACCGCTCCTTGTCGGTTAGCTGATACATATCTTCCGAACCTTCCTCAATACTACCAGTGACGGAATAATTCTCGGGGACTAAGCAAAAGCTAAGTTTCTGAGTCTGCTAGACCCGACATCTTCTCATCAAACTTCAATCGAAAATCTGTATAGAGTTCATCTCTACCGACCGTCTTAGAGCCAACTTTAGCAAAATGTAAGTCGCCTTCTCTACCCTGCTTCCTTCCTTTGTGGGGAGCCTCTTCAGGTTTGGGAGCGAGTTGACCGTCATTTGACAAGAACTTTTCGACCTCTTCGTTTGCGACGCCGAGTCTTTCAAGAACGACACAATCGTCGACAATACGGTTCTTTGGAGCGACTGCCAGAAGATAAGCCGCAACTATGGCACATCGTTCAGCAATCCCCGAGTCTTTGGCAATCTTACCATCTCTATCTCTGACTTTGTGATACAGGTTATCGACAGCGAGAATAGTAAGTGGATCAGTCGTCTCTTCAGTCGAACAAGTCTCTATTTCGCTCCAAAGCTGAGCCTCCATTCCCCGACGACACATTTCCCGAGCGGTTCTCATAGCATCAAGTGGACGACTTCGGCGAATGTAGAAATGAAGATATTCGAGTAAATCCCACATTCTCTGTATGGTAGAAGAGTACTAGTAAACACCTGTTTACGCTCCCCTTCGACCGACTCTTTGAGTTCGATGTTCGAAAGTTCGGGAACAGAAGTCGCAGACGGATACCTCAGAAAGATTCTTCGAGCATAAGAAAGAGTGGTAGCAGAAACTTGGACCTTTTCAGCGAAGTGTCTCAGAGACCATCCCATCTGATGAGCCTCCTCAGTCAATCGACCAATCTTCCACAGATCCAGAGCTATCCCTCTCAAGAGCTTCTGAGTCTCTGAGACGACCTCTTCGATCTTACGACTTAGCACTTCCAAACCTTCCTCAATACTACCAGTCGAGGAATAATTTCCGGACTCCACACGACAAGTAGTAACGAGACTGGTACACCGACGATCCACACGGGAGCTTATTCCCAAGTTACGAGAAGGAAGTCGAGCAAGTAATTTTCGGTTTCTGAGGCACTAAGCCCAAAAGAACCGATCCTGCCTTCCGTTTTTGCGTGTTGGGGTAATAGCCAATGGAGTGGTGGAAACGCTCAGAATGGAAAGTGGAGATGTCCAAGAGTGTAGAGTCTGCCAGAGTCTTTCGCCAGGGAGAGGATACTCGAAATCTTCATCGGAGCGGAGTGGTCAATCTCGGAAGGGGTCTTCGAGATCGGCTGACTGAGCCAAATTTCGAAAGACCAGATGAACTAAAATCGAATGTTATCATAAAGGATAATCGTCTAAAGTACGACATAGTATCACTTATTCCTGGTTCGGTCTTTACCTCTCTGGAGGTTCAGGTAAATGATCTCACAGGTTCGGATGAGGTCGATGAAGAAGGACTGTTAGAACCTGGAATGGTGGATAAACAAGACTGGGAACAAGAAGAACTTAGTCTCTATGAGGATGGCGGGGACGGTCCCGTCAGTGACCAGAATAGCGCAATGCCTCGTGGGGTTATCGGGAATTTTGGGTTCAAATCACAATTTAACCCTCTAAAGACAGAATCAGAGTTCCAGTCTTTCCTCGACAAGATGAAGAGAATCTACTGGTGGCATAATCCGGATCATTCTAAGAGAACAGATAAGGCAGACTGTTTCAACAATCCTGTTTCTGGTAAATGCCAGCGTTTCAATGAAACTAATTCTAAACACCAACATTTCAGATGGACTAATGAGAAGATCACAAAGCAAAGAAAGGAAATTTCTATCGACTCTCTAATCGATGAGAGACTGAGAATCACCAGATATGGAACGAAGGACTTTGAATTATTTGATGCGGAATTCCTTGAGTTGGGTTTCAGACTTCTTTCTGATTATGTGCTCAAACAGTATACACACATTGCCAAAAGAGATAGCCTACCCAGAAGTGTAGAGGAAGAGCGGGAATATGATGATGATTCATTCGAATGGAATCGCTACCTTCACCAGAAAAAACCTCGTTCTGTTTTCAAACCACACATTGAAAAGAAATGGTTCCCCAGAGGGGGAGATCGTCGCGCGTGGCAACCTCCAAGAAATGTCGGTAACTATGTTTTCCACTACTGGAAAGAGCCTGAGCCAAAATGGATAGTGAATAGCCGAAAGATCGATGGTAAAACCCTAAGAACAGAATCTTTCAAAATCTATCGTCGCTGGCAACCCGAAAAGAAGAGATTTTGTCTCAAGTGCTTCTGTGAAAAGAGCGAGTACATCCTACACTCTCGCAGACCAATCGAAACAGTTGAGTTAGGAGAGTTCAGTGGTGGTATCCTTGTAACAACCAAGAAAGAACTTCGTGAAGATTTGAAAGAAGCTTGCCAGGAGCCCAAATGGACTGATTGTCCCTTCTGTAGTGTATGGATTCAACTGACAGACTGGTCCTCTCATGGTAGTATCTGTCCAAAGTGGGGAGGACTCAAACAGATCGGAGGTAAACAATAATGGAGGATGAAACGATCACTTGCCCATACTGCCACAAAGTGCTTCATCGTATAGGACCGAATGGTCGCTGGCTCGGGAGTATGGCGAGGATGCTCCATTCACACCAACAGAGCCGCGAGTGCCTCCTGGTTCAGAGTGCGATCCTCAAGTCGAAACTGTATCATTAGTCATTAACGCGGATACAGAGTGAATCACTCTGTAACCGCGCACCCCCCCATTCACATTTCCCCGCGCGCTTCCCCTCTCCCCTTCTGTTTCTTGCTTCTTGAGAGAGATAGAGAGAGGTTCAGAGAGAGGTGCGAGATTGCAGAATGACTCACTTTTTGTTAATAACTAATCTGTATTTTCGGGATTCCACGATTTCCTTCTTTCTAACTCCTATTCTCCAGTGTAACGATCCTAACTTTGTTACCGTCGGTCGAGGACGCTCGTATTTTTGAATACAAGAATCGCTTATTTCAGGCCTTTTTCGACTACTGGAAAAAGAAAACAAGGTGTTTTTTTACAGTTTAGTAGGATAATCTGTAGTCTTCTCTTAGGAATAATTATTACAACAATTATTCCGACACGAATTTTCTTTTTCCAGTCAAAGTCAAATAAGAAAAATCAGAGAATCCAAGTAATCTTTATTTGAATGAATGAGATTATTGTACGAGTGCAAAGAGGCTCCTTTGTCGTAGATTGGAGGGCTTGGCAGGGCGACGGCTCTAGGTCCGAGGCTTCGAGGAAACAGAGGACCATACTACTCAAGTTGTTGGGCAAGGCTAACAATAGAACCATTGATGAGCTGATCGAGGACATTCTACAAGACAGGACGACGATCTATCAGACAGCGACCAACTTTCTCAATTGGCTGAGGACCACAGAACATAAGCCTTCAACAATAACAGTTTACAGGACACTCCTACCACCATTCTTCAAGTCCGTACTTGGCTCTGAGAACTTCAACGAACAAGCGTTCAACCTCTTAGCCCCGAGTGGAGACGATTATGTTAGCACGACCAAGAAAGGCTTGACGATAGAAGACATTCGGAGAATAATCGAGATTTCAGGACCACGAGACAGAGCATTAGTCGGACTGTTGATGAGTGGCATGAGAATTGGAGAAGGTGTTTCTCGAAGGCTCGAAGACATGGAGATACAGTCACAAGGCTTTGCGAGGATCAGAATACAGGCTCAGAGTACGAAGAGGAGAAGAAAACGGTTCGTATTCATCACTTCGGAATGTGTTCAGTGGATTCGAGACTATCACAAGAGCCTCAGAACAGAGAGCAAGTTGATTCTTCCTGGTCACAAGAACAAGCATCTAAGCAAAGAAGCGGCTTATGTTGCCTTCAAAGGCTCAGAAAACACGGTCGGGCTGTTTGAAAGGATTGGACTCGTTGACAGAGAAGACGAGATCGTTAGTCCACACAGTTTTCGGGTCTTCGCGTCCTCGATAATGAGAAAGTCTGGGCTGTCAGAGGCATGGGTTGACGCGATCACGGGACAATTTGGAAGATTAGGAGCGAAAGCGAACTATCTTGATTGGAGTGAGATACAAGATGCCTGGTATCAGAAGGTTCATGAAAACTTACTGCTTTCGAAAGTCTCTGTAGCTCCCCAACCACTGGAGAAACGGATACATGACTTAGAGAAGCTGGTAATGGAGTTGAGAACACGATCATAGAAGCGACAGAGGAAGAGAAGGATCATGCGCTAAGAGACGCGCGTTATTCTGTTAAAAGAATCCCAGATGACTCATTGAGAGACGAAGATAGACAACTCAAAGATCACTATACTGGATTTGTTGGAGAACTTGCAATCTGTCGTATCCAAGGCTGGAAGAGAAACTTTCCCCGAGAGAGTAACAGAATCTACGATGCTCATAGCTCAGACATGAGGTATAACGTCGAAATCAAGACACGGAGAAGGTTCTGGGCAGTCTA
>Ga0070708_100001385_pt1 | contig 18527 bp, 18 predicted proteins | sample KBSK5503metaG_FD_65469 | JGI IMG/M metagenome (GOLD analysis project Ga0070708, IMG submission 65469) | Corn, switchgrass and miscanthus rhizosphere microbial communities from Kellogg Biological Station, Michigan, USA - KBS K5-50-3 metaG | ecosystem: Host-associated > Plants > Roots >... | reverse complement strand
CAGCATCCGCTCCTGCGACTCCGACAGCAAGATCTCGTACGGAGTCATGCCCGGCTCGCGGGTCGGGACGCGCGCGAGGTCGATCTCCACACCCACTCCGCCTCCTCCCTTTGCCGCCATCTCGGCCGAAGACGACGTCAGCCCGGCGGCGCCCATGTCCTGGATCGCCACGATGTGCCCGGACGCGATGAGCTCGAGGCTCGCTTCGAGCAGCAGTTTCTCGGTGAAGGGGTCGCCAACCTGCACCTGAGGCCGGCGCCGCGTGCTCTCGCCGGTCAACTCCTCCGACGCGAACGAGGCGCCGTGGATGCCATCCCGCCCCGTGCGCGCGCCTACGACGAGCAGCACGTTGCCGACGCCGTGCGCCGCGGCCTTGATCAGGTCCCCCTCCTTCAGGAGGCCGACGCACATGGCGTTGACGAGCGGGTTGCCGGAGTAGCTCGGCCCGAAGTCCACCTCGCCCCCCACCGTGGGCACGCCCACACAGTTCCCATAGTCGCCGATCCCGCGCACCACCCCGGCGCAGAGGTAACGGTTCCGCGCCTCGTCCGGCGGCCCGAAGCGGAGGCTATTGAGCAGGGCCACGGGCCGGGCGCCCATGGCGAACACGTCGCGCAGGATGCCGCCGACGCCCGTGGCGGCCCCCTGGTACGGCTCGACCGCCGAGGGATGGTTGTGCGACTCGATCTTGAAGGCCACCGCCCAGCCGTCCGGGAGCCGCAGCACGCCGGCGTTCTCCCCCGGACCCTGGACCACCTGCGGCCCCGTCGTCGGCAGCGTCCGCAGCACGGGCTTTGAGTGCTTGTAGGCGCAGTGCTCGCTCCACAACGCCGAGAACACCCCGAGCTCGGCGAACGTGGGCGCCCGACCGAGCATCGCTTCGATACGGCGGTATTCCTCGGGGGAGAGATTGTGCTCGCGTACGAGGTCCGGCGTGATGGGCGGGTCGCCCGCAAAGGGCGTGGCCCGGGTCATGGGTCGGGTACCTTCGCCCCGGCCACCCCGCGCATGACGGCGCGGAACACGCGACCGATGACGCTCGGCTCGGGATGCTTGAGCAGCGTCTCCGCCTCGCCTGCGTCGAACCAGATCCCGTGGCAGTGCGTGCACTGATCGACCTGGACGCCGTGCCACTCGCCGGTGATCAGGTCGTAGCCGCACTTCGGGCATTTCATGAAGTGGGAGTGGCGCTCCCGCTCGATCGCGGCGCGCTCTGCACTCTCGCGCTGCTGGCGCAGCAGCTCGGCTTCGCGCCGCGCGAAATACTCCTCTTCGTTCTTGCTGGGCTTGTCGGGCATGGGCCTCAGGGCGTGGCCGGTGGCTTCACGGTCAGCGTGTCGCCGCCGACGCTCGGGTGCGGCTTTGTCCCCGCCGGCGAGGACGAGTGCCCGCTGTACCCATGGCCCGGCCAGCGCAGCACGGCGTCCGCCACGCGGCCGTTCTGGAGCGTCACGATGTCCTCCGTGCCGCAGCTGTATTCGCAACCGTTCCGGAAGAAGAGGTACGTCCAATCACCCTGGCGCCGCACGGCCACGGGGGCGCCCCACAGCGTATAAACGTCCTTCTCGCTCATCCCGGGCGCGATGGTGCCGGTGTCGGGCGACTCGTAGGGCATGTCGCGGAACGCTTCCGGTCGTGCCGGGACCTCCGTGCCCGGAGTTGAGCGTTGAGCGCGGCGAGCGGGCTCGGCAGCAGGGGAGGTCGCGGGGGCGGCCGGCTCGGCAGCCGCGGGGCCCGTGGCGGGCGCCGGGAGCGGCTTTGCCGGCGCGGGCTTCGCCGGCGGGGGAGACGCGGACTGGCCGCGCAGCCCGGCGATCTTCTGCTTGAGGTTGGCGAGCTGGGTGTTGAATTGCTCACACCCTGAGGTGGCGATCGCCAACAGCGCGCAGGTCCACAGCGTGCTGCGTCGCATATCGAGCCTCCATGGAGAGAAAGACACGGGCGCCGTCCTCGCCGCCCAGCACCGGAGCGTTGCGCCGCTCCGGGTGCGGCATGATCCCCACCACATTCCGGCCGGGGCTCGAGACCCCGGCGATGGCGTTCGTCGACCCGTTCGGGTTCTCGCCCGCGTAGCGCCAGACGACGCGGCCGCCGGCCTCGAGCTCGGCCGCCCTGCGGGCGTCGACGACATAGCGCCCTTCGCCATGGGCGATCGGAAGCTCCAACACGGCGCCGGGCTCGTACCCGCACGTGAACGGCGTGTCGGTGGCCTCCACGCGCACCCGCACGAGGCGGGAGAGAAAGCGGAGCCGCACGTTCCGCATCAGGCCGCCCGGCAACAGCCCGGCCTCGCACAGGATTTGGAAGCCGTTGCAGATACCCAGCACCGCTCCGCCGGCGCGCGCATGCTCGGTCACGGCGGCCATGACCGGGGAGAAGCGGGCGATGGCGCCCGCGCGCAGGTAGTCGCCGTAGCTGAACCCGCCCGGGAGGATCACCACGTCGGGCCGCTGCAGATCGGTGTCGCGGTGCCACACGCGGTAGGCGTCGGAGCCCGCCTGCCGGGCGGCCGCGATGGTCTCGGCGTCGCAGTTGGAGCCGGGGAACACGATCACCGCTACGCGCTGCATCAGGCTGTTCCCCCTTCCACCGCCAGGTCGTAGTCTTCGATCACGGGGTTGGCCAGGAGCCGGTCGCACATCTCCCGCGCCCGCGCGAGCGCTTCCTCCCGCGACCCGGCCTTCACGTCGAGGACCAGGTGCTTGCCCATCCGCACCCGCCCGACCTCCCCGAAACCCAGAGCGTGCAGCGCGCGTTCCACCGCCTCCCCCTGGGGATCGAGCAGCGTCGCGCGGGGCATCACGCGCACCTCGACGCGGAAGGCGCTCAATCCACCCGCCCGCGCGGCTCGATGCCCCGGGACCGCTCCCCAATCTCCTCGGTCCCCGGCTCGCCGTCGGTGATCACGATCGGCCCCGAGATCTCGGCCTCTTCGCCCTCGCTCTCCTCGTCCAGGAATCCCAGGAACACCGCGCGCAGCACGCCGTAGGCCATGTAGACCACGCCCAACGGGAAGAAGAATGCGTCGTGCTCGAGCAGCCCGAATACCAGGATAAACAAGATCGTGACGAGTCCCAAGAGCCCGCGCACGGTCCGCACCCCTGCCCGCGGCACCGTGGCGTAGCGAACGTTGCTGACCATCAGGATCGTGAGCAGGATCACCAGCAGCTGCATCGTGTGATGACGCGGCAGGTAGCGGAACACCACGCGGTAGAGATCGGTCGTGCTGAACGGGTAAAACGTGGCGAGCGTCATCCCCGCAGCCGGGGAAGGGAGGCCGACGAAATAGCGTTTGGTGCGCCCGGCCTGCGTGATGTTGAAGCGCGCCAGCCGGATCGCCGCCGCCATGACGTAGAAGTAGCAGAAGATCCACTCCGCCTGGCCCCCGCTCGTGAACTCGAGCTGGTAGATGAGAAAGGCGGGCGCCACGCCGAAGCTCACCACGTCCACCAGGCTGTCGAGCTCGGCGCCGAACCGCGTCCCGGCCCCGGAAAGCCGCGCCACGCGGCCGTCGAGCGCATCCAGGATCCCCGCGAACACGACGTACCAACCGGCGCGATAGAACTCGCCCCGGGAGGCCAGCACGATCGACCATATGCCGAAGAACAGATTGAACAGCGTGAAGAGGCTTGGGACGACGATGACGACGCGTCGCATGCTAGGGCGGGGAAAACGCCTCATGGCAGAGACTCCGCCAGCACGGTCACGCCGGCCCGGACCCGCTCGCCCACGGCCACGCGCACGGCCGCGCGACCCGCCACCGGCACGAACACGTCCACCCGCGACCCGAACCGGATGATCCCCAATCTGTCGCCCTGGCCGACGCGCTGGCCGGGCGTCGCGTCGGTGACGATCCGGCGGGCGATGAGCCCGGCGATCTGCCGCACGAGCAAGGGCCCCCGGGCCGTGCGGATGCCCACCGACGCCTGCTCGTTGTCGAGGCTCGCCTTTTCGGCGGCCGCGTGCAAGAACTTCCCCGGGTTGTAGCGCAGCAGCTCGATCGTCCCCGCCGCGGGATATCGGTTCACGTGCACGTCGAACACGCTCATGAAGATCGAGATGCGGGTGGCCGGCGCCTTGAGGTACATCGGCTCATCGACCACAGCCACGTCCACGATCCTCCCGTCGGCCGGCGCGATCACGTAGCGCTCCCCCCGCGGGCCCGTGCGTACCGGATCGCGGAAAAAGACGACCAGCCACACGGCGACGACGAGCAGAGCGACTTCGACCGCCCACATGCCACGTCCCCACACCGCGACACCCCACGCCCCCAGCGCCGCGAGCGCCCAGCCAGAAACGACGAACGGCCAGCCTTCGGGAGCCAGCCTCACCGCACCGCCCCCCCACCAATGCGGAATGGGGAATGCGGAATGCGGAATGTCAGCGTAAGCGTCACGCCGCGACTGACCTTCCCTGGAAATTCCGCATTCCGCACTCCGCATTCCGCACTCGTTTCATTCCAACGCGCGCCCCGTGATCAGTCGATACGCCTCCAGATACCGCTCGCTGGTCGCTCTCACGACCTCCGGGGGCAGGGGCGGCGGCGGCGCGTTCCCGTCCCACGCGCCCTGCTTCATCAAGCCGGCGAGGTAGTCGCGCAGCGGCTGCTTGTCGAAGCTCGGCTGGCTCTTCCCGGGCTCGTAGCGGTCGGCGGGCCAGAAGCGGGAGGAGTCGGGGGTGAGGATCTCGTCGATCACCAGCAACTCGTCGTCGGGGCCACTGCCGAACTCGAACTTCGTGTCGGCGATGATGATCCCGCGCGGCCCAGCGTAGGCCCGGCCCGCCTCGTACAGCGCGAGACTGGCCTGCCGCAGCCGCCCGGCCAGCCGCCGCCCCAGCGCGCCGGCCAGGTGCGAGAACGTCACATTCTGGTCGTGGCCGGTTTCGGCCTTCGTGGCAGGGGAGAAGATCGGTGGGTCGAGCCGGGCGCTTTCGACCAGACCCTTGGGTAAGGGCTCTCCGGCGAGCGTGCCCGACTGCCGGTACTCGGCCCACGCCGACCCCGTGAGGTAGCCGCGGACCACGCATTCGAACGGCACCGGCGTGGTGCGGCGCACCAGCATCGCCCGGCCAACGATCGTGTCGCTGTGGTCCACCAGACTCGGGACGCGGGCGGTGATGACTCCCGCGTCGGCCGTGAGGAAGTGGCTCGGCATCACCTGGGCGAACTCTCGAAACCAGAACGCGCTCAGCTGGGTCAGGACGGCGCCCTTGTGCGGCACGGGCTCCCGCATCACGACGTCGAACGCGCTCACCCGGTCGCTTGCCACGAGCAGCAGGGTGCCGGCGCCGGCTTCGTAGACGTCGCGCACCTTGCCGCGGCGTACCAGGCGCAGGGGAAGCTCGCTCGCCACCAATGGCTCGATCATACCGTGACCTCGGCGGCCGCCGCGGCGGGCGCGACCGCGTCAATGCGTCCAAGGACGGGCGGGAGAACCCGCTCCAGAAAATCGTCCACCTGGCGGGGGGCGCGGCCGACGTAGGCTTTCGGATCGACGTCGTCGGGCCTGATCGCCACCTTCAGCGCCTTGAACGCGGGGTCCCGCGCCAGGCGCTCGAGCAAGTCGTTCGGCGCGCCCCGCTCGGCGACCGCCTGCGCCACCGCGAGGCTGTGAGCGCGGATTACCTCGTGAAACCGCTGCCGGTCGCCCCCGGCTTTGACGGCCCGCATCAGGAGCCCCTCCGTCGCGAGGAAGGGCATCTGGGCCACTACATGCCGGGCGATCACCGCTTCGCGGACCTCGAGCCCGGCGGCGACGTTCGTCGTGAGGACGAGAATCCCATCCGTGGCGAGGAACGCCTCCGGGAGCACGAGGCGGCGGTTGGCGCTGTCATCGAGCGTCCGCTCGAGCCATTGCTCGGCGGCCGTGTGCCAGCCGTTGCCCTGGAGCTCGATCACGAAGCGCGCCAGACTCGTCATGCGCTCCGCGCGCATCGGGTTCCGCTTGTAGGCCATCGCGCTCGAGCCTACCTGCTCGGTCTCGAACGGCTCGAGGATCTCCCCCTCGTGCTGCAACAAACGGAGATCGGTGGCGAACTTCGCAGCGGAGGCGGCGATTCCCGAGAGGGCGGCGAGCATCTGGGCGTCCAGCTTCCGGGTGTACGTCTGGCCGGTCACCGCAAACAGCTTTGTGAACCCCATCTTCCGCGTAACCCGAACATCGAGCTCGCGAACCTTCTCGTCGTCACCCCCGAACAGCTCCAGGAAGCTCGCCTGGGTGCCCGTCGCCCCCTTCACACCTCGGAACTGCATGGTATCGCGACGATGCAGCAGCTCCTCCGCGTCGAGGAGGAACTCCTGCATCCACAGGGTCGCCCGCTTGCCCACGGTGGTGACCTGCGCCGGCTGGAAGTGGGTGTAAGCGAGACAGGGGAGGTCGCGGTAGCGACGCGCCAGCTTGGAGAGTGCGACGAGGACGGCGGCGATGCGGCCGAGCAGGAGCTCGAGGCCCTCGCGCATGAGGATCAGGTCGGCGTTGTCCGTGACGTACGCGCTCGTCGCGCCGAGGTGGATGTACGGACGGGCCGCCGGCGCCTGCTCGCCCAGGTGATGGATGTGGGCCATGACGTCGTGGCGCAGCCGTTTCTCGTGCTCGGCGGCGCGCTCGAGGTCGGCGTCGTCGACGTGCTCGCGCATCTCCGCCAGCGCGCGCTCGGGGATGTCGAGACCGAGCTCTTTCTCCGCCTCCATCAGTGCGAGCCAGAGCCGCCGCCACAACCCGATGCGCCGCCGCTCTCCCCACAGCGTCTGCATCGCCGGGGAGGCGTACCGCTGGGACAGGGGAGAGCTGTACGTCAAACCGGGGCCTTCGCGCGCCCGACCAGCTTATTCCAGTCGGCGAGGAACTGATCGAGCCCACGATCCGTGAGGGGGTGCAGCAGCAGCTTGCGCAGCACGTCGGGCGGCAGCGTCGCGACGTCGGCCCCGATCATCGCCGCCGCGACGACGTGCCGCGGGTGGCGTATCGAGGCCGCGAGGATCTGTGTGTCGATCCGGTAGTTGTCGAAAATCGTGCGTGCCTCGCGGATCACGTCCATCCCCTCCTGGCCGACGTCGTCGAGCCGTCCGATGAAGGGGCTGACGTAACTCGCGCCAGCTTTCGCCGCGATCAGACACTGCACGCTCGAGAAACACAACGTGACGTTGGTCCTTATCCCGTCCGCCGCGAGCTGCCGCACCGCCACCATCCCGGTTTCCGTCATCGGGATCTTCACGACGATGTTGTCGGCGATCTCCGCGAGCCGCGCGCCCTCCCTCACCATCCCGTCCGTGTCGAGCGCCACCACTTCGGCGGACACCGGGCCCTCGACCACCGAGCAGATCTCCTTCAGCACGTCCCTGGGGTCGAGGTCACCCGCCTGCTTCGCCAAGAGCGAGGGATTGGTGGTGACGCCGTCGATGAGGCCGGCCTGGGTCGCCCAGCTGATCTCCTTGAGACTCGCGGTATCGAGAAAGAACTTCATCGGTCATGCCTCGGCGTAGAGGTCCGTGGGGTAGCGTACCGCCACCAGATACAGCCCCTGCGGCGGGGCGGGGGGACTCGCCGCCCGGTTGTCCGTCGCCGTGAGCAAGCGGGAAAGGTCCGACAGCGGGCGCCGCCCCAGCGCGATGTCCACCATGGCGCCCACGAGGAACCGCACCATGCGATGGAGGAACCGGTCGGCCTCGATCGTGAAGGTCATCCCCGCGCCGTCGGTCCGCGGCGCCCAGTGAGTGAGCGCGACGCGACTGCGGTAGTGGGGCTTCTCCGAGCCCGGCCCCGTCGCGGCGAGGCCGCGGAAATCATGCTCGCCCAGGAGCGTTTCGGCCGCGCGCTGGAGATCTGCAAGATCGAGGGGGCGCGCCAGCGCCCACTCGTAAGGCCGGCGAAACGGCGACTGGGCCGCTTCGTCCGTCCCGATCAGGTAGCGGTAGCGCCGCGCGACGGCGCTGTTGCGCGCGTGGAAACCCGGCCGCATCGGATACAACCGCTCGACCCAGACGTCGTGCGGCAGCAACGCATTCAAGGCGCGCCGCAGCCCCGCCGCGTCGGCGGCCCAGCGCTCGTTCACGGCAAAGCCGACGCCTTGACCCAGGGCGTGCACGCCGCTGTCGGTGCGTCCCGCACCCGTCGCCGCCGTGCGCCGGCCCGTCAGGCGCTCGAGCACGGCCTCGAACTCCCCCTGCACCGTCCGCCCCTCCCGCTGCCGCTGCCAGCCGACGAACCGGGCCCCGTCGTAATGGACCACGGCGAGGAAGGGCCTGCTCGTCACGCGCCAAAGATAGGGAAAAGCAGGAGGCCGATCAAGCCGCGCAACCCGTTGTCGTATTTGACAAAAGGCGATTTTTCCGGATAGTTTTGCCGAGCCCGAGACCCGCGATGCCAGTGGATCCTCACTCCTCCTCCCCCTCGCGAGCCGCGCCGGTTCAGGAGGCGATCGCCGTCCTGGCCAACCGCGGCTCACTCTCCGAGCAACAGACGAGCGAGGTCTTCGGGTGCGTCATGCGGGGCGAAGCCACGCCGGCGCAGATCGCGGCACTCCTGATGGGCCTGCGGTTGAAGGGTGAAACGGCCGCGGAGGTCGCGGGCGCCGCCCGCGCGCTCCGCGCCGCGATGGTGCGGGTAGAGGTCGAAGACCGCCACCTGGTGGACACCTGCGGCACCGGCGGCGGGGCCGTTCCTACGTTCAACATCTCGACGGCCGCCGCCTTGGTCGCCGCGGGCGCCGGGGCGTGGGTCGCGAAACACGGCAACCGCTCGTTCACATCGCAGTGCGGCTCGGCGGACGTGCTCGAGGCGCTGGGGGTGCGGATCACGCTCGACGCCGCTCAGGCGGCGCGCGTGCTGCGCGAGGCGTGCGTCACGTTCTTGTTCGCGCCGAATTTTCATCCGGCCATCAAGCACGCGGGCCCCGTGCGCCGGGAGCTCGCCGTGCCGACCGTCATGAACCTGCTCGGGCCTCTCGCAAACCCTGCCGGGGTGCGGCGCCAGGTCGTGGGCGCCGCCGAGGCGGATCGGGCGGCGCTGCTGGCGGGGGCGCTCGCCCGGCTCGGCACGGAGCACGCGCTCGTCGTTTATGGACGAATCGGGATGGACGAGATCTCACCCATCGGGATCACCGACGTCTGGGAAGTGCGGGACGCAGAGATCAAGACGTGGGAGCTCGACCCCGCTCTGTACGGGCTGGCGATCGAGGAGGCCGGAGCCCTGAGGGGGGGCGACCCTGGCGCGAACGCCGAGCGGATCGAGCGGCTGTTTGCGGACGGCGGGGGAGGTGACGGCGCGGGGCTCGCGGCCGTGGTGTTGAATGCGGGCGCGGCGATCTACGTCTCGGGGATCGCCCGGTCGTTCGAGGATGGCCTCGCGCGCGCGCGCCAGGTCCTCGCCTCGGGCGCGGCCCGGACCGCCCTCGAGCGATTGCGCCGCACTACTAGACGTCTAGACGTCTAGACATCTAGTATTTTTAGTATTTTCGGATGACGCCCACCACGACGCCCTGCACGACCACGTCGCGCTCGTGGATGCGCAGCGGGCTCATCGCGGGATTGGCCGGATCGAGACGGATCCAGCCTCCGGGCTCGCGGTGGAACTTCTTGACCGTGGCGCCGCTGCCGTGCACCAGGGCCACGATGGTCTGGCCGTTGTCCGCCTGATTACGCTCGTGCACGACAAGGTAGTCGCCGTCTTTGATGTGGTCGTCGATCATCGAGTTGCCCCGCACCTTGAGGACGTAGCTCCTGCCGCGGCGCGGGATGAGATCGTCGGGGACTGCGATCGTATCGTCGCCCGGGATCGCCTCGATGGGCTCACCTGCTGCGACGAGGCCGAAGAGTGGTAGCTCGGTCGCGCCGGTCTGGCCCCTCGGAGGGACGATCTCGATCGCGCGGCTTTCGTTGTGGGCGCGCCGGATGTATCCCTTGCGCTCGAGGTTGGTAAGATGCTCGTGCACGGTGGCCAATGACCGGAACCCGAACCGCCGGGCGAGTTCATCGAAGCTCGGGGCGTATCCCTGGGTGCGGATCTGCTCCGCGATGAAATCGAGGATCTCGCGCTGGCGGCGGGTGAGCGGCACCTTGGCTCCCGAAGATAAACCGAAGCTAATTTACCCGAAAATTGCCCGAACGCAAGGATGCCGAACATCTCGCTCGACGCCATCTTGATGGCGACGCAGAACCGGGTCGCGACCCTCAGGCCACGGGCTCGCGACCTCGAGCGGCAGGCTGCCGCCTCCCCTCCGCCGCGCCAGTTCGGGCGGGCGCTGGTGGGCAGCACCGTCGGCGTCATCGCCGAGGTGAAGCGGCGCTCGCCTTCCGCGGGGGCGATTCGGGAGGATCTCGATCCGGTGCGCCACGCGCAGGCGTACGAGCTGGGCGGGGCGGCGGCGATCTCGGTCCTCACCGACGAGGTGCACTTCGGAGGCTCCCTTGAGGATCTCGCCCGGGTCGCGCAGGCCGTGACCGTCCCCGTGCTCCGCAAGGATTTCGTCCTCGACGAGCTCCAGCTGCTCGAGGCGCGGGCGGCGGGTGCGAGTGGCGTACTGTTGATCGTACGGGCGCTCGCACCGGAGCGGCTGCGGGCACTCGCCCGGGCTGCGCGGGACCAGGACCTGGGGGTCCTGGTCGAGGTGCACACGGAGCGGGAGCTCGAGCAGGCGCTCGGCGCGGAGCCAACCGCGCTCGGGGTGAACAGCCGGGACCTGGCGACGTTTACGGTGGACCTGGCGCTGGCCGAGCGCCTGCTCACCCGTGTGCCGCCGGGCGTGCCCGCTGTGGCGGAGAGCGGGATCGAAACGCGGGCCGACGTGACGCGCCTGGCCCGCTCGGGTGCCGACCTGGTGCTCGTGGGCACGTCGGTATCCCGAACGGACGATCCGGCGGCGGCAGTGCGGGGGCTGGTCGGCGTGCCGAGGAAGGGGCGGCGAGCGTGATTCAATGCGGAGTGCGGAATGCGGAGTGCGGAGTTGCAGGGGAAGTTCGATCCCAGGTGCTCACCACGCGGCACGACCACCGCGCGGTCAATTCCGCACTCCGCACTCCGCACTCCGCATTGGAGACATTCCGCACTCCGCACTCCGCACTCCACATTGGAGAATGGCCGTGAGCGATCTCCCCGGCGTCGCCGCTCCGGGCCGTTTCGGACCGTACGGCGGCCGCTATGTCCCCGAGACCTTGATGGCGGCGCTCGAGGAGCTCGAGCGGGTCTACGATGAAGCGAAGGGCGACCCGCGCTTCTGGGCCGAGCTGGACGGGCTGCTCAAGGACTATGTAGGGCGCCCCAGTCCGCTCACGGAGACGCCGCGGCTCGGCGCGGAGGTGGGTCCGGGCGTCGTCGTGGTCCTCAAGCGCGAGGACCTGAACCATACCGGCGCGCACAAGATCAACAACACGCTGGGTCAGGTGCTCCTGGCGCGGCGCATGGGCAAACCGCGCATCATCGCCGAGACGGGGGCGGGCCAGCACGGCGTCGCCACGGCCACCGTGTGCGCCCGCTTCGGGCTCGAATGCGTGGTGTATATGGGCGAGGAGGACATGCACCGCCAGCGCCTGAACGTATACCGCATGGAGCTGATGGGGGCGCGGGTGGTGCCGGTGACGTCCGGCACACGCACGCTCAAGGACGCCACCAACGAGGCGCTGCGCGATTGGGTCACGAACGTCACCACGACGCATTACATCATCGGCTCCGTAGTGGGGCCGGATCCGTTCCCGCGCATCGTGCGCGACTTTCAGTCGGTCATCGGTCGCGAGGCGCGGGCCCAGACCCTGGAGCGCTACCGCCGCCTGCCGCGCACCGTGGCGGCGTGCGTCGGCGGCGGATCGAACGCGATGGGGATCTTCACCGCGTTCCTGGCCGACCGCGATGTGGAGCTCGTAGGGGTCGAGGCGGCGGGGGAGGGGCTCGCCACGGGGCGGCACTCCGCCTCGCTCGCGCGCGGGAAGCCGGGCGTGTTCCACGGCAGCCTCAGCTATCTGCTCCAGGACGCGGATGGCCAGGTCCAACCCGCCCACAGCGTGTCGGCCGGGCTCGATTATCCGGGGGTCGGGCCGGAGCATGCTTACCTGAAGGACACGGGTCGCGTATTGTATGAGGCGGTGACCGATCGGCAGGCACTGGACGCCTTCGCGGGCCTTTCCCGGCTGGAGGGAATTCTCCCTGCGCTGGAGAGCGCCCACGCCATCGCCTGGGTAATCAGTCACCGCGGGCACTGGGGCTCCGGCGACATCGTGCTGATCAACCTCAGCGGCCGCGGCGACAAGGACGTCGCCATGGTCGCCGACCTGACTGGAGCTGAGCAAGGACGTGGCCATGGCCGCCGAACTGACCGGAGCTGAGCCCTGACTTACCGCTCGCCCGCCTCCTCGCCCAATCCCCCTGTACCCGAGCTGGCATTGCCGCCGTCGCAGGTCGAGGAGCTGTGGCAGATCCTGTCGAAGGGAATCCGCGCGACCCAGCTCTACCTGGCCAACAACCCGGTCTACCAGCGCGCCGTGGACAATGTGCGGGCCGCGCTGCAGCAGATCTGGCAGGTGACGGACGGGCTGGTGTTCGACATCGACGAAACCCAAATGCGCTGGGAGGACGCGGTCGTCTACAGCCAGGCTGCCCATAGCGAGAGCATCGCGTGGACGCTTTACAAGGACGGCGTCCGCTCGCTGGCGTTCAAGCCCGGCGTCGAAGACGGGGAGATCGTCAGCTTCCTCGGTGTGCTGCAGCAGGCGAAGAACCTCCAGGCAGACGCTCCCGACGACCTGGTGACGTTGCTCTGGGCGCAGGACTTCCAGTTCATCAGCTACACGTTCCGCGAGCTGGCCAGCGAGAACGCGGTCCCCATCGAGGCGAGCGAGATCGTCCACGAGACGCCGCCGACCCAGGTGCGCCAGTACGTGGCGGAGGAGGCGCCGCCCGCGCGGCCCGCGGGGTTGATCTCGATCGAAGACTTCGACACCACGCTCTACTTCCTCGATGATCGGGAAATCGACTACTTGAGAGGCGAAGTCGAGCGTGAGTACGCGCAGGACCTGCGGCGCAACGTGCTGTCGATGCTGTTCGACCTGCTCGAGCTCCAGAGCTACGGCACGGTGCGGGCCGAGCTGATCTCGATCGTCGAGAACTTCATTCCGTACCTCCTGGGCGCCGGAGACTTCCGTTCGGTGGCCTTCATTCTTCGGGAGACGCGCACGATCCTGCAACGCGCCCGTGAGCTCATTCCAGAGCACCGGCAGACGCTCACCACGCTGCCCGCGCGGCTGTCGCAGCGCGACGCCCTGTCGCAGCTGATCCAATCGCTCGACGAGGCGTCGGTGCAGCCGACGGAGGAAGAGCTCGGCGAGCTGTTCCAGGAGCTGCGCGCCGACGCCCTGTCCACGCTGATGAGCTGGACGCCGAAGCTCAACAACGAAAACGTGAAGCCCCTGGTCGGGGGCGCGGCGGTGCGGCTGGCCCAGGCCTACCCGGCGGAGGTGCTGAAGGCCCTGGCGACCGAGGACCCGCCAGCCCAGCTCGCAATGGTCCGGCTGGCGGGGCGACTCAAGTTGGCCGGCGCTGCCGACGGGATGGAGGCGTTGCTCCAAACGACCGACCACTCGCTGAAGCTCGCGGTGGTGGAGGCGCTGACCCAGATCGCGAGCCCGTCCGCCATGCGGCTGCTCGAAAAAGCCATCGACGACGACGACCGCGACGTCCGGATCACCGCGGTGCGGTTCCTCGGCTCGCGCGGCTACCGCAACGCCGCGGGCCGGGTCGAAACGATGGTCACGGGCTCGAAGCTGAAGAACGCCGACCTCACCGAGAAGATGGCGTTCTTCGAGGCGTTCGGGTCGCTGGTGGGCTCCAAGGGGGTTGCCACGCTGGAGCGAATGCTCGCTGCAAAAGGGCTCCTCGGCAGGAAGGAGGACCCCGAGACGCGCGCCTGCGCGGCGATGGCCTTGGGGAAGATCCGCACGCCGGAGGCGCGGGCGGCGCTGGAGCGCGCGGGGCAAGACAAGGAGCCGCTCGTGCGCAATGCGGTGAGCCGCGCGTTGCGGGACCTCGGCGCATGACGGGCGGCGCCGGACGTCCCTCCATTGCCGAAACCGTCCAAATCACGGACGGCTTCTTGCGGCACGCCGGCCGCGACTTTCTCATCGTGCTCTACACCGCGCTCCGCTCGCTCAAGCTCTACCCGCTCGAGAACGACCAGGTGCAGAAGGCGCTGGACGACCTCGCCGCCTCGACGAAGCACCTCCTCGAGGTGGAGAAGGAGCTCGAAGTCCGGCTCCAGAGCGAGTTCATCTTCGTGAATTCCACGCGGCTGCGGCTCGACCTCGATAACTACGCCTCGTTCTCGCACATCCTCAGCGTCTTCCGGCAGTGCGGGGTGGGCGCGGTCCGGATCGACGAGGGCGTGGACCGCAGGCAGCTCCAGATCTTCGCTTCCCTGTTGCTCTCCTACGCCGCCAAGGAGGCGAGCCCCAACGTGGCGCTCGAGCTGGGCCAGAGGCTCGCAGACGCCGGCGTCTCGTTCATCAGCGTCGAGCCGCCGCTCGAAAGCGAGGAGGACCTGGAGGAGGAGGAGCGCCAGAAGGAGGCCGCCAAGCACACCTACGCCCGCTCCGTGGCGGTGACCAAGGAGGTCATCAACAGCATTCGCCTGGGCCGGACGGCCAACGTGAAGAAGGTGAAGCGCGCCGTGCAGGCGATCGTGGACCAGGTGCTGAACAACGAGGCCTCGCTCGTCGGGCTCACCACGCTGCGCGACTACGACGAGTACACGTTCACGCACTCGGTCAACGTCTGCATCTTTTCGGTCGCCCTGGGCCGGAAGCTCGGTCTCAGCAAGCTGCAGCTCTACGACCTCGGCATCGCGGCGCTGTTCCACGACGTCGGAAAGTCGCGCGTGCCGCTCGAGATCCTGCACAAACAGACCGGGCTGAGCGACGAGGAATGGCGGATCATGCAGGCGCACCCCTGGCTCGGCGTGCTGACCCTGTTCGGGCTGCGCGGCTACGGCGAGATCCCCTACCGCGGCATGATCGTCGCTTACGAGCATCACATGAAGACGGATCTCACCGGGTACCCGAAGTCGGTCCGGCCCCGCAGCCCGTCCATCTACTCGAAGATCGTGGCGGTCGCCGACGGGTTCGACGCCGCCACCAGCCGGCGCACATACCAAACGGTTCCCATCCAGCCCGACGAGGTCCTGAAGGAGATGTTGGGGAACCCGCGCCGCGGCTACGACCCGGTGGTCGTGAAGGCGTTCATCAACCTGGTCGGCGTCTACCCGGTGGGGACGTGCGTCATCCTGGACACGTACGAAGTCGCGCTGGTACACAGCGCCAACCCCGACGTGAGCGAGATCCACCGGCCGGTCGTGAGGGTCGTGGCGACGCACGACGGAGCCATCCTCCACCCCGGTTTCCTCGTCGATCTCGCCCAGCGGGATGCACAGGGCGTCTACCCCCGCACGATCGTCAAGGTCACCGATCCCGTCCGATACGGCATCAACGTCGGCGACTATTTTGTCTGAGCACCCGATCGCCGCGCGCTGGCGGTCCCTTCGGGAGGAGGCAGGACGGGGGACGCCGCGCGCCGCGCTCATTCCGTATCTCACCGCCGGCTATCCGACCCCCGAGGTCTCGCGTGAGGCCCTGCAGCTCGTGGCCGCGGCGGGGGCGGATTTTGTTGAGGTCGGCGTGCCGTTCTCGGACCCCCTCGCCGACGGCCCCACGATCCAACGCTCCATCCAGACGGCGCTAGAGCACGGCATGACGGTGCCCCGCGTGCTGGAGTTGATCGCGCGGGCCCGCCTCCCGGTGCCCGTCGTGGTCATGACCTATCTCAATCCCGTCCTGGCCTACGGCCTCGAGCGCTTCCTCGCGGACGCGCACAGCGCGGGCGCCTCAGGTCTCCTCCTCACCGACCTTCCGGCCGGCGCCGACCCGGACCTCGAGGCCCGGGTTGCCGCGAGTCCGCTCGCCTTGATCCGGCTCATCGCGCCGACGACCACCGTGGAGCGCCTCACGCGCGCCGTCCGCGGCGCGACCGGCTTCCTCTATCTGATCTCGCGGCTCGGCGTCACCGGCAAGCGCGACGAGGTGCCCCCCGACCTCGGCGGCCACGTGGCGCGCGTCCGGGCCGCGTCCGACCTGCCGCTCGCCGTTGGGTTCGGGATCAGCACGCCCGCTCAGGCAGAGGCCGCGGCCCATCTGGCGGACGGCGTCGTGGTAGGGAGCGCGCTGGTCGAGACGCTTGGCTCGGGCGGCCTCGCGGCGGCGGAGCGGCTGGTGCGCGACCTCGCGGCGGCCGTCCGCGTCCTGCGGGCGCCTGCCGCATGACTGTCGGCCGACTCGTCCGGCTCTACAGCCAGACGCTGGCAGTGAGCGGGCCGGTCGTCCTGCTCGCCGTCGTCATCGCCGACCGGCGCTGGCTCTCCCAGGGCCTCGAAATCGGGGCGATGGTCGCATTCGGAGTCGCGCTGCGCGGGGGGCAGGTCCCCCTCAGCAAGTATTCCTACCTCACGCAGACCGGCCTTGTCGTCCTCGCGGGCAGCCTGCTCGTCGGCGTTCCCGCGACGGCGCTCGCCGTAGCCGTCGTGGTGCTCGCCACGGACTGGCTGTGGCATGGCAAGATGGTCCGCGCCGCCCTCACGAACCTGGGGCGCGAGCTCGTCGCATCGGTCTCGGCCTTCGGGATCTACGCGGCCGTGCTCCGCGTCTCCGGCGTCGCCGCGCCCGAGTTCGGCATCGAGACGATCCCCGCGCTCTTCTTCTTCGGCCTGGCGTACTTCGCGATCAGCCGCCTGCTCTTTTATTTCACCCTTATCATCCGTGGGAAACTCGAGCCGGACGAGCGGCTGCTGATCCTGCGCTACGAGTGCATCAGCTACGGCGCCACTCTGATCGCGACGGGCACGGTCGTGAGCGCCGTGGTGTTCTGGCCGCCGCTCGCCTGGGTCTTCACGGGCGCCGCGCTGGGAGCGCTCGGCCTGTTGTTCAAGCTCATCCTCGAGGAGGCGATCACCGCCGAAGAGCTGAACCGCATCCATGCGGTGGAGACGGTGATCACCAGCAACATCGGCCTCGACGATGCCTTCCGGCGCATCGAACGGCTCGCGCACCGCCTCGTGGACTGGGGGGACTTCCGCATCTACCGGCGCCAGGAGCGTACGCTCCGGCTCGCCTACCGCGGGAGCACCGGGCTGGGAACGGGGGGGGAGGGCGACCTTTCGCCCGACACCGCTCGGCTGCGCGACCAGGCCGCGGCGGCGGGCGAGCCGCTCGTGATCGACGACGTGGCCCGCGACAGGCGGATCGCGGACGCACCGCCCTCGGTGCAGAGCCTCGCGATGGTGCCGCTGAAGTTCGGCGACCAGGTGATCGGCATGCTGGAGATCGGGCACCACAAGCGCAAGGCATTCCGACCGAAGGATCTGCTCACGGTGCGGACGTTCGCGCACCAGCTCGCCACGGCGATCCACATCACCGATCTGCGGCGCCCGCTGGTGGACACCGTGGAAACTCTGACCCGGCAGCTCACGACGCTGGCCAAGGCCGCCGAGTCGTTGCGCGAGGCGGCGGGCGCGGTAGCCCAGTCTACGAACGCGATCCGGCAGGCCGTGCTGGCCGAGCAGGGCGAAGTCTCGGGCGGGCTCGAGGCGACGGAAAGTCTGGCGCAGGTGTCGCGCCGAGTCTCCGAGGATGGGAGTGAGGCCGCACTGGCATCGAGCACCGCGAGCGAGGTGGCGAACCGCAACCGGCAGCAGATCCGGGGCGCCATCGACCGCCTGGTGGCGCTCAAGTCCTTCGTCGGCGAGAGCTCGGTCAAGGTGCAGCAGCTCGGCCAGGTGAGCCGCCGGATCACCGGGTTCATCGCGTCGATCCGCGAGCTCGCCGACATGACGAACCTGCTCGCGCTGAACGCCGCCATCGAGGCCGCGCGGGCGGGCAAACACGGGAAAGGCTTTGCCGTGGTCGCGGACGAAGTCCGGCGCCTCGCCGAGCAGAGCGGGAGCGCGGCACTCGAGGCGGGGGACCTGGTGCAGGACATCCACCGCGAGATGGGCGAAGTCGTCGAGCAGATGCGGCGCGGGCAGGTGAACGTGGCCGGCGTGGAGGAGCTGTCGGCGGCCGCCCTCGAGGCGCTCGACGCCATCGTCGCCGCGACGGTCGAGGCGACGGGGCACGCGCGGCGGATCGCCGAGGCCGCCGGGGAGCAGGATCAAGCGTTCCGGCAGCTGCGCCAGCGGATTCACGCCGTGGCCGAGATCGCGGGGAAGAACCGCGCCGAGGCGGACGATGTGGCCACGCGGGCGAACGACGCCGCCCGCGGCCTTTCGGACCTCGAGCGGGCAACCAGGGAGCTCGAGGATGTGGCGGCGATGCTGCGGGAGCTCACTCGCGGCTTTGCCGCCATCGCCTAGCCGCAAATGCTGACAAAGATCCTTGAGGGCGCCCTTCAGGGCGTCCGAACAATCCACGTCGGGACTCTTCTGGGGTTTTTCAGCACCCTGTCAGCCGGTTACCATTCCCCCGTGCCCACGGGAGAGCGGGTGTACGTGGCGCTGGGGTC
>Ga0070708_100001384_pt1 | contig 18528 bp, 15 predicted proteins | sample KBSK5503metaG_FD_65469 | JGI IMG/M metagenome (GOLD analysis project Ga0070708, IMG submission 65469) | Corn, switchgrass and miscanthus rhizosphere microbial communities from Kellogg Biological Station, Michigan, USA - KBS K5-50-3 metaG | ecosystem: Host-associated > Plants > Roots >... | reverse complement strand
CTTCGGCCTTCGTCCCTCAGAAACAGATATCCAAAGACGAAGGCACAGAACAGCTTGAGAAATGCCATAGCAACCAACTGCTTCGGCAGCGAGACGAAGAGGGTCAGCAGAAAAAACGGACTGAATGGGGCCGACTGACCGTTTGCGAGGAGAGGGTAACCGGAGAATTGATAACGATTCCAAAGCGGCCATCTGAAGGACCAAAACTGCTCCCGCACCAGTTGCATCCACGGCAGAATCTGCTTCACCGTGTCGTTCGTTAGCGGATTGCCCACGTGGACTTCGCCGACGATGCCTCGATAGGGGTAACCTCGAACGACTTCATCGACGGGCACTGGAACGCGATGCCCGAACATCCCCGCAGCGAGGAAAAGGGCTGGCAGCGCCAGCGCGATCGCGACCGTACTCCACCGAATAACAACAAACCAGCGGCGGAGGGCGAGCGCGATCAGAACGCTCGGAATCGCCGCGCCAAATATCGGCAGCAGTTCGTGCATCTTCGCTCGGTAACGACTGAATTCCCCAATGCGATCTACGGATCACACAGCGAGGTTCGTCCATGATTCCGTCAGCACGCTGATGGCTGCTCTGGCGTCCGGAGCCTTCACCGATTGTCCCAGCGGCGTAGCTCAGGGATAGCCAAGCTCGCGATAGGCGCGGATCACCCGCACGGCAATTTCACCGCGATTCGCGATCAGAACTTTCACGGCGCGTCATTGTATGCGAGTGCTGTAAGATGCGCCGCATGCCGAGCGAGCAGGTAAAAGAGCAGCGCACGCAAATCCTTTCCGGCGTCGTCGAGACGCTGCTGCGCGATCTCAAAGAGGGCACCGGCGACCGGGATCGCCGCCGGCAAGTCGAAGAGTGGATGCGCACGCTCGGCGAGAAATACCCGGAGTTCCAGATCGAGGTCGGGCTGCGCGACTACTACCTGGCGGAAGCGGAGCGCCTTCGCAAAGACTTCGATCGCGCTGCCGATCTGACCGAGAAGCTCAGCCTGGGGCGCCACATCGAGAGCTATCTCGATCGCGCCGCGGAGTACGACAGAAGGATCGCCGATAAGTAGGCACTTCGGGATCTGTGCTCTTCCCGCTACTTCTTCTCCCTGCCTGGCCGAGCGCCCGCGGCCTCGATCCTGCTGATCGTCTTCGCCGCCTCGGTACGCACGGTTTCGCTCGGGTCTCCTGACGCGACTCGACGCAGTGCGGGGAGTGCCGAGGCGTCGCCCGCCTTCGAGAGCGCCAGGGCGGCGCGCCAGCGCACTCCCTCCGATTCGTCGGACAGCGCCTCGATCAGCATCGCCACCGCTTCTGGGCCACCGATGTTGCCGAGGGTCAGGACGACTTCGTTCCGATCGCGCGCGCTTGGCGAATGGAGCGCGGCGCGAAGAACAACGAGCGAGCGCGCGTCGTGGACACGGCCCAACGCATTGATCGCTTCCCATCGTTGAAACGGCTCCGGATTCAGCACACCGTCATCGAGCAGCGAAACAGCGTCAGGCGCATCGAAGAAGGAGAGTGCCACCGCGGAATTCCATCGGATGGCGGTATTGCTGTTCAGCAGGCCGGGCCGGAGCGCGTTGACGATTTCCGGAGTCTTCGCCACGCGGGAGAGCGCCCACAATGAGCGCCAGCGAATGTGCGGGTTCAGATCCAGCATCGCTCGCTCCGCCAGGGCATGGAGGGCCCGCGCATCCGAGATCGCGCCGAGAAGATTGACGACTTCCCAGCGAATCTGGCTGTCGCTGTTTGTGATGTTCGCGAGAAGCAGAGGAACGGCCTCGACGCCTCGCTTTTCGAGCTTGGCCCGCGCAGTGGCGCGGTCCGACTCTCTGGCAAGCGCATCGATCAAGGGATCCGACGCCGCCACTGCAGCCGGGGTTGTCTTCGGTTTCTGAACCGCCGGGCTGGTGTGGCACGCGGCCACAACCAGCCCGGTCATGAGGATCGGGGTCAGGCGCATGGATCAATCATGATCATTGGCTCACGATCGCGTTCTGATACGCACGCCGCAGATCCGAATACGCGGCCTTGTAGTTCTTCAGCCCGAGTTGCTGAATGGCCGAGGCCAGAAATTTCGACGCGAAGGTGATGTTCACTCCGGCGGCCTGTCGCTTCGCCAGAGTGTCCTCGACGATGCTCCGGCTCACCTCCAGGAATCCGCCGACGATCTGCGGCAGCTGAAACAACGACATCGTAGCGCTGCCGCTCCGCTGAAGATCTTCCTCGATATGCATACGAAGCAACTGCGCACGGAAATCCTTGAGGCTGTCGGACGTCTGGCCCTGCTGCAGTTGAAGATTGTCGATCTTCGTCTCCACGCGCAGCGATGTCGTGTCCAGACGGTTCGACACCGTCTCGATCGCGTCTGCTACGGTATTCAGCAAGTCGAGCTTCCCTTCGATCTTCGCCACGTCGCCGCTGAGTACGACTTCCTGCCCCTGTACACTATTCAGGCTGGCCTGGCTTGCGCGAGTCGAGACTTGCACATCGAGCTTCTCAGTGACGAGGTCGTGATGCTTGCTCTCATTGTCCCCGTCCTCTTGGTTCCAGCTGTTCTCCAGGCATCGTGACAGCCACTGGACGGGGAAGTTGAGGGCGGTCGTCAGCGCCTGAGCATCGAGACTGGTCAGAATGTCGCTCGGCATCACGTCCTGGATGGTATTTCCCGCGAAGCCGATCGTGCCGGAGAAGTTCGTGAACGTGCGCAGATCTCCCACGCGCCCAAACCCTGGCAGAGTGGTACCCGTGTTGGGGCAAGGTAGCTTGATGTACGTTTTTGCGGTTTGTGCGACCTGACTCCAGTCGACGTTGTTCAGTCCGAGGGCTTGGATCGCCGCCGCCAACGTACCCGGTAGATTCGCAACGAGGTTCGTAAAGATGTTCTTGATGCTGTTGAATGCATCGGAGGCGTACTGCGGGAGGTGTTGGAAGAAGCTGACCACGTCGTTGATGATGTTGCCGATCTCGCAGATCACACCCGCGAAATCCTGACCGCAGTTGCTATTCGGCTGGATGATCATGCTGGCGGATCGTGATGAGCTGGTAGATTTTGACAAGCCTGCTCCGCTGTGGTTCATCGCCGCCTGGACACGCTCGTTCCATTCGGGCGCCCTGGCCTGGATCTCGCGACTGAGGCTCAACAGCTCCTCGGGCGTCGCGTTGCTGATCAGGGCTTCGACGCGCGCGATGCGCTGCTGGTACTGCGGGTCCACTGTTTCGGCGGGAATGCTCTTGAACGAGCGGACGAAGGCGAGCACCGGCTGCCGGATCGCGTCCGCGCTGATCCCGGCGGGCGTCAGGTTCCGCGCGAGGTCGCTGGGACGGGGGATGTTGCTCCGCTTGCCGGATGTGTACGCGACGATGGCGGGCACGTCTCTCCAGAAGGGGACGCGGTCGAGCTGCTCCTTCATGGCCCGCAGTTCTTCCGGAGAGAGCTTGGCGATCGACTGTTCCGCGCGCGCCAGGGTGTCATCCGTCGCACCGTAACGCTTCATGACGTCGGGTGAGACCCGAGACAAGCCGCGCACGTACGTAAGCAGGTCGGCACGGAACACCTCCATGTCATCCTGCTGCTGAGCGAGGATCGGAAGAGCGATGAGCGAGAACAACAGAACGAGGCTGATGTTGATCCATCGTGTATTTTTCATGATCTGCCTCCTCACTTCGTCGCTTCGGAGTACGACGATCGATAGGCCTGATAGGCCTTGATGAAGTCTCCGGCTTTCAACAGGTTGTCACCGCGCTGGAGCTCGCGCTCAGCACCGAAAACGCTCTGCGATGCTGCCAGCGTCATGTTGATCGTGTCCGCGACGATGAACGACACGGTCTCGAGCCTTCCGCCGAACGCGGCAGGCAGCTGGAACTGCGAAATCACTCCGTTATTCCCGCCGCCTAGGAGGTTTTCTTCGATGTGCAGACGGGTCGTCAGCTTCAGGAAATCGCTGACGAAGTTCTGCTGAGTGCTGTTGCCGCTGGTGAGGGTATCGACCTTCGTCTCACTTCGGTTCGTCGTTGCCTCGATCTTGTTCACCTTCGCGCCGATCCGGCCTTCGGTCAACGAGAGGCGGTCGATCTTCGCCTCGACGGTCGCGACGTCCCTGCTCAATTGCGTGAGCGATCCGCCGAGCGCGTCGACGCTGGCCTGTGTCGCGCGAGTTGACAGTGCCAGATCGAGTTGCTGGCCGGTGAGGGCGCGGTGTGCGGCCTGGTCATCCGCTGCCTGAATCGCGTCGCTGGTGTCACGACACTGGCAGAGGTAGGCCAGAGGGAAATTGAGGACCGCCAAGCCTAGCTTGAGCGGGAGCGAAATTCCATCGCCGGGCGCGACGTCGAACAGAAGTCGCACCACGGCGTCCGCGCCTGAGTCGCAGACATCACCGATCACTTTGAGCGCCTCTCCGGTCGGACACGGCGGTGTAATCGTTGGAATCGAAGACGCGATCTTCGCCCAGTCGATGTTCGCGAGGTCGATGCCGGTCTTGTCCAGAACGAACTTGAGGATGTCGTTCGGGGACTGCGGCAGCAGGTTCTTGACCGCGTTGAACGTATCGGTCACGAAGTTCGCGATCTTGTTGAAGACGTCGGTGAACCATTGAATGGCCTGCGACCCGAGCTGTCCGATCTGGCTGATCAGGTTCGGGATCGTCTTTGTGAAGAAGTCGCTGATGAAGGTGGCGATGCTCGAGAGTAGGTTCGCCGCTTCGTTAATGAGGCACCCCACGGCGTTCACCCAGCATCCCACGTCGATGCCGCAGTCTGTGTCGCATCCTGAAAGCGAGATCGGCCTGAGCCCCACCGAGGCGATGGCGTAGGTGTCTACGATGTGCTGCGTGAGTTGCTGCTGAAGGTCCACTGCACGCCGATTCCATTCGCGCCGCAGCGCGGAGACCGCCTCCGCTGGCATAGAGATCAGATTGTTGTGCAGTCGCTGGACCCGCCGTTCGAAGTCCGCGCCCATGATCGGGGAGAAGAGCGCAATCTGATCGACGAGGAAGAGAAAATCATTCCGGAACTCCTCATCGCTCATGAACGAGTCGCTATTGAGGTTCGGGGCCACGATTCCGCCGTTGTTGACCAGACGGCCCACCAGTTGCCGGTTGTGCGCTTCTCCTTTGGTTTCCACCGAGGCGAGGATGGCCGGCAACATCTGCCAGTTGGAAAGTGGTGCGAGCGCCGCCTGCATCGCATCCAGCTCCCGCTCTGACATCGCGGCGACCTGCGCCGGACCGCTGTTGTCAAGCGCCAGCGATCGCACGCCCCGCAAGTCCTGCGCGAACTGCGTGAGCTCGCACCGGAACGTTTCGTCCGCCGACGCCGTGAACGCGGCGAAGCAGACCACAAGCGAAAGAAGGACGATTCTTCTGTAATTCATGCTGCTCCTTTCGACGCCTCTTGCGAGACGGCGGAGCAGCTGGAACTGCATCCGGCAACGTCGCGGCCTGGCCGATGCAATTCCGGGAGTTCCGCCGCACACGCATTGACCGAGAAAAATTGCTTGGACTGGACTTGGTCGCAGACTCTACTGCCGAAGCGGGCTGAAGCACAAGGGATCGGCGCTTCAATAACCTCGGGCGCCACATCGAGAGCTATCTCGATCGCGCCGCGGAGTACGACAGAAGGATCGCCGACAAGTAGAATTCAGCTATTAGCTGTTAGCTATTAGCTGACCCACCGCTCAAGAGCTGACAGCTAAGAGCTAACAACCCATGCGTTTTGAGCCCGGTCATCGGTTTGGGCGCTACGAGATCCGCTCTTCCCTCGGTGCCGGAGCGATGGGAGAGGTGTTCCGCGCCTATGACCCACGACTCGATCGCGAGGTCGCGCTGAAAGTAATCGCCGCCGACCTGGACCGGGGCATCGGCGTGAACGAGCGATTCGAGCAGGAGGCACGAGCCGCCTCCGCAATAAACCACTCCAACATCGTCACCATCCACGACGTCGGAGAGGAGGGAGGGCGACCCTTCATCGTCATGGAGCTTCTCGACGGGCAGAGTCTGCGTCAGCTCCTTTCTGCGCCGCTTTCAACCGACCTGATGCTGCGCCTTGCCGCTCAGATCGCCGATGCGCTCGCCGCCGCACATGAGCGTGGCATCGTGCATCGCGATCTCAAGCCGGAGAACATCTTCGTCACGCGCCAGGGAACGGCGAAGATTCTTGACTTCGGTCTTGCGAGAATCTGCGAACCCAATTGCGATCCTGTTTCCACCGTAGTGACGGTCGAGCGACTCACCCAGAGCGGCCTCGTCGTCGGTACGGCAGGGTACGCCGCCCCGGAGGCGTTGTCCGGGAAGAACGCCGACACACGCGCAGATCTCTTCTCCTTCGGCGCGATCCTCTATGAGATGACCTGCGGCGTTCCGGCGTTTCACGGAAAAACGGCGATGGAAACAATGGCCGCGACGCTGCGGGACGAGCCGGAACCTATCGCCTCCCGACGGCCCAACGTGCCGCCGCGGCTGGCGCGCCTGATTGAGCGTTGTCTGGCGAAGGTCCCAGAGCATCGATACGGCTCAACGAGAGAGTTGCTTGACGAGCTGCGTGCGCTGCTCGCCGCCGGCGCCGAGGCCGCTGCCCCACGCCGGCGCCGCCGGAGGGTGCCGGCGCCTCGCACGACGCTGATCGGTCGCGAAGAAGAGCTGGCGAGAATCACTTCACTCATCGTCAACGAAGGAGTACGACTCGTAACCCTCACCGGACCGGGAGGGGTAGGCAAAACACGGCTCGCGCTCGCTGCCGCCGAGAAGCTCTTGCCACACTTCAGCGAGGAAGTGTTTTTCATCCCGCTCGGAACCATCCGCGATCCTGTCCACGTCTGCAGTGCGATTGCCGAGGCGCTGGGAGCAAGCGTCGGCGCCGGTGAATCTCCTCTCACGGCGGTGATCGCGGAGATCAACACGACCGGCGCGCCCGCCCTTCTCGTCCTCGACAATTTCGAACAGGTGATCAGCGCCGCTGGTGACGTGAGCGAACTGCTGGCCGCCTGTCCCGTCGTTTCGTTCCTCGTCAGCAGCCGCGAAGTGCTCCATCTGTACGGCGAGTACGACGTGCCGGTGCCTCCTTTGCCGCTACCCGATCCGGAAAGTGATTTGCCTCCGGAGAAGCTCGCGCAGAACGCCGCGGTGGCGCTGTTCATCGCAAGGGCTCGTGCCGTCGATCCGACGTTTCGACTCACCGCCGATACTGCCGATGCGGTGGTGGAGATCTGTCGGCGGCTGGATGGGCTGCCTCTGGCGCTTGAATTGGCGGCAGCGCGAATTCGCACCTTGCCCCCGCAAGCGCTGGTCACTCGTCTCGGCCAAAGGCTCGAGCTGCTGACCGCAGGGGCACGTGATCTTCCCGATCGTCAGCACACCATGCGACGGGCCATCGATTGGAGTCATGGCCTGCTCACGCCCGCCGAGCAGAAGCTTTTCCGCCGCCTGAGCGTGTTCGCCGGTGCTTTTACGCTGGAGGGCGCCGAAGCTGTCTGCGATCCGGACCAAAAGCTCGGCATCCAAACAGTCGAGGGTGTGGCATCGCTCGTCGACAAGAGCCTTCTGCAAAAGCAGGAGGGCGAAGGTGGTGGAGCGCGCTTCGCAATGCTGGAGACCATCCGGGAGTATGCGAGCAGTCTGCTGACCGAGAGTGAAGATGAACCGCTCACTCGGCGAGCTCATGCCGCGTACTTTCTGGTGCTCGCCGAAGAAGGGGCCCGAGTGCTGGCAACCGAGGAGAGCCCCGAGTGGCTCGCGCTCTTTGCACGCGAACACGACAATTCTCGAGCGGCGCTGGACCAACTTCTCAAAACCGGAAACGCGGAGTGGGGTCTTCGGATGGCGCTCGGACTCTTTCACTTCTGGGAGCGCGCGGAACATCTCAGCGAAGGGCGCAGATGGCTGGCCGGATTCCTCGAGCTTCCCGTGGCCAAACAGGACGACGGTCTGCGCGCGCGAGCTTTTTTTGCCATCGGCGTTTTTGCGTCAGCGCAAGGCGACTACAACGAGGCGATTCTTCGTACGGAAATGAGTCTCGCTCTTCATCGCAGGCGCGGTGACCAGCGGGGAATGGCGGTAGCGGACAACGCTCTCGGAATTTACTTCACCGATCTCGGGGATTTTGATCATGCGGCACGCGATCTCGAGGCCAGCCTCATCGCCTGGCGTGAAGCCGGCGATGAGAGCGGCTATACCCGTTCGCTCTCGAATCTCGCGTTTGTACGACGGAAGCAGCGACAGTATGACGAGTCACGTCGTCTGTACGATGAGGCGGCTGTCATCTTCAGTCGAAACGGCGACCGGTTGAGCAGTGCCTGGTTGCTGAGTCACCAGGGCGGCGTCGCGGCTGACCAGAAGCTCTGGGATGACGCGACCAGGTTCTACGAGATGGCGCTGGACGCCTTTCGTCTCCTCAGTGATACCTGGGGCATCGCCAGCACGGTCGCCGATCTCGGCACCATCGCCCGTGAACATGGCGACAGGGCGCGAGCTGCGGAACGCTACCGCGAGGCGCTCAGCGCGTTTCTGCATCTCGGTCACCGCCGGGGCGTGGCACGCGTGCTCGAGTCGATGGCCGTACTTGCCGGCCAGGCGGGAGCTCCTGAACGCGCACTCATCCTCTCCAGCGCGGCGGCAACGCTTCGGCAGAAGCTCGGAGTCCCGCGTCCGATCACCGATCAGGGCGAGCTCTCCACGTGGCTGGCAACGGCTCGCGAGGCGGTGGAACCACGCGCAGCAGAGGAAGCGTTGCGCCGCGGAGCCCTCATGAGTTTGCCCGAGGTGGTTCGTTACGCGGAATCGGCGGTTTGACTAGGAGAAGTTTGCCGGGTCGAGCAGGTGCCGTACCGCCGAAATTCGGTTCGCGGGCAAGTTGATCATCTTCGCATGCTTGCGGATCGTAGCTTCATCGGGCGCGAGATAGACGCAATAGACTTTGTCGTCGGTGACGAAGCTGTGGAGCCATTGGATCTTCGGCCCTAGTTCGCCGAGCGCCTGCAGTGAGCGGAGGGAGACGTCACGGAGCTGATCTTCCGTCAGCTTGCCCGCACCCGGGATTTCGCGTTCAATCACAAATTTGGGCATACGTACGATCCTTTCATACCACCTCACACGTGCGGGTTTGGATGCTACGCATTCGAAGCACTAATCGGCGGCGGAGATTTCAGAGTCTGAAAGACGACACAGTAGCGTTCGGTAAGCTCGAGCAACTTCGCGCGCTGCTCCGCAGTAGCGTCGGTATCGACGTGAAACCGGAGCCGAATCTCCTTGAAGCCCACCGGAGCTTCTCTGGAAACACCCAGCGTTCCTCGGAAGTCGAGGTCACCCTCGGCCTCGACCCGTCCGTCCCGGATCTCGATCCCGAGGGCCGTGGCAACGGCGTTCATCGTCACTCCGGCACAGGCCACCAGCGCCTCCAGCAGCATGTCGCCTGAACAAGCTGCGGCACCGGAACCGCCCGTGGCCGGGTGCAGCCCCGCCTCGACCATCGCGCGTCCGGTGGAAACGTTGCAAGTCACGCCTTCACCTAGACGCCCTTCGGCGCGCAGAGTCAGCAGAGCTGACTCGGGTTGTTGTCGATACTTTTCTTTGAGTGGTGTCTGCAGATTCCGAAGTTCAGCCTGATTCATTTGCGAGTCTCTGGACGAAGCCTGTCCCTGTCCCTGCCTGTGAATATATAACGTTGCGGTCTCGGCTGACTCGGACTATCGATCCATGACCAACAGCTAAGAGCTGACAACACCGCTGGCTAATCCCGTGATGGTGTCCCACGCCGCGCCGGGGAAACGCTGAGTGTCGTCCAGTACGTCCTGCATCGCACCGAGGAACCATTCGCAGTCTTCTTTCCAGATGGTCATCGGCGGGAGGAACTTGATCACCTCGGTATGGTAGCCGGCCACCTGCGTCAGGATGCGGTGCTTCTGCATCAGCGGGATCACCACCATCTGCCCAAACACACCGAAGTTCAGCCCGTGCAGCATGTCCCAGGCCATCTTCAGCTTCAACGATTCTGCTGGCCTGGCGAAGTCGATTCCAAACATCAGACCCTTGCCGCGCACAGCGGACACGAACGGGCAGGTTGACGCGATCTTCTTCAATCCGTCCATTAAAAACTGGCCCATCGCGGCTGCGTTCTCCACGAGATGATCTTCCTCGATGACCTGCAGCGTCGCCAGCGCTGCAGCCATCGCCAGATCATTCTGGCCGAAGGTGTTCGAATGAACGACGCAGCGTTCCATGGAGTCGAATACGCGGTCCATGATCCTGGGCCGGGTCACCACAGCGCCGACGGGAACATAGCCGCCGGAGAGAGCCTTGGATACGCAGACGATGTCGGGCTCGACTTCCGGCCAGTGTTGATAGCAGAACCATTTGCCGGTGCGCCCGAGCCCCGTTTGGACTTCGTCGATCACCAGCAACGTCCCGAACTTGCGGCAGAGGCGCTGCGCTTCGGCGAGGTAGCCGTCCTTCACAACCTCGCACGATTTTCCCTGGATCGGCTCGAGGATGAACGCGGCGGCCTTCTTCATAGCGAGCGCGCGCTCCAATGATTCGAGGTCGTTGAACGGGACTCTGCGTGTGCCGGGCAGAAGATCGCCGAAGCGCTCGCGGAAGAAGTCGGCGCCGTTGATCGACAGGGCGCCAGTGGTCAGGCCATGGAATGCGTGATCGCAATAGACGATGTCCTGGCGGCCGGTGTAGCAGCGGGCGAATTTGATCGCCCCTTCGACCGATTCGGTGCCGCTGTTGCAGAAGAAGACCCGCGCGAGTCCGCCGCCCACGCGCTCCGTTAGCTTCTCGGCGACGAGGCCTGAAAGCGCGCTGCAACTCATGCGCACCAGGTTCGGCATGTCTTCGTCGAGCAGTTGCTTCAGGGTCGCTTTGACCTTGGGGTGATTGCGCCCCAGGGCGAAGACGCCCCAGCCCGTGAGCATGTCGAGGTATTTGTCGCCTTCGGCATCCCAGAGGTAACAACCTTCTCCACGCACGTAGCACTTATCGAACCCGATCGTCTTGAGCATCTTCACAAACGCGGGGTTCACATGTGCCGCGTGAAGCTCATACGCGCGGTCATCGTGCTGTCGCAGCCAGGCGATAAAATCGGTCTTCATCGGCCAGCATGATAACTTGCGGAACGGTGACGGTCGCGACACGCGCGGATTTGGCCTCCTGTCCCGGCTGGCAACGGGCCTTCTCCCACGGACGCAAGGACTGGCGCTACTACGAGATCGTCGAAGACACCCTCCACCAGGATTTCGAGTTTCGCTATCTCGTCCTGCACGATGACGCGATCCAGCCGTTTTTCGTGCTGGATCAGGACCTCACGGCCGGCGCAGGGAAGGTTCTGCGGTCAATCGTCAACGGCGTTCGCAGGGTCTGGCCGCGATTCTTGAAGATGAGGACACTCATGGTCGGCTGCTCGGCGGGCGAAGGCCATCTCGCGGCAGAAGGGGTCGGCGATGAACTGGCTGGTGCTCTCCTGCAAGTGGCACGGCAATCGAAGGCGGGGCTCGTGGTGATGAAGGAGTTTCCGTCGCGCTACCGCGCAGCCCTGGCCAACTTCCTGCGCCTCGGTTTCACCCGCGTTCCCAGCATGCCGATGACGCGCCTCAATATCGAATACGCGAGCTTCGACGATTACGTCGCAAAGAAACTGAGCAAGCCGACCCGCAAGAGCCTGCGGCGTAAACTCCGCGCCGCCGAACGCGCGCATCCGCCGATCGAGCTGCAGGTCGTCAACGACGTCACCGAGTTCGTCGACGAGATCTACCCTCTCTACCTGGCCGTCTTCGCGCGATCAAACCTGCACTTCGAGAAGCTGACAAAGGAATTCTTCTGCGCGATCGGGCAGCGCATGCCGGACAAGGTTCAGTTCTTCATCTGGCGCCAGGCCGGCAAAGCCGTCGCCTTCAGCCTGTGCATGGTTCATGGCGACGCGATCTACGACGAATACCTGGGGCTGGATTACGCGGTGGCCCTCGACCTGCACCTGTACTTCTACACACTGCGGGACATCATCGACTGGGCGATCGCGCGCGGGATCAAGTGGTACGTGAGCAGCGCGCTCAATTACGATCCAAAGCTTCACCTCCGCTGTGACCTGGCGCCGCTCGATCTCTACGTTGCTCACACCTCACCGCTGGTCAATGCTTTCATCAAGCGGTTGCTCCCCTGGCTCGAGCCGACTCGAAGCGAACCGCTCCTCCAGCGCTTTCCCAACTTCAGCGAGGTGTGGGGGTAGGATGGCCGCTGACGCGCGCGAGAGACCGGCGCTCGTCCGCTGGTTTCTAAACCCGTACACACAGCTTGCGTGCGACGCGCTGCTGGTCACCACTGCTGAGCTGTTGCTCAAAAAGGGGGCGACAAGTGGGACACCCTTGTCGGCGAGCATCGCGTGGCTCGGCATCGGGGCACTGGCCTCGGTGTGGACGTGGCTGGGCATCCTCGCTTACCTGCTGAGCCTTGCATGCTGGCTCTACGTGCTGCGGCACATCCCGGTGAGCGTGGCGTTCGGCTTGATCAGCATTGCTCAGGTTCTGGTGCCACTGGGCGCGTGGGTCTTCCTCGGCGAGGCGATCTCGATGCGGCGCTGGATCGGCATCGCCTCCGTCCTCTGCGGCACGGTGCTCATCGCGCGTACGGCCCCCGCTAGGCGCGAATCATGACCGCGATCGCGATCCTTTTGAGCGTCCTGTCGCAATTCCTGCTCGTCTGCGGGCAGGTACTGCTGAGGCGCGCCATGAAGGCCACTCCGGTTCGGGTCGGGATCCTGGCCGGCGGCATCGTCCTGCTCACCGGGTGGTTCTTCCTCTGGCTCGGATTGCTCGCCGATTGGGACTTGAGCCGACTATTTCCGTTCGAGGGACTGAACCCGGTGCTGGTCGCGCTCGGAGCGTGGCTCTTCCTGAAGGAGCGTCTGGGATTGACTGGGTGGATCGGGATTGGGTTGATCAGTCTAGGCGTGGCGCTGGTCACGTCAGCCTGAAGGACCCCTCACCCGGCCTTCGGCCACCCTCTCCCCGCTTCGCGGGGCGAGGGCTCTCGCAATGAGATCCTTCGCCCCGCGGAGTATGAGGGGCGCGTCAGGAAATGAGCGCGGGCCAGAGCGTTTGCAGCGACGCCGTGTTGATCACACGAGCGCGTGGCAGATCCCGCGACGGCATCTTCGGGTGATCCCACTCGGCCGCGAATCGTTGAAGACGTCGCTCATAGATCGGCGGCGAATACGCGCCGCAGATGTCTCCGCCGATCACGTTGGCGCACGATCGAAGACGGCCGATCGCCCAGGCGACGTCCCCGCACGTGAACAAGCCGCTCTCCCAGTTCGTCACAGCATCCTCGTCGCGGAGGCAATCCATGTCGACCGTCACGTAGACATCCTGCCCGCGGAGCGTTTCGGCGAACTCTTCGAAACGAGGCCGCCAGTCGTCCCGTGTGACGCAGTCAAAGCGGCTGTGCGGATATCGCTCGGCCCACGCGTGCACCTCGACCCGTCGATTGCCGAACATGCGCGCCGGCCAGTTGAGCTCGAAGTTCCCGCAGCCCCAGACGATCGCGCGGCGGACCTGCGGCAACTCCAGAGCGCGGTTCATCCATCCGCCGCACGCCCAGCGCGGCGGCCGGATGTCCCAGTCGGGATGATTATCGAATGCGATCAGGTTGAACGCGGGCGAGCGAACCTTCCTGAGAAAGGCGCCAGTAAGATGATGGAAATCGCCCGAGCCGTAGAGCACAAACGGCGGCAGGTCCTGCGCCACCTCGCGGATGAACGCTTCCATCGTATCCGGCGGGGCGAAGCAGCGCAGCCGCGGCCCCCAGGCGAGCGCATCAAGCCGCTCGAGCCCGAAGACGCCCGGTTCCCACGCCTGGTCAAGGTCCAAGTACACTACGCAAGCGTAACCCGAACATGAAACGCGCGACAGACTCCCTGCTCTTCAAGTACTCACGCCATGACGCCGTCCCGGTGCTCGCAGCGCTGGCCCAGTTGACGTATGTGTTGCTCCTTTTCTTTTCATTTTCGCGGCTGCATTGGTGGGCGCTGATCCCTCTGGGCCTTGTCTTGTCAATCAGCATCTCCTGGAACATCAACGGCATCTCGCACAACTTCCTGCACAACCCATACTTCAAGAGTGCAGTGCTCAACCGCTGCTTCAGCATCCTCGAATCGATCACGGTCGGGTTCTCGCAAGTCTTCTACGAGCAGGTTCATAAAGATCATCACAAGGGCAACGCCGATCTCCCGGACGAGCATGGCCGGACGCGCGATCCGCTGTCGATCTACAAGCATGGGCACGACGGAATGCCCGAGAACCCGTGGACGTACGTGTTCTGCTCGTACTTTCGCGACGACCCGAAAGCGATCTATCGATCGGTCAGGCGAAAGAGCCGGGCGCTGGCGCGCTGGGGCGTCTTCGAGATCGCGCTGTTCCTGTCGTTATACGCCGCAGCGGGAATCGCAAATTGGCGGTTTCTCGTCTTCTTTCTCCCGTTCTACTACTTCGGACACTGCCTGTCCTATCTGAATGGCTACTACCTGCACTACGGTGGGAATCCGGACGTCCCACTGGCCTGGGGCGTCAGCTCGTACCACAGGCTCTACAACCTCGTTTGGTTCAATAACGGCTACCACGCCGAGCACCACTATCGGCCGCGCGTGCACTGGACGGAGATGAAGCAGCTCCGCGAGCAGATCAGGAGCGAGCAGGAGATCGCCGGCACGCGTGTGATCGTCCCGCCGCACGCGCTGGGGTTTCTCGACCCCGGACTCCCGAAGTGGGGAACTGTTCAGCGACCGGTTGCGGCAGAGCGTTGAGCCAACGCCGTCAGCTCATGCGGCAGCGAGAAGTGGACATCTTCCCTGACCGTGTCCAGCTCTTCAATCTCGGTAATCCCCAACTTCTCGCGTGCGAAGGCGATAACCTGCTGGACAAGGATCTCGGGTGCGGACGCGCTGGCGGTCAGTCCGAGAATATTCACTCCCTCCAGCCACTCGACGCGAATGTCGGCGGCGGTCTCGATCAGATATGCCCGGACGTTCCTGGCGCGAGCAACCTCACAGAGTCGCAGTGAATTCGAGCTGTTCGGCGCGCCAAGAACGAGGAGGACATCGACATAGCCGGCGAGCGCTTTGACCGCATCCTGCCGGTTTTGTGTGGCGTAGCAGATGTCTTCCTTCGGTGGTGCCTGGAGTGCCGGAAACCGCTGCTCCAGAATCTCGACGATCTCGCGCGTGTCATCGACGCTGAGCGTGGTCTGGGTGAGATAGACGACCTTTTCTGGATCCTGGACTGCGACGCGCTTCGCCTCTTCCTTCGAGCCGACCACGCGAATCGCCCCCGGCGCTTCGCCCAGGGTGCCGATCGTCTCGTCATGATCCTTGTGGCCGACGAAGAGGATCGTGTATCCCTTCTTGGCGAACTGAACGACTTCGAGGTGCACCTTGGTTACCAGCGGGCAGGTGGCGTCGATGGTGAGAAGTTTTTTCTTTTTCGCAGTGTCACGCACCGCCGGCGAGATGCCGTGCGCAGAGAAGATGACCGCCGCGCCATCCGGTACTTCGTCAAGCTCTTCGACGAAGACCGCTCCGCGCCGCCGCAGCTCCTCGACCACGTAACGGTTGTGGATGATCTCCTTGCGGACATAGACCGTTCCGTCGCAGATCTCCAGCGCTTTTTCCACGACTGAAATCGCCCGTACCACTCCGGCACAAAATCCGCGCAGGCCGGCGATGAGCAGCTTCTGTGGCGCTTTTTCGCTCACCATGTCACCGTCTCTTTCTGGGCGATGACGCGCCGTGGGCGCGGGTGTTCTCTGGACTGCCTGAGATCCGGATAGGCCTCAAACACGGACTCGACAATCCCGGCCGCGTCGAGCCGGAACTTCGACCGCTGATAGGCCTGCGGGCCGTGCTCGATAAATTGGTCTGGGATGGCATGCACGCGAATGCCCGCCGGGTCGAGCCGTCGCTGTTCGACCGCCTCCAGAATCGCACCACCAAACCCGCCGCTGACCAGGTGCTCTTCGAGCGTCAATAGGCGTGGAGAGAGATGGAGCGCCTGTTCGAGCAAGTCAATGTCGAGCGGTTTGGCGAACCGGGCGTTGATCACGCCGCAGTCCACCCCGTGCGTAGCGAGCGTCGCCGCGGCTTCCATCGCCGGAGGAACCATCGAGCCGTACGCGAACAGAGTGATGTCGGTTCCCTTGCGTAGGGTCTCGCCCTTACCGATCGGAATCAGCTGCAGCTCCGCGCTGAGCGGGACACCAACGCCGAATCCGCGCGGATAGCGGATGGCGAACGGTTTCCCGGAATGGAGCGCCGTGAAGAGGAGGTGCTGCAATTCGTTCTCGTCCATTGGTGCGGCAACGATCATGTTCGGGACGACGCGCGTGTACGCGATGTCGAAGATGCCTTGATGGGTCTTGCCGTCATCGCCAACCAGTCCCGCGCGATCGATGCAGATGGTGACCGGCAGGGATTGCAGAGCGACGTCATGGATCAACTGGTCGAACGAGCGTTGCAGAAAGGTCGAGTAGATCGCTACCACCGGCCGCAGCCCGGCTTTGGCCATGCCGGCGGCCATGATCACCGCGTGTTCCTCGGCGATGCCCACATCGTAAACGCGATCGGGAAAATGGCGCCGTACCTCGATCAGCGCTGTCCCTTCAAGCATCGCCGCGCTGATGGCAACGATCTTCTCATCGTCCTTCATCAGCTCGATCAGAGTCTTGGCGAACACTTGCGAGTACGTGTATCGCGGAGATGACTCGGCGCTTGCCGCGGGCGTGCCCGGCTGATGGAACTTCGAGGGATTCTCTTCCGCGAGAGGATAGCCTCGTCCTTTGTGCGTGAGCGCGTGCAACACGACCGGCGCGTTCCGCGAGGCGTCGCGCGCGACGCGCAGAGCGTCCTCGAGCTCCTGCTGATTGTGGCCGTCCACAGGTCCGATGTAGTGCAGCCCGAGCTCTTCCCAGATCGTGTTCGGAAGAATCAGACTCTCCACCGAGGTCTTGATCTTTCGCGCCACCTCCCAGGCCTTTTCGCCGTAAGGCAAGCGCGAAAGCAGGTTCTGACTGGCGCCGGTGAAGCGCTGGTACTTGGGGTCGAGCATGATCCGATTACGCCAGCGCGTCAGCCATCCGATGTTCTCGGAGATCGACCAGCCGTTGTCGTTGAAGACAACCACCAGCCGCTTCGGGTCGACGTGACTGATGTTGTTGAGCGCCTCGTAACTGGGGCCGGAGGTCAGCGCGCCATCGCCGACGACGGCCACCACGAACGGGTCGTCAGCATCCTTCTGCGTCGCGAGCGAAATGCCGAGAGCGTAGGAGAGACCGGTTCCGGCATGACCTGCGGCCAGCGTGTCGTGGTTGCTTTCCGACGGTTCGGCAAAACCGGAAAGGCCGCCTACTGTTCGAATCGAAGCGAACTGCCGCCGCCGGCCGGTGACGAGCTTGTGGGTGTAGGTCTGATTCGATGTGTCCCACACCAGGCGGTCCTTCGGGCTCTGAAAGACCCGGTGAAGGGCCAGCGTCAGCTCGACGGCGCCGAGATTCGAGGCCAGGTGGCCTCCTCGCTTTGTGATCGTCTCGATGATCGTGTCACGGCATTCCGCCGCGAGCTCGGCCACTTCAGCGTAGCTCAGGGCGTCGAGATCCCGTGGAGAATCAATTCGGTCAAGAATGGACAAGAATCACCTCATTGAGAACATTGAGCGCATGCGCGCCAGACTCGATGCACTTTGTGAGCGTTTGGGCAGTGGTGGTTGGCCTCGGGCCACCGATCGCCTGACTTGACGCGTGATACGGAATACTTGCGGGCGTCCGATTTTCGCGCCCCCAGTCGATCGCTCGAGACGATCGAGCGTGGCCTGCGCCAGCGCGACCGGAAGCGCCGCGAACGCGATGATGCCGTGTGGTCCTCCGGCACTCTGCAGCGCGAGTGTGTACTCGGTGGCCGACTCGAGGTCGGTACGCGCGAGGGCCAGGATGTTGGCGCGGTCCGCGGTTAGCGGAATGTAGGTTCTTCCCTCAGAAGAGTCGGCGTGGTGGTCTTTCAGAATGTTCACGAGCTGCAGTCCCTCTCCGAATGTTGACGCTCGAGCGCGCAGGAACGGCGCCACGCTCCGGAGCTGTGGGGCATTCAGAACAAAGAGCTCGGTCAACATCTCACCGACGATTCCCGCAACTTCGTAGCAGTAGGATCGCAACTGCTGCATGTTTGCGAGCTGCAGCTTCCCGTTGTCGGTCATGGCCACGAAATTCGCCATCCCCTTTGACGAGCGAATGACATGCTGCCGAATGACCTCCTGCACCGGCGGAGGCAAGGCGGTGAATGCCTGAATCACCAAGGCGATGTTGGCGATCAGTTTCATGTATCCGGCGTGAAACGCAGGACGTTTGACACCCCATGCTGCAGCCAGACGCCGCGCCTCGGCTGCATCCGGATTGCGCAGAAGCGCGGAGAACTCATCGAGTGCCGTGAGGCGATCGGCAACCGGCCAGTGGCTGGCGTCCTCGAACGTGTCAGCGATGCGGAACAACAGATAGGCCAGCGT
>Ga0070708_100001383_pt1 | contig 18531 bp, 20 predicted proteins | sample KBSK5503metaG_FD_65469 | JGI IMG/M metagenome (GOLD analysis project Ga0070708, IMG submission 65469) | Corn, switchgrass and miscanthus rhizosphere microbial communities from Kellogg Biological Station, Michigan, USA - KBS K5-50-3 metaG | ecosystem: Host-associated > Plants > Roots >... | reverse complement strand
CGCGCCGAACAGCGCGAGCACGATGACCGCGAGAAAGAAGCGCGGCACCACCTGGACGAACTCGGTGAGTCGCATGAGAGCACCGTCGAGCCTACCGCCTTCCCATCCCGCCAGTGCGCCCACGATGACCCCGATCAGGCCGGTGAGGATGCTGACCACCAGAGCCAGTACGAGCGACGTGCGGGTTCCATGCGCCACCCCGGAGAGCAGATCTCGGCCGAGATCATCCGTACCCATCGGATGGCCGAGCGTCGGAGCGCTCAAGGCCGGTCCCACCGAAGCAAAGGGGTCGGACGGGGCGATTCGGCCGGCGAGCAACGCGACCGCCAACAGACCGCACATGAGGACGATGCCGGCTAGGCCGACCCCGGTCCGCAGCATACGGAAGAGCCCGAACCGGCTCACCGGTGCCTGTGGCCCCGCGGCCGGCCCCGGACTAGTGATATCGAATGCGGGGATCGAGCCAGGCATAGGCGACGTCGGTGATCACGTTGGCCAGGATGACTCCGAGGGAGATCAACAGGAACATACCGAGCAGGATGGGGTAGTCGCGGGCCAGCAGCGAGGACAGCAGAAGCCGCCCGAGTCCGGGCCAGGCGAAGACCACCTCGACGAGCACGGCACCCGACAGGAACATGCCGGCCCGGCTTCCGATGACCGTGACGACCGGCAGCATCACGTTCCGGAGCGCGTGCCGAATGACCAATCCTTCCGGCAATCCCTTGGCCCGCGCGGCCCGCACGTAGTCTGTTGCGAGGGCCTCGAGCAGGCCGGTCCGTACCAGCCGCGTCGTGAGGGCCAGCTCGTTTGCGGCCAGGACTAGGGCCGGAAGGGCGAGGTGATGGAGGACGTCCAGCAGGTAGCGGACGCCCGTCCCCGGGTTGCGGGCGTCCGTCATCCCCTGGACGGGAAAGACCCCGGTCCCCACCGCCAGGGCGAGCACGGCCAACTGTCCGAGCCAAAACGATGGCGTGGCGTGCCCCAGCAGGGTCGCGATGTTGAGGGTCACATCCGGCAGACGCCGGCCGTGACGGGCCGCCAAGGCTCCGAGCCAGACACCGACCACGCTCGACAGCGCCAAAGCGGTCAAGACGAGCAGCAGGGTGGCGGGGACCCGCTCGCCGATCACCGCGATCACGGGGCGCCCGTGGACGAACGACGTCCCGAGATCGCCCCGGAGCACGTTCGAGACATAGGTGAGGAGCTGCTCGGGCAGTGGGCGATCGAGCCCGAACCGGGCTCGAAGGAATGCGTAGTAGGCCGCATCCCCGTGCTCGCCGCCGAGCGCGACCGCCGGATCCCCCGGGGCCAGGTGAATGATGCAGAAGTTCAGCACGAGAAGTCCGGCCGCGGTCGGCACGACCTGGGCGAGCCGCCTCAGAAGATAGCGAGACGGCACGCCGCGCTCACCGCCGGCAGAAGGCACCCTCGGCGAAGAGCCCCGTCCAGGCCTTGAATCCCGAGCAGCGCGCCGTCCAAGCCCGCGTGCTCACCGTCTCCACGAGCCAGTAGTACGGCAGATCCTGGACGACGATCTCCTGGACCTGACGATAGAGCCGGGAGCGCCGGTCCCGCTCCACCGTCCGACTCGCCTCATCGAACAAGGCATCGACCCGAGGGTTCCGGTACGCGGCGGCGTTCGTGAACGGCGCCGGACCGATCTGCGAGGAATGGTACATCCGCCGCACCCCGATCTCCGGGTCCGGCCCATTGCAGTACGAGATGACGTTGGAGTCGAAGTTGCGGTCCTTGAAGACGGTGGGCGCGAAGACAGCCGGCTCGAGTGGTTTCAGCGTCACTCCGATACCGACCGCACCCAGTTGCTGCCGGACCAGCTCCCCGTACTTCGCGAAGGTTGGAAAGTGCAGGAATTCGATTGCCAGCCGGGTCCCGTCGGGAACCCCGGATACTCCCCTGCCCGTCCGCGGTCCATCCCCTTCCTTTTTCCAGCCCGCCCCGTCGAGGAGCTTCTCAGACTCGGCCCGGTCGGTTCTCGGCATGTTGAGGCCCGCCGCGTGAGCCCAGGGAATCTCACTCGAGATGGGGGCGGCCGCGACCTTCCCGTCGCCGAAGAGGATCTGCGACTGAAACGCCTGACGGTCCAGCGCATAAGCAATCGCCTGCCGGACCCGAAGCTCCTTCAGGATCGGCCGATCGAGATTGAAGCTCATCGTCATGATGCAGTTCGATCCGCCCGGATGGTAGCCAGTCCGGGCGGTCTGAAATCGCGCGTCGCTCTTCACGCGGCTCTGCAGCTGGCCCGGCAGCTCCCACAGGAAATCGACCTCACCATTCTCCAGCGCCAGCACCTGCACCGACAGGTCAGGAATGATGCGCATCACCAGCCCATCGAGGTACGGCAGCCCCGGCTTGAAGTAGGCCGGATTCCGGGCGAGGCGTATCTCGGTTCCCTTCGTATAGGAGACGAACTTGAAGGGGCCCGTTCCGATCGGACTACTGTTTGCCGGATTCGTCTGGGGATCGGTCCCCTGGTAGATGTGTCGGGCAATAATCGGCGCCTCGGTCGCGTCCAGCTGGTACAGCAACGGGGCATACGGCTGCTTGAAGCGAAAGACCACCGTCCGGTCGTCCGGGGCCTCGACGCCGGTCAGCAGCGCGCCCATCGAGGCCCTCGTCCGCGCGTGAAACTTGAGAAGGACCTCCTCGAAGGTGAACTTGACGTCCGACGCCGTGAACTGCGTCCCGTCATGCCATTTCACGCCGTCACGCAGGCGGAACCGGTACACCATGCCGCCCTGCTCGACCTGCCAGCTCTCGGCCAGCTCCGGGATAGGGTCACCCCGCTCATCGCGCCCGAGCAGACCGTTGTAGAGCAGCTCGGATGCGGCGTGGGTGGCCCCGCTGGTCGTGATCGCGGGATTCAGATGGCCTGGATCCGACACGATTGCCACGACAACCGTGCCCCCCCGCACCGGAGCGTCCTGGCCCATGGCCGGCGCCAGTCCAAGGGACCATACTGCAACGCACCCGAGCACTGCCTGCACCATCATGGGCCCGCGACGCATAGAACCTCCAACTAGCAGTTCGGCGAACCGAACCTGGTGCGAAGGATCGAAGTGTGCCGGACAAAAAAAGAGAGCGGCAAGCTCAATCCCGCTGCGACTGTCCGCGCCGGAGGAAGTCATTCAATACCCGGCATAGCTCCCGGCCGCGTCCCGTCAGCGAATACTCGACCCGAGGGGGCGTTTCTGGATGAACGGTCCGCTCGATCAAGCCTGCCTCCTCGAGATCTGCCAATCTCGTGGCCAGCGTCGACGAGCTCACATCCCCGAGACGGCTCCGAAGCTCATTGAATCTGACCGTGCCATGATTCGCGATCAGACTCAGCAACCCGAGGGCATAGCGTCGGCCGATCAGTTTCGCCAGTGGGGTGGCCGGACAGAGACAGTCGGTGGCGGCGAGACCAGAGCCACACCCGCAGGTCGCCGCCACGGTCGCCATCACGCGAGGCTCCGGCAGTCACCGCCTCCGGTATGACAATCACAGTCGGCCGAGCCGCATTCCCCATGACCGTGCTTAGCCAGGTATGGCTCGAACTCATCGAGGAACCGGCGGCGACCTTCCCGCATGCCCAGCGGGGTCAGGCGATAGCGCTGCGCGCCGCTGTCATCCAGCTGGGGCTCAGCAAACCCATCCGCCACGAGCTGCCGTAGCGTCGCGTGCACTGTCAGGCTGTCGCCGACGAAGCGGAGGATGTCCGCGGGGCTGACGTCGGGACCGAGCCCTTCCCCATGAAGCCAGAACATGATCTGCAAGATCTCGTCCCGCTGCTGCAGCTCGGCGACCGGATCGGCGGCAGCGCCTCCGTTCGCCACTAGGCGGTCAATGTGCTCCAGCACGGCACCCACGGCCGCCTGCACCGGAGGCGTCATCTCGGTAGTGAGTTCGTCAACCTCCCCAGGCTCGCAGCCTACGATGAACACCTCGGGAGGAAACGCCCGGAGGGCCTTCGCGACGGCCAGCGCACGGGCCGGTACCGCGAGGTGCAGATCCACTTCGCCCGCCGCGTCCACCGACTCCACCCGGACGACGTAGACCGTACCCGGGGTGCCACCCCGGTTCATGGCGTCGACGATGATCAGTCGGTCGCACGGGGTCAGCAGCTCCTGGGCGAGGCGAATCCCGGCCGTACCTATTTCCATCACCTCGACATCCGAGATCGGCTCCCGCTCCTGCAATCGTCGAATGACCTCGACGCCAAACCCGTCGTCGCCGCGCAGGACGTTGCCGAACCCGGCGATCAGCGTGCGCACGGTCAGCGCCCGACCGCGGGCTCTACGCCCACGACCACCCGGATCTCGTCGCCCTCGACCGCGACCGGCAAGACCACGAGGTGCTCGGCCCCACCATCGAGCCGCTTGCCGGTCCGCACGTCGTAGCGGCACCCGTGCCAGGAGCATCGCAGCTCGGCGCAGGCCAGAGTCCCGAATTGAAGGGGCAAGGGCGTGTCGCCGCACTGGTTGATCACCGCGAGAATCTCGCCGTCCACGTTCGCGATGAGGATCCCCTGCCCCTCGACATTGACCGCGATCATCGCGCCGGGCGCGACGTCGGCCGCGGCACAGGCACGCCGATACACCGGGCGCTGGGCCGATCGTAACCCGCCCACCTGCAACAGTGCCGGTCCGGCCGGAGCGCGCTCCCCGACCACGAGCTCCTGGAACCCGATCAGACCTGTCCGCAAGGCCTCCTCCACGTCGTGTCGCACCGCCTCGAGTGTAGTCCCCCCATCGCGGAGCCCGTGAAGGCGGACATAGACGGCTCCCCCGACCACGTCAACGAGTTCCACGTCGATCCCGTGATCGTGGAGATGGCCCCGTACCGCGTCGAGCGCCTCTTCCGCGACCAACCGACGGTCCACCGCCAGGAGCTCGTAGGACATCAGGAGCAGGCGGATGGCCGGATCACCGGCCAGCCGGTTGACGAATGCGTCGCCGGCCATGCCTCGGATGGCGTCCACGAGGTGGGTCAGCGCGGTGCGGTGAACCGCGTCGATGCCCTGAAGCAGCGCAGTCACGTCGGCGCGCACGGCAGGATCCGGATGCGACTCGAGCGCATCGATGAGCCGCTGTACCTCCTCGAGGACATCCGGCTTCATCCGCGGCCGCCTCCTGCCGCCGCGGGTAGTTCGCCGCCGAGTGGGGCGCTCGGGAGCCGCGCCGCCGCTGCCGCGTCGGTCGCCATGGTCACCGCGAGCTCACACACCTGGTCCACCACCCTGGCCACCGACTCGCTGAACTCGTCGCCGAACTCCTGAACAGCCGGCTCCACCTCGATGACCACCACATCCTCGGGCAGGCCGCCGAAGTGCCGGGTCACCACGAGTGTATTGTCGAGCGCGATCACGCCGGTCACCGCCTCGCTCACCGCGCGCTGGATCTCCTCGTCACTGGGCAGGACGCCATCCCATCGATAGGCCGTGACGGTTCCCGGCGGACGGTTGCCGCGCTCGACCGCCCCTACCATGACGGCCCGCGTGAAGCGGCGCTCCGGTGGCTCATCCTCCAATCGCTGCATGACCGCGATCGGGTTGTAGCTGAGATCCTCCACCACGACGTCGCCGCCCCAGGCGTGATCGAGCAGACGGTCGGCGACCGCGATCCCGACCGAGTGATCGCGCAGGTTACGGTACCCGACACCGGCGACGATGACGCGCACCTATCCTCCTTCGTCGTCGATGCCGCAGGCGCAGGTGTTCACTTCCCGGGTGATGACGCCGGCATCCGAGTGAATGTGGGTGGTGCACGGCATGCACGGGTCGAAGCTCCGGATGGCGCGCAGGATGTCGATCCCCTTGAACCTGGCCGGATCGTCGGTCTCCTCGAGGAGCGGTGTGTTGAGGACCGCTTCCTCGTAGGGGCCCGGCTGCCGCCACCGATCGCTCGGCGAGGCGTTCCACGTCGAGGGGGTGAGGATCTGGTAGTTGGCCACCGCGCCCCGGTCGAGCGTCAGGTGGTGCGTGAGGTACCCACGTCCGGCGCCCCAGAAGCCGACGCCACGCTGCTCACCCCGCTTCGGGATCTCGAAGGGAGTGCTCGTCTTCGTGTCGCCCTGCTTGAGGCGATCCATCGCGGCGAGCCAGTTGTTCAGCGCCACCAGCGCGGTGAAGCCCGTGCAATACGCGCGAGCCCGGTTGCGCTCGAAAGCGTTCCAGACCGCCGGCACCTTCCATTCGAGCTCGAGCTCGGGCAGAGCCCCTTTCGGCAGGCGAAGCTTCAGCGAGGTGCCGGTGGCCTCGATGAAGGGGTTCGCCGGCAGCTTCCGTGCGACCGCGGTGTTCCAGAGCCGGGCATAGGCGCCGGCTTCCATGGCCTGCCGGTCCCAGCGTGGCGCCGTGTCCCAGGTGTATTTCTCCTTCCAGTTCTGGCCCTGCGGACGCGGCTTGGTGACCTTGTTCCACGGGTGGTACGGGGAGAGCGGGTTCCCGACCGGGTCGGTGGGAAAGTGCTGGCGCTGCCCGGCGCCCGACCACTCCTCGTAGTAGGAATGCTCGACGAACTCCTCGACCCCGATGTTCAGGGCGTGGAGGTCGGTGGTGACCAGCTGGCCCTCCATGATCACGCCCGGAGTCGCCCAGCGCCGATCGCCCCACGCCGCGGCACCTGCATAGGTGGCGTCATAGGCCTCGTGATGGTCGAAGATCCCGCTGTCGATGAGGTTCGCTCGCCGAGCGCCTACCTGCTTATAGGCCGGGTTCGCCTCGTAGAAGAACTCGGTGAGGTCGTCCCAGATGGCGGCGAGCTTCTTCGAGTAGTCGAAGAACTGGGCCAGCCGCGTGAACATCTCGTTCATCACGGTCAGCGTGATCGTCGAGCTCATGCCGCCGGGGACGATCGTCTGGGGGTGAGGATACTTGCCGCAGATCAGCACGTAGGCCTCCCGTGCCACCCGCGTCATGTGCAGGGCCTCGAGATAGAGCTTGCCGCTGAGCGGGTTGAGGTCCTCCATGAGCTCGCCGATCGTGCGGAAGCCGTGAATCTCGGCGTGGGGCGCCTCGGCGGACCGGGCCCGCGCGAGCAACCACGGATTGGTGGGCCCTACCATCGCCGCGGAGTAGTCCGGCCCGGCCAGCAGATGCAGATGCAGCGGGTGATCGTAGAGGAACTCCAGCGCCAGCGCGATGTTGCGGATCAATATCCCGAGGGGCGGCGGGACACAGCCGATGGCCATCTCGATGGCCATCGCCGACGTCACGGAGTGCACGCCCCCGCACACCCCGCAGGCGCGGCTCGTGATGAAGATCGCGTCCCGTGGATCGCGCCCGACCATGATGACTTCGTAGCCGCGGAACAGGGTCGCCATCGATCGTGCCTCGAGCACCTTGCGTCCGCGGAAATCGGCCACGGTGTGGAAGGCGAGCGCCCCGGCGACCCGGGTCACCGGGTCGAAGTCGAGGTCCTTGATGTGGCCGTTGCGCTTGAGTAGATCCTCGATCCGCTCCGCGGTCAGTTGAGCCGGGGCTCCCCGGGGGGCCGCACTCGACGGCCCGTACGGGTTCGCCACCCCGGCGCGGAGGAAAGGCTTGCCCTGTGCGTCGAACTCGATCGGAAGGTTCTTAAAACACATTGGGTCCTTGTCCTCTCATCGGAGCCGGAACACCTTGGCCGCCCGCCCCACATGGCGGTCGGCCGCCTCGAGGCCGCCCAGCAGCGCGCCCAGCGCGCCGTTGATGGTGGTGAGCTTCTCGGGCAAGGGCGCCGTGTGGCCCCGGACCGCCTCGAGCCCATCGGCGATGGCGATGACACTCTTGCGGGTATCGAGCAGCGCCCAGGCGATGGCGATGAGATAGCCCGCGAGGGCGAGCACCACCAGCGCGACCGTGATCAACGTCAGCGTCAGCAGCATCGCCGCCTCCTCACTGGGAGCGCTCTTCGAGCACGGTGGCGACGGTATCCAGCTTGCGCTCCACACCGCCGGCCGCCACGAGCATGTCGCCCGCGACCGCGATCGTCGCGTCGAGCGCCTTGATCTTCGCCGTGTTCCGGGCGATGCCGCCAGCCGCCTGCAGCGTCTCGGCAGCATATCGCTGGATCGACCGAGCCGACCGCCACGTGCGGTGAAGAAGGTAGACCGCCAACGGCACGAAGACGACCAGCGTGACGATTAGGCCGACCCACCAGATCGTATAGATGGCCGCCGGGACCGTGGAGGCGCTCATCGCCGTTCCTGCCGGGAGACCGAGTCGATCAGCGCGGCCAGGTTGCCTTCGATGGCCTTGAGGCCCCCGAGGATTGCGCTGAGGCGCTCGTTGAGCCGACCCACCTGTGGCGCCAGGGCATCGGTCTGCCGCTCGATAGCGCGCACCCCCAGACGGATCTTGGCCAGATAGTTGACCGGTGCGACGAAGCGGGTCGCCGGCCCCCCGATCGTCTCGAGATCACCCACGATAGCGCGCAAGAAGAGCGCCAGCGCCACGAACAGCGCTGCCGCCCCGACCACCGAGATCACCGCCAGCAGGACTATGCCACTCATCGCATCGGCTCCGGCCCGAGCACGCAGGCCGGACATCCGGGACAGTGCCCCGCGTGGGCGGCCATCGCAGCGGTCGCGGCCACGACGCCCTTGGCGGAGCCGAGGATCTCGGCCACGACGTGATTCGTCGTGTCGAGCAGGGCGATGTGGATGGTGTTGTTGGCGACCTGCTGACCGACCGTCCAGATCGTCGACACTCCGTTCCGGACCTCGCGGGCCGCTCGCAGGATGAAGGTGAGCAACGCGGCCACCACGATTAGGACCACCGCGTAGATCACGAGCGTCGTGATCCAGATTCGCTGGATCGCCTCGGGGCTGATGTCGGACATGGGTGCCTCCTATCCCCTGTCGCCCGCGGCGGCATGGCTCTGGAGGGCCTCGACCAGGGCCGCCGCCTTGGTCTCGATGTCCCGCACTGTGTCACGCAGCTCCTCGGCGACCTCGTTCGTCGTCTGGAGGCCCCAGATCGCCCGGGTGTTCCCGCGAATCGCCTCGAGCGCGCCGACCGCCCGGCGCGCGTGAGCGGCGATGCTCCGGGCGGTGAGCCAGATCGTCACCAGCAACGCGGCGGCCACGAGCACGATCACCACGGCCACCGCCATCCAGATTCGCCAGGCCGCCCAGAGGTCAGCGTCGGTCATCGGTGTCCTCCCGGGTCGCGCTGCCATCGAGGTAGTCGCTCCGGTTGCCCGGACGGTCGGCCCCCCAGAAGCGATCTTTCTCTCCGGGCGGTCGACCGGGCTTCTTCGTCCCCAGATGCTGCCACATGCTGTAGAAGAACTTGATCGTTCGGTCGGTCTTGGTTTGCGGCGGGACGTGCGCCCACCCGCTCGGCACGTCGTTGGTCGCGTCCCAGCGGTGCTCCCGGTTGGCCTCGCGGTTGGACAACCGCCGCAGCCGCCGAACGACCGCGCCCACCCCTTTGGCCGCGAGGGTCGAGAGGGCGGCGCCGGGTGGCGTCTTATAGAAGGGGCTGAACTTGTCGGGGAAGCCTGGCATCGTGCATCCGATGCAGACACCGCCCGCACGCATGCAACCCCCCATGTGGTTGATGGCCCCCCGCTGCACGATGTTGCAGTTGACGATCGGACCCCAGCAGCCGATCTCCACGAGACACTCCGCGTCCCCGTAGTGCTCCGCGAAGATACCCTCCTCGTAGAATCCGGCGCGCGAGCAGCCGTGATGAACGGTGTCACGGAACAGCCAGGCCGGCCGCCCGAGCTCGTCGAACGTCGGCAGTGGACCCAGGCCCTGGAGGAAGAGCAGAACCGCGAAGACCGTCTCGGTGAAGTTGTCCCCCTGCGGCGCGCAGCCTGGGATGTTGATCACCGGCAGGCCGAACGCGCTCCGGTAGTCCTTGCCGAGAAAGTCCATCAGGCTCATGGCGCCGGTCGGGTTGCCCTCGGCCGACGGGACGCCGCCCCACGTGGCGCAAGTTCCAATGGCGATCGTCGCGGCAGCCCCTGGCGCCAGCCGGCGCAGCCAGGTCGCGGTCGGCACGGGCCGCGACCCCACCCCACCCTGGATGGCTTCGACGCCCATGGCGGAGAAATACCCCCCGGTCCTCTCCGCGATCCGCTCGTCCGCCACCGACCCCTCGAACACCACGACGTAGGGCGCCCCGAGCTTGCCTTCCGATGCGTCGATGAAGGACCGCACGAACTCCGCACCCGCCTCCGCCGAGAGCACCGGGTGATGGAGTATCACCTTCGGCATCGCAGGCACCACCCCGGCCAAGAGCCCCTCGATCCCCGGATTCGTCGCGCCCGCAACCGAGATGGTGCAGCCGTCGCAGCTCATTCCGGCAAGCCAGTAGACGTGGATCGTCTTGAGCGGACCCAGCGGCAAGCGTTCTTGCGCCGGGCTGGGCTCCGCCTCAGGCGTGGGCGGCTGCTCGCCCTTGATGATCTCGCGCTCGACTATCGCCATGTCTCGGCTCCCGATTCCACGCACTAGCAAATGCGCGGCAATTGATCTCCCTGCAGCATGTCCACGATCCGGCGTCCCCCCACCCGGGTCCTGAGGACCACGAGTCGCTCCGGATCCTCCACGACCTCGCCGATCACCCGCGCGTCCCGCCCCTCGGCCCGCCGCCGCATGGCGGCCAACACCCCCTCGGCGCTCCGTGGCTCCACGATCGCCAGCAGCTTGCCCTCGTTGGCGACATACAGGGGATCGAATCCCAGGAGCTCGCAGATCCCGCGGACCGGCTCCCGCAACAGGATCGCGTCCTCCTCCAGCACCATTCCCACGCCGGACTGTCGCGCGATCTCGTTCAGTGCAGTGGCAACCCCGCCCCGTGTCGGGTCCCGGAGGCAGTGAATCTCTGCGCCGGCCTCGAGCATCTCGAGCACCATCTCGTGAAGCGGCATCGAGTCGCTCGCAACGGGAGACTCGACCTCGAGTTCCGCCCGCGCGGCCATGATCGTCATGCCGTGCTCCGCGATGGCCCCGCTCAGGATCACGAGATCGCCGGGACGCGCGCCCGTGGCCGTGATCTGCTGATCGTGCTCGATGATGCCCACGCCGCTCGTCGTGATGAAACAGCCGTCGGCCTTGCCTCGATCGACCACCTTGGTGTCCCCGGTCACGAGCAGCACCCCCGCATTCTTCGCGGCGGCGCTCATCGATTCCACGATCCGCGACAGATCGGCGAGCGGAAAGCCTTCCTCGAGAATGAATGCCGCACTCAAGTACAGGGGCCGGGCTCCCGCCATCGCGAGATCGTTGACCGTCCCGTTGACCGCAAGCATCCCGATGTCGCCGCCCGGGAAGAAGAGCGGGGTCACCACGTGCGCATCCGTCGTGAAGGCCAGCCGGCCTCCCGCGAGGTTCAGGACGGCCTGGTCATCCAGTCGCTCGAGATACGAGTTCCGAAACGCGGGCAAGAAGTACCGCGCGATCAGATCCGCGGTCATCTTGCCGCCGCTCCCGTGGCCCAGAAGCACCCGGTCGGTGGTCGCGAGCGGCGCGGGGCAGCTCAGCGCGAAGCTGGTCGGCCCCCCGTTAGATGACATCGTCCTCTCCCAGGGCGACGTGCACCAGGTCCCAGACGATGTGATACAGCGTGACGTGGGTCTCCTGGATCCGGTGAATGCTGAACGACGGCACGACGAAGCAGTACTCGGCCAGATCCGGGAGGCGACCACCGTCCTTGCCGGTGAAGGCGATGGTGAGAAGGCCCAGCTCCCGTGCGGTCTCGAGCGCCTGCACGAGATTGGGTGACTTCCCGCTCGTGCTCACCGCCAGGGCCATGTCCCCGGGTCGCGCGAGGACGCGCAGCTGGTCGGCGAAGACCTTGGCGAAGTCCCGGTCGTTGGAGATCGCGGTCAGGAGCGCCTGGTCGGCGGTCAGGGCAATGGCCGGCAGGGGCTTCCGCTTCTCTACGATCGGGTGGAAGAACTCGACCGAGATGTGCTGGGCATCGGTGGCGCTGCCTCCGTTGCCCATGACGTAGAGCCGGCCGCCGCTCGAGAAGCGCGCGGCCATGGCCCGCACCAGTGCCTCGATACGGTCGGCCTCCGCCCGGAAGAACTGCTCCTTTACATCGGCACTCTCGCGCGCCTTGCGCAGGATCGCGTCTTTCACCGCGTCGCCTCCTGGCGGTGACGACCGTATGCAAAATAGGCGGCACAGGCCCCCTCGGCCGAGACCATGGTCGCTCCCAGCGGCCGTTCCGGTGTGCAGGCGCTCCCGAACGCGGGGCAATCGTGCGGTTTCTTCAGGCCGCGGAGGATCTGCCCGCTGATGCAGGCCGCCGGCTCCAGCGTCTCCATCGCACCCACGTCGAATCGCCGCTCGGCGTCGTAGGCCTGGAGCTCGTACCGAAGCCGCAGACCACTCTTGGGAATGGTCCCGATCCCTCGCCATTTGCGATCGCAGACCTCGAAGGCCGACCACACCAGCCGCTGCGCGGCGACGTTGCCCGTGCGAGTCACGATCCGCGAATACTGATTCTGGAGCTCGACCTCGCCGGCCTCGAGGAGACGGACGGTTCGGAGCACCCCGTCCAGGAGGTCGACGGGCTCGAAGCCGGTGATCACGATGGGGACCTGGAAGTGGGTCGCAAGGGCTTCGTACTCGCGATAGCCCATCACCGTGCAGACGTGCCCCGGACCCAGAAAGCCCTGGACCCGATTACCCGGGGACTGCAGGACGGCAGCGATGGCGGGAGGCACCAGCACATGAGACACGAGCATGGAGAAGTTCTTGACCCCGAGCGCGGCGGCCTGCGTCACCGCCAGGGCGTTGGCGGGTGCCGTCGTTTCGAAGCCGATCGCGAAGAACACGACCTCCCGATCCGGGTGCTGCTGCGCGAGGCGGACCGCATCCAGCGGCGCATAGACGATTCGCACGTCGGCCCCCTCCGACTTCAGCCGGAGGAGATCCGTGTGGGACCCCGGCACTCGCAGCATGTCGCCGAAAGAGGCGAACGTCACGCCGGGTCGGCGCGCGATGGCATGGGCCTTATCGATCTGCTCCAGCGGCGTCACGCACACGGGACATCCGGGCCCGTGAACGAGCTCGATCTGCGAAGGCAACATCCGGTCCACGCCGTGCTTCACGATCGAGTGGGTCTGGCCTCCGCAGACCTCCATGAGGGTCCACGGCCGCGTGGTCACCCGCCCGATCTCAGACAGGATCTTGGCCGCGACCCGGCCGTCTCGATACTCGTCCAGGTACTTCACGCCGGGCCCTCGGGCATGTGGATCTCGTCGAGCTGCCCCAGCTCCTCGAGGAACCGGTAGGTCCGCTCCGCCTCTGCCGGGTCTACCACGCTGAGGGCGAACCCGACGTGGACGAGCACGTAGTCGCCCAAGCCCGACTCGGGTAGCTGCTCAAGACAGGCTTTCTTCACGGTCCCCCCGAAGTCGACCCGCGCCATGCGGAGCCCGCGGTCCTGAAAGACCTCGATGACCTTCCCCGGAATCGCTAGGCACATCAGACACGGCTCCGATCCTCCCGGAATCGGGCGGCGATCGCCGCCTGGCCCAGGGCCAGCCCGCCGTCGTTGGGCGGAACCTGGTGATGAGTGTAGACCTGAAAGCCGGCGCGACCGAGTCCCTCCACCGCCAGCCGCGACAGCCGGATGTTTTGGAACACGCCACCGCTGAGAGCGACCCGATCCAGCCCGGAACGTTCTCGGAGACGACAGCACGTCCTCACGATCACCTCGGCAAGCGTCGCGTGGAAGCGGCTCCCGATGCGGTCGGCGCCTACACCGGCAAGGATGTCCTCGACCACCCCCCGGACGATGTCCGGCGTCCTGACGATCGTGCGGCCGTCGATCTCCTCCAGGTTCACCGCGTACACTCGGTCGGCTTCCGGCTCCGCCAGCGCCTCGAGCTCCATGGCCGCCTGCGCCTCAAAGTCCACGCGATCCCGAAGACCCAGAATGCTGGCGACTGCATCGAACAGCCGCCCGGCACTGGATGTCAGCGGCGCATTGAGGCCCTGTTCTGCCGCGCGGCTCAACACCCGCCACGCCGCGCGATCCAAGCACCGCACAAAGGCCAGATCCAGCTCCCCCATGGCCTCGCCGTAGACGGCCTGCAGGAAGATGGCCGCCATGCGCCAAGGCTCCTGGACGGCCGCCTCTCCACCCGGCATGGCGACCTCCTGGAAGGAACCGACGCGCTCGAATCCGTCCAGATCTGCCACCAGGAACTCGCCGCCCCAGACATGCCCGTCCGTGCCGTAGCCCGTGCCGTCCCAAGCGACGCCGATCACACGATCGTCGACCCCGTTGTCGGCAAGACAGCTCGCGATGTGCGCGTGGTGATGCTGGACCGGAATGTGATGCACACCGTCGAGCGACCGGGCGTAGGACGTCGACCGATAGCCGGGATGAAGATCATGGGCTACCACTGACGGAGCGAGCTCGAGCAGACGCTTGAGGTGAGCGATCGCGTCCCTCCAGGCCCGGTACGCGCGCTCATCACCAAGATCGCCTAGATGCTGGCTGAGGAACACCTCCCGACCGCGGACGAGGGCAAACACATTCTTGAGCTCCCCGCCACAGGCCAGGATCGGCTCGGCCGCGTCGTATGTCAGGGAGATCGCAAGCGGCACGTAGCCTCGCGCGCGGCGCAGGACGGATGGGGAGCCGTCGACAACTCGCGCCACCGAGTCGTCGCAGCGCACCTCGATCGGCCGGTCGTGAACAAGGAAGAGATCCGCGATCCCACCCAGGCGGGTCACGGTATCGCCGTCCTGGTAGGCGATGGGCTCGTCGCTACGGTTCCCGCTGGTCATGACCAGCGGCCGACCGGTCCGTTCAAGGAGCAGATACTGCAGCGGCGTATACGGCAACATCAGGCCGAGATCACGCAGCCGCGGCGCCACTTCATCAGTCACCGCCTGGCCGGCCGCCGGCGAGCGTCGCTCGAGTAGCACGATGGGCCGCGCGGCAGACTGGAGCAGCTCGGCCTCAGCGTCCGAGACAACGCAGAGCCGCCGCGCCTCCTCGAGGCTGCTCACCATCACCGCTAGTGGCTTTGCCTCGCGCGCCTTCCGGCGCCTCAGCTCGCTCACCACTCCTGGAGCCGTCGCATCGCACGCGAGATGGTAGCCGCCGAGTCCCTTGACCGCGACGATCTGACCCGCTTGCAGCGCGGCGACGACACTCTGAAGTGGGTCGGCTACGTCCAGCACTCGGCCGCCGGAGCCCAGTAGCACGAGGCGCGGGCCACAAGCGGGGCAGGCCGTCGGCTCTGCGTGGAAGCGGCGATCCCGAGGGTCCCCGTACTCCACGTGACAGGCGGGACACATCGTGAAGGAGGCCATCGATGTCCGCTCACGGTCATACGGCAATGCCCGGATGATCGTGTAGCGCGGACCACACTGCGTGCAGTTCAGGAATGGATAGGCGTACCGTCGATTTCCGGAATCGCCCATCTCCGCGAGGCATGCGGCACAGACCGCCAGATCTGGAGCGGGAAACAGCGCCGGATCGCCCTCACCCGCGCTCGTGTCGATCCTGAACGGCTCGGGATCATGATGCGGCGCGCCCCAGGTGACGGTGATGCGCCGAAGACAGGCGGAGGAAGGGGCCGTGGACTTCAATTGGTCCAGGAATCGATCGATGGCATCTCGATCGCCCTCGACATCAATCAGAACGCCGTGCTGCCCGTTCCTCACCGAGCCACCAAGGCGATGGGTGTCAGCGAGCCGGTAGACGAACGGACGAAAGCCGACCCCCTGAACAACCCCTTCGATCAAGACGCGACAGCGCGCTCGACCTCCTGTCTGCGGGAGTACGGCTGAAGGGACCATCTCACGCCTCTGATCTCGGTCCAGGCACAGGTCGAATATGCCGATGCCGTGCACGGTACCAACGGCCCTGGGCGAACGTCAATCAGAGAACGCGCAGTAAGTTCGATAAATCGAAGTATTAGCGATCAGGAGCCCGGACCGAGCGCTAACCTGTGAGATTGCGCGGGGAGGCCGTCGTGAGTCTGCTCAGCCAGCCTGAAGCCGATCCAACCTGAAGAGCAGAAGCGGCCTGATAGGCCGTGTGGTCCTCATCTCCCAACGGACCTGTGGATCACTGCTTCAAGGGTCAAGCAGGCGCGGGTTCCGTAGACTGATCCCGCCATGACAGCAGCGAACGACGTCCACAACCCCGCACTCTAGATCCCTGGCGTCGGTACGCGAACGTCGCAGCGGAAAGCAGTTGGCTCTGACAAAGTAACCGCTCGCTCAAAGTAGCAGAACCCTTGGATCGTCCTGTCAAACGTCTGCCGCTTTTCCCGCATGGAGTGCGCTTCCATCTTCGCAAAGTGGTCCCACTCGCAGCGTCCGATCAGATACGTCTCGGCAAAGTCCTCCAGTTGGCCCGGTCGCCACGTCCATCCGTCGCCACAAAAGACCATGCGAAAGAACGTGCGCCCGTCATTTGGCCCCGACACACTCCTGATCTTGGTCTCAAACTCTAGAGTGTACTCCTGAAACCTGCGACGAGACGTAATCTGATCGTGGGCAAGCTCCGCGCCTGCCCACGCTGGATCAAGCACTAGTTTGGTGCCGGGACTGAACCAGCCCTCCTTACAGGCGCGTTCGTACAAGGACCATCCGTCGCCCGTTTGTGGATGCACTGTTTTCACATCGTAGAACACTCGGTTCCCTTCGGTCGTGTAGAACAAGAAGTCAATCGTCTTCTGAGTACCATCCAGAGGAGGCTCGTACTCGACACGGAGACATCGCTCAGCTTGCAGGAACCGCCTCGCCACAAGTAGCTCGTTCACAGCCTCCGTGATCTGGTCTACGGTCCGTCGTTTCCCCGTCCTCCACGCGGCGCAAGCGTCCTTAAACCGCTTGAGTAGACTACTACCCATCGTAAGTCGTGAAGCATTCGCTTCAAGGTAGGTGTAGGTTTCGGTCGTGACTTGTTCAATGAGCGCCTCAACCGGGGATGGATCGTCCACGCAAATAGTGTATCAAACGGTCTGGACGCTGCCTGAGCGCCGCGTTGGATTAGATCCGATTCCTCCTCCTCCTCCTCCACTCCTTGCGCTCCAGCAATCATCGCGAGAGCGAGATAGTTGCGTTCGTTGGGCTTGTAATCAAAATCTCTCCCCTCTACCGTCGAGTCACCAGCAGCCGATCAGCAGCACCAGGGAGGACACGAACGATGGAGACGCAGAGCAAGGAGTGGACGCTACGCGCCGAGGAGTCAGAAGGCGTCATGCGCGTGTCGCAGGTCAGCAGGTGAGTGGGAGGCCGCGTCGAGCATGGGCTGTGAGCCGTTTGTGACGCTCGAAGTCCCGCTCACCGCATGGAGCGGATCGGATCTCCGACGGGCTGCGGCGATGCTGATGGAGGTGGCTGCCAGACTCGATAGGAGGACGTGATGGAGGAGAAGGCGGCGGCGGTACGAAAACAGCTGGTGGCAGAACGCAAGCGGGTGCTCGAAGACATTGGCAAGAGGGCTGGCTATCTCTCCGAAGCAGCACAGGGCGACTTGAACGCGAGGCTGCGCGAGTTGGCCGACGGCATCAGCGGTAAGGTGCAGAAGGAGCGCCAGCCGCCGAGGAAGAAGTAAGCACCCTCACCTTCGGCCACACCAGCGGCTACCCTTGCGGTGACACCTCGTGCCCTCGTGCGGGTGGACCGCAAGCTGGGCCGCTGGTCAGGCCCCCGTCGCGGAGTACCCATCCCGCCGACCTTCGGGTGGAACACCCGAAGGTCACAGTCGCTTTCCCGTATAGCGGACCCCGATGTACGGCCCGTGCTCTAGGACTTTCAAACGCTCCGTAACCCCCTTTGGCTACCCGTGATCGAGGCCTCCTGCAGCCTTCTCCCCCAGCAAAAAGCTCTGGGGTTGTTCTCAACCGACCGCTTGTGAACAGCCTACAGGCGTCCTGATCCGGATCGGGGCAACGGTCGCAGTAGGTCGTACACGACGGAATCGGTCCCTGATGGAAATGTGCCCCCGACATCCTGCTTGGCCTGATCACTACCTCCCTACCCCGCCGGTAGCCCGGGCAGTCTATCGACCACGCCACGAACGTCGCCGAGATGGTCATCTACGTGGTCGAGGGCACGATGGTCCGGCACACGCAGGCCTGAGCCCCTCATCCACCGACAGGCTGACGGATCAGCCGGCACCAGCCGCAACGAGGCTGAGCACTCGGGGGGGCTGACTCAATTACCTCAACCGTCCTACGACGCATCCGGGTCCTCCTTGTGCTCGACGCGCCGATAGGGACCCGGCCGGGTCGAGCGTAGGCCCGGTGGCCGAAGCCGTCCAATGTCCCCGTGTATGACATGTGGGACGCCGAGGGCCGCATGGTCGGCACGAGGGCGCGGGCGTGGGGAAATTCAAGGGGCGCGATCACCGAGGGATTGATCTGCCCCATGAGCCGCGGTGAGGGGATCGTACCGTCAGAGGCGGAGCTTGTTCGAGGCGTCCAGGGCGGCGACCTTATAGCACTCGGCGAGGGTCGGGTAGTTGAACACCGTCTGTAGGAAGTAGTCGAGTCCGCCGCCCAGGCCCAGCACGGCCTGCCCGACGTGGACCAGCTCGGTGGCGCCGGT
>Ga0070708_100001381_pt1 | contig 18547 bp, 19 predicted proteins | sample KBSK5503metaG_FD_65469 | JGI IMG/M metagenome (GOLD analysis project Ga0070708, IMG submission 65469) | Corn, switchgrass and miscanthus rhizosphere microbial communities from Kellogg Biological Station, Michigan, USA - KBS K5-50-3 metaG | ecosystem: Host-associated > Plants > Roots >... | reverse complement strand
GCGGCGCAGATTCTTGATCTCCAGCCCGTAATCGAAGTCAGGGTCGGGATCCCCGTAGGCTTCACCCCCGATTCGGTACTCGTAGAGGTGGTAGCCCAACCAGCCCATCGCGACCAGCAGCGCATCCGCAAGCTGCATCAGCGTGATGCTGCCGGGAACCTGGATCCGGCGCCAAACTGGAGGCTCGATCTCGCGAAGCGCGATCCGGAGTTGAAAGGCGGAAGTCGTCGGCCTGGCTACGCGCCTTGGCATCTTCACCTCCTGAGGGAACGATACGACGTCGATGCAGCCCATCGAAGGCGCCATCCGGGCTGCATAGGATTCCCGCATACTGAGCCTGCCCCCAAGGGAGAACACCCAGCCAGTGAGCGTCGGGACCCCCTTTCACCCGCGCACGGCCGCCCTCAACCGCAAGATGCAGTGGCGGGAGTGGTCCGGCTATTTCGCGTCGAGCGTCTACGCCGACTTCCACGACATCGAGTACAACGCCATCCGCGAGGCTGCTGCGCTGATCGACGTCTCGCCGCTCTACAAGTACCTCGTCTCCGGACCGGACGCGCTGCGCCTGGTCGATCGGGTGATCACCCGCGACGCTACGACACTGGCCCTCGGAAGCGTCTATTACACGCCCTGGTGCGACGAGCATGGCAAGGTCGTCGACGACGGCACGATCCATCGTCTCGACGAGCAGCGCTTCCGCTGGACCGCAGCCGACCCGCAACTTCGCTGGCTGCGCCAGAACAGCGCCGGGCTCGACGTCACGATCGAGGAGGAGACCGAGGCGACCGCGGCTCTCGCCCTCCAGGGCCCGCTGTCGCGCGACGTGCTGGAAGTGGCGACCGGCGAATCCTTCGCCGACCTGCGCTACTTCCGTCGCCGGCCGTCGAAGATCGGCAAGGTCGCGATCGACGTCTCGCGGACGGGCTACACCGGCGATCTCGGGTACGAATTGTGGATGCCGATCAAGGGCGCAGTGTCGGTTTGGGATGCCGTCATGGCGGCCGGCAAGGACTTCGGGATTCGGCCGGCCGGGATGGTCGCGCTGGACGTCGTGCGTCTCGAGGCCGGCCTCATCCTGCTCGAGGTCGACTACACCTCGGCGCGCCACGCCATGAACCCCGAACAGCACTACTCGCCATTCGAGATCGGCCTGGGGCGCCTGGTCAGCTTCGACAAGGGTGACTTCGTCGGCCGGCTGGCCCTCGCGCGAGAGGCGCGAGCCGGTGGACCGGCGCGGCGCCTGGTCGGACTGCAGCTCGACTGGTACGACATCGAGGGCCTCTACGACGCCCAGGGCCTGCCGCCGGCCATCAGCCCAAGCGTCGATCGCTCACCCGTCCCCGTGTTCGCTGGAGGGCGCCAGGTTGGGCGGGCGACCAGCCACGGCTGGAGCCCGCTGCTCAAGCAGGCGATCGCGCTGGCGTCGGTGCCACCGCAGCATGAGGCGATCGGCTCCTCGCTCGCGGTCGAGTGGACCGTGGAGGGACGCCGCGGCCGGGTCGGCGCCACGGTCGTGCCACTCCCCTTCCTGGATCTGCCGCGCAAACGAAGCTGACCGCCAGCGAAAGCAATCAGCGCAGGGTTCGGGTCGCGTAGGACTCGAGCCTGCCGAGCGCCTCGGGCAGGTCGGTCCGGCCAAAGCCCAGGCGGAAGTGGTTGCCCGGGTGGCCGAACTGGGACGCGGGCAGGAGTAACACGCCCTCGGCTTCGACCAGGTCTGCCGCCCAGTCGTCGATGGTGACGCCGGGGACCGTCAGGCGCGGAAAGCCGATCGAGCCGGCCCTCGGACGGACCCAGCTGAACCGGTCCGCCCAGTCCTCGAAAAAGCCATCGACGCGCTCGATGTTGCCGGCCACGATCCGGCGCGAGCGTGCCAGGACCTGATTGCGGGCCCGAAGCGCCACGATCGACAGGATCTCGGACGGCGCCGACGAACAGATCGTGGTGTAGTCCTTGAAGGCCGCCGCCCTGGCCAGCAGCTCGCGGTCGTGGGTGGCCAGCCAGCCGATCCGCAGCCCGGCCAGGGCGTAGGCCTTCGACATGACACCCAGGGAGACGGCACGCCCCGAGGCATCGGCCCCGGCCGGGAGGCGATCGGCCTCATCGAGCTCGAGGCCACGATAGACCTCGTCGACGAGCAACCGGGCGCCGGCGTCGTCGGCGAGGGTCACCAGCTCGTCGAAGGTCTCCCTGTCTGGCAACATGCCGGTCGGGTTGTGCGGCACGTTTACGACGATGAGGCTCGTCATCGGAGTCAGCTGGCGTCGCAACCGGTCGATATCGAGCGCCCAGCCATCCGATTCGTGGAGCTCGTGGAGCGTGACCTCTGCGCCGGTTGCCCGCGCGACCTCGAACAGGCTCTGATAGCCCGGCCATGTGACGATCGCGTGGTCGCCGGGTTCCAGGGTCACGTTGAGCAGGCAGAAGATCGCCTCCTCGGCACCGGCGAAGGTCAGGACCTCGTCCGGAGCGATCGTGTCGTAGAGCGAGGCGATCTCGCGCCGGAGCAACGGGTGCCCGGTCGATTCGCTGTAGCCGAGGTGGAGCGTCTCCCACAGGCTCCTGGTCTCGGCGTCGGCGAGACCCAGCAGGTCGGCCATCGGGTACGGCTCCACGTCCGAGGCGCACAGGAGGTGGCGAACCGTGAATTCCCAGCGGGCGAAGTAGCGTTCGAGCGCGAAGTCGGCCATCCGCATCGGCCCATGATGCGGCACCATCGAGAGGGCAGCCGAGGCTGCCCTCGCCGGGCGGTCAGGTGCCGACCGCGACCAGGCCCCTCGCGATCGAGCGTGTCGTGGCCTCGTCGAGTCCGGTCACGATCAACAGCCAGCTGATCGCCGCCTCTCGGTCGAGGGCGACGCCCCAGCTGCCATCGTCGAGGGCGACCAGCGTGCCCTGCTGGCCATCGAACGCGACTGCCCCCACGTCATCGCCGGGCGGTACGCAACCCCCCTGGATCGTGCAGAACGCGCCTTCGTCGAGGGTGATCGTCGCGCGCTGCGGTCCCTGATAGACGATCTCGAGCCGACCGCCGTCTGCAAGTCGGTACTGGCCGTTCTCCACGAACCAGCCGTCGGGCAGCACCGGGCAGTAAACCGGCCAGTCGACTGCCGCCGCCATCGAGGCGAAGAAGTCGCGGTTCTCGTCGCTGCCGCTGCACGCCGCGGCGTTGACGCTGCCCCCGCCCGGACCGGGGGATGCCTGAGGACCGGGCGACGCGGATGATCCCCCGCCGGCGTCGGGCGTCCCGCTCGCTGGCTCGGCCGAGGGCTCACTCGAGGCGGGCGCCGGTGCGTTCGATTCGGTCGAGATCGCCGTTGATCCCGATGGCTCCGCCGGCGATCCGGGTGACCCGGTCGCCGCGGCGTTTCCGCAAGCGGCCACGACGAACGCGGAGACGAGCAACAGACCCGGCAGATACCGGTGGGGATCGGAGCAGATCCGGCCTCGAGTGCTCGACGGTCGGCGCATCACGATCGGAATCGTAGCATGCGGCCTCGGCCGACCCTTGCCCCGACATCGCTTGGACACACCAGGAACGCTCCCGGCTCGAGAAAGGCAACCTGTTCGACGGGCACCGCGCTTGCCAGCGCGATGGCGATGCGCAGCGGGCCGGCGTGCGACACGACAATGGCCGGCGCGGGTCCGTCGTCCAGATCCCGAAGGGCAGCCTCGACGCGGCCGGCCAGCGCCGACGCCGTCTCGCCTGCAGGCCAATCGATCTGGACTTCACCGTCGGCGAGCCGACGCGCGAGATCGGGGTCGACGGCGTTCAGCTGAGCGAAGGTGAGCCCCTCCGCCACCCCGACATCGGCCTCCGACCATCGCTCATCGAGCTCCATGCGGAGGCCGGGCATGGCCAGCTCGATGGCGCGAGCGGTCTGCTGCGCTCGGCGAGCCGGACTCGAAACGAGCCTGACGGCCGGTGGCGAACCCCGGTCGAAATGTGCGACGAGATCGGCGGCCAGACGTCGTGCCGTGAGCCGCCCAGCGCGGTGGAGCGGCGGGTCGGCCCGGCCGCAAAAGCGGTGTCCGGACCAGGTCGTCGCCGCGTGGCGGACGAAGATGCATTCAGCCATCAGGCGGTCGCGCCAGAGCGCCGCCCGGCGCGAGGTCGACCGGCCCCGAGACTGCCGCCGACTCGAATGTGGCCATCTCGTCGCGGATCCGACAGGCCGCCACGACGAGGCCGCTGGCGAGAGCGGCGCCACTCCCCTCGCCCAATCGGAGGTCCAGGTCCAAAAACGGCCGCAACCCAAGTCGCTCGAGGACGATGCCGTGGCCCGGTTCCGTCGAGCGGTGGCTGGCAATCAGCCTGGGTGGCAGGTTCGGTTCAATCGCGGCCGCCACGAGCGCCGCCGCGCCGGTGATGAACCCGTCGAGGATGACCGGGATGCGAGCCGCGGCCGCCGCCAGGATAAGTCCGACCAGGGCTGCGATCTCCAGGCCGCCGACGGCCGCCAGCACGCCGATCGGGTCGGCAGTATCGGGCGGGTTGGCGACCAACGCCCGCTCGATGATGGCCACCTTTCGGGTGTGCGTCTCGTCGTCGATCCCGGTTCCGCGGCCGGTGACCAGGGCGACCGGTTCCCCGGTCACGGCGGCGACCAGGGCGCTGGCCGCGGTGCTGTTTCCGATCCCCATCTCACCCACGCCGAGGAGATCGAGACCGGGAGTCGACCGCAGCTCGTCGACGAGGTTCACGCCGACGGCGATCGCCTGCCGAGCGTCGGCTCGCCGCATTGCGGGGCCCTGGGTCATGTCCGCCGTGCCGTCGGTCACACGAGCCCGAACGAGGCGACCGCCCCGCCGCCGATCACCCCGGGCAAGCGGGATCGTGCCGGCGACACCGACGTCGACCACGATGACGGAGGCACCGGCGGCGGCGGCGAGCACGTTGATCGCCGCGCCCCCCGCCACGAAGTTGGCCACCATCTGCGCGGTGACCGCCGAGGGGTAGGCTGAAACGCCGTGGCGCGCGACCCCGTGATCGCCGGCGGCGACCACGATGGCCCGGCGAGCGACCGATGCATCCAGCCGGCCGGTGATCCCGGCCACCGTAACGGCCAGTTCCTCGAGGCGGCCGAGACTGCCGATGGGCTTCGTCAGGTGATCCAGGTGGACGCGCGTAGCCGCCATCGCGCGCTGGTCGAGCGGCCCGATCGGCTCGAGGGCGGCCAAGCGATCGAGGCCATCCCGAGGGTCGGCGGTCATTGCCCGGGGCTCGACTTGAGCAGCACCGGCAGACCCGCGACGACCAGCCGGACCTCGTCCGCTTGCGCGGCGACGCGCTGATGCACGAGCCCGACCAGGTCACGGAACGACCTCGCGCCCGCATGCATCGGGACCATTCCGAGCCCGATCTCGTCGCTCACCACGATGACCGGACCGGCATGGCGGCCAATCGCCTCGAGGGCCGCGGCGACCGGCCCGTCGAGAATCGGGTCCGGGTCCAGCGGTTCGTCCCCGGCCAGCGCACTGAGCCAGAGCGTCAGCCCTTCGACCAGCACCGGCTCGGTGGCCGCAGCTCCTCCGATTGCGGCGGCGAGGTCGATGCCGACCTCGATCGTCGGCCAGGACTCTGGCCGTGCCGAGCGGTGTCGTTCGATCCGGCGCTCGAGCTCGGCGTCGCCGCGCATGGCGGTCGCCAGGAACCAGGCTCGGCCGGCGCCGGCAAAGTCCTTCGTCAGCTCGAGGCTGTGGTGGCTCTTGCCACTCCGAGTCCCGCCGAGGACGAGGACCAGCGGTTTTGCCATTGACCTACCCCGATCGGATCAGAGGGCCGGCCAGCGGCCGATCGCCGCGGCAGACAGGAGAGAAGCCGCAAAGCTCAGCTCGACCGTGGCGCCAAGTCCATCGCCGTCCAGCCTGCCGCGGAGCCCGACGATGCCGAGTCCGAGCGCACCGCCGGCGCCGAGGCCAAGCGCACAACCGAGCACCGGCACCGCGCTGCCGCTGACCAGCGTCGCGACGACCGCCGCGCCAAGGGCGGTCAGCGCGGCGATCGCCGCATCGGCGAAGGTCACCTGCCGGGCGAAGGTCGCCCCGAGACCCGTGCCGGTCGCAAGGGGGCGGGCAATCCGGCCAACGATCACGGGTACGGCCCGCGACGCCGCGCCCGCGACGAGACAGGCGAGACCGGCCACCACGGCCCCGGAGGCGGCAGCCAGGGCCGCCAATGAGGTGACCTGCAGGCCGAGCACGAGGATCAACGCCGTTGCCCCGCCGGCACCGACCGAGGGATCCTTGCGGGCTCGCTCGGCCGCAGCGGGGTCGATGGCCGTGAGGGCATCGGCGGTATCCGCCAAACCGTCCAGATGCAACGCACCCGTCAGTACGACGATGGTCGCGACCGCCAGGATCGCCGCACCCGCCGGCAGGGCGGTCCCGAGCAGCAGCAGGGGAACGGACCCTGCGCCACCGAGCAGCGCGCCGACGAGGCCAAACCAGGGAGATCCGAGGCGATCGCCTGCCGCAGTTCGGATCGGCAGACGCGTGAGCATCGTCGCCGCCGCCCGCCACGACGCCATCACGTGGCCCCAACCGGCAGCCGGACCATCGATGGGTCGACGCCGAATGCGTCGCGGATGTGCTCTGCGGAGAGGACCTCGAGCGGCTCGCCGTCGGCGACGATCCGGCCACGGTCGAGGAGGACCAGGCGCGGGAAGAACTGGGCGGCCAGGCTCAGGTCGTGCAGGACCGCGACGACCGTCGTCCCATCGCGGAGGTTGAGATCAACGAGCAGCTCCATCGTCGAGACCTGATGACGCAGATCGAGATGGACGGTCGGCTCGTCGAGGATCATCACCGGCGCCGCCTGGGCAACGGCAAGCGCGACGAGCGTCATCTGCCGCTCACCCAGCGACAACTCGCGCACGTCACGCCCGAGCAGGTGGCCAATCCCGACCCGCTCGATGGCCGACGCCACCGCCGCTCGATCCGCCGGCCGGGCGCCCCGCAGGGGATCCTCGTGCGGCAGGCGCCCGAGCTCGACCAGCTCTTCGACCCGGGTCGCGAAGGGAACGATCACCTGCTGGGGGACCACGGCGATTCGCCGCGCAATCGATGCGCGATCGAGCGATGCGAGGGGATCGCCACCGAGGTTTACCGCACCTTCGTCGGGCACGACGAGTCCGGTGATCACTCGCAGCAACGTCGACTTGCCGGCACCGTTGGGCCCGATCAGCGCGACGCGCTCGCCGGCCCGGATGGCCAGGTCGATCCCGGAAAGGACGGCCCGGTCGCGGTACGAAACCGTGACCCCCGCGAGTTCGATCACAGCTCGTATCCCGAGCGTGCCCGCCGAAGCAGGACGATGAAGAATGGGGCTCCGATCAGGGCGGTCACGATCCCGACCGGAATGTCGCCGGCCGAGCGTGCGATCAGGTCGGCCACGGCGAGCAGGACCGCCCCGCCGAGCGCCGACAGCGGCAGGACGAGTCGGGCGTTGGGGCCCACGATGAGCCGGACCACGTGCGGGACCACGAGACCGACGAAGCCGATGAGGCCGCTGACGGCGACCGCGGCGGCCGTGATCAGCGAGGCCAAGGCGAGGAGGACGGCACGCTCGCGGCCCACATCGATCCCCAGGTGCGCCGCTGTCTCCTCGCCAAGGAGGAGACCGTTGAGGGATCGAGCCCGCACCAGGATCAGCGCGCAGCCAGCGGCCACGAGCGGCAGCGTCCCGGCGAGCTGCGGCCAGGACGCCGCGTCGAAACCGCCCATCAGGTACGAGAAGATCTGGCGCAGTGCCGCCCCCGACAGGTACATCGCCGTCGCCAACCCTGCAGCGAGAAGGGAGCCGACCGCGTACCCGGTCAGCAGGAGGCTCGTCAGCGGCGACAGCCCGCCGATCCGCGACAATCGATAGACGGTGTAGATCGAGGCGAGTGCGCCGACGAAGGCCAGCCCCTGGAGCAGGCCAAACCCGAGAACCACCATCCGGATCGGCAGCAGCACCGCGATGGCGGCACCGAGCGCCGCGCCGGAGGCGGTGCCCAGCACATACGGATCCGCCAATGGATTTCGGAGAAGGCCCTGGAAGGTCGCGCCGGCGACGGCCAGGGCTGTTCCGACCACCAGTGAGGTCAGGACCCGCGGAACTCGCAGGTCCCAGACGATCGTCTCGGCCGACGCCGACCAGGTCCGTCCCAGATCGAGCCCGAACAAGCGATGGGTCACGATCGCGAGGGTGTCCAACGGCGCGATCGCCACGCTGCCCATCGCCACACCGACGCAGGCCACGACGACGAGGACGAGGACGCCGGAGCCGGCGAGCAGGATCGACCGACGGCGGGCGCGCCCGACCCAGGCGACCGAGGGTCGAGCCGGTGCGAGCGCGCCGCTGTTGGTCGTCACCTCGATCAGGGCACCGGCGGGATCGGCTGCGCCGAGGGGATCGTCGCCTCGGGGTGGATCGTCTTCGCCAGCAACGCCAGCCCGAGGTAGAGCCTGGGACCCGGTCGGGTGACCGTCTGGTCGTCGATCGGCCGGATGTCGCCGTCCTTGACCGCGGTCATGACCTTCCAGCCGGGACGGGCGACGACCTGGGCGGCGGTCACCCCGAACGGTCCATCGGCCAGCAGGATCACCTCGGGATCCTGCTCGATCAGTCGCTCCACGGAGATGTCGTACTTGTCGGTCGCTCCGGTCGTGATCGGGGTACCACCGGCCAGCTGGATCATCTCCGCCAGGAACGATTTATCGGCCGGACCGTAGATCGCCCCGGTCGCGTCGAGCTCATAGAAGACGCGTGGGGTGGGCAGGCCGGCAACGGCCGCCCGCACCTTGTCGAACTCGGCACCGATCCGATCGACCATGGCGTTCGCCTGCGCGAGCCGGCCGGTGACCTGGCCGATCAGCTGGATGTCCTTGTAGACCGCGTCGACCGACGGCGCATAGAGCACGACCACCTTCAGGCCGAGGTCGCGCAGCCTGGCGATCGAGTCCGGCGGCGTGAAGAAGTTCCCGCCGGCGAACACGACATCGGGCGTGAGCGCGACGATCTTCTCGACATCGACGGAATCGAAGGTGGCGACGTCCGGGATCGTTTTCGCCTGGGGTGGGTACAGGAAGACATCCTGTCCCTTGCCCTTGATCCGGTCGCCGAGGCCGAGGGCGAACAGGGTCTCGGTCGTGGCTGGCGTCAACGAGACGATGGTGCGGGGCTCGCTCGAGATCGAGACGGCGGTGCCTTCGTCGTCGGTCAAGGTGGCCGGAAACGCCGGCGCCGAGCTTGGGCTGGGACTCGGACTCGGGGCCGACGTCGCTGTTGTCGAGCTGGCGGCGACGGTCGGCGTCACAGCCGACGAGGCGAGCGATCCGCTGCCGTTGGTGCAGGCGGCCAGGACCGTGAGCAACGCGATCGACAGGGTCGTCAGGCGAAGCCCTGGTGGGGCGGAACGAGGCAAATGCCGGGACGGGAACACGTGGAAACCTCCGAGGAAGCGTCGGAGGGGACTGGCGTTCATCGCAGACCCCTCGATTCGATCGGCTCGATCGAGAGGTCTCAGCCGGTGGATCGCACGGTCCTGCCTACCTTTCTCTCGAAGGTTCGAGCATGCACCGTGAGGTCGGCGACCGGACTTGCGCTCCCTGGCGAGCGCTCACCGTAGCGGGACTGTGCCGGAATCTCACCGGCTTCGCGACCACGCGGCGTGACACAGGTTGTCGCGCTGAGCCTAGCACGACACTGTTCCCGCCGGTCCCAGCCCGATAAGTCCCCGATACGTGCTGCCTGACACCATCGTCGCCTCGCCCTCCTCCCGCCTCTACGTCCCGCCGGAGGAGTTCGATCGTGTTGGAGTCACGATGGGTTCGCTGGGTCGGGCCGGGTGTGGTGGCCCTCGGGGTCCTTGGTTCGCTGGCCACGGCGACGCTGGGCGCGGCGCAGTCGCCACGGAGGCCACCGACCTGCGGCACGGCTGGCGACGGACCCGCAGCCGCAGCGGTCGCAACGCCGGTGGCGCTGGACGAACTTCGCCTGGAGCCCTGGTACCGAATCGATCCGACGCTCGACCGGGAGGGCGCTCTCCAGGGTCAGCGGCTGGCCGTCGGCATCGACGGCGACCGTTCGAGCAGGTCGCTCGACCTGCCGGCCGAGTCGTTCGCGGCCGGTCCGTTCGGGCGTCTCGTCCTGGTCGGCAGCGATGACGGATCGACCTCCCGGCTCGATGCCATCGACGTCGCCAGCGCGTGCTCGTTCGCCATCACAGAGGAATCGGCCGTCGTCCGCCGTGCCACGATCGACGCCGCCGGCGAGACCCTCTACGAGATGCTGGTCGATCGATCGACGCGCGCCGACCTCGGCATCTGGGCCCGTCCCGTGGACGGAAGCGGTCCGGCCGTACAGATCCTCGAAGCGATCCGTCCTGACGATCGATTTGGACGAACCTTCTCCACCGAGCTCAGCTGGGACGTGTCCGGCGAGCAGCTCGTCGTCGAATCGTGCGGCGAGGCCGCTTGTCGAGTCCGGATCGTCGGTCCGGCCGGGGGCAGCTCGCAAACGATCGACGAACCGGACATCGGCACGGTCCTGGGGCTCGACGATTTCCAGCTCGTCGCCTATCTCGCTTGCCCGGGCATGCCCTGTCCCATCGTTTCGATCGATACGCGCACTCGCGGCCGGCGTGTCCTGGTGGAGGCTGCGGCGGGCGCGATGGTGATCTCGACGCCGGACGGACCGCGGCTGGCCCACGAGGTCATCGATCCTGCCGGCTTGGCCCTCCGGTCGGTGGCCCTCGACGGTTCCGCGGCGAGTGACCTCGGACGGCTCGACGACGGACTGCGCCTGCAGGCCCTCCCCGCCCTCGCCGAGGCAGCCACTCGTCTGCCAAGCGGCTGGGTCCTCGTGACACCGGGCGGGCGGCTGTTACCCAGCGGCCCGAGCACAGAGACCCAGCTCCGCCATGTCCCCGATGGGGCGTCGGTCCAGCTCGAGGAGTACTCGCGATGATCGCAAGGATGCTGTTTTCGAACGGAGCGAGGTCGCGCTCGATTCGGGTCCTGGCCTGCGCCATGGCCGCCTGGCTGACGCTTTTGCTTGGCTCGGCAAGCGTAACGGCGCACGGCCCCGATCCAATTTTCAGCGGGCGCTGGAACCAGAACCAGAGTCTCGGGTTCAGCTGGCGATCCGGATCGGTCCCACCGAGCGTGTACCAGGCGGCGATCAGGGCTTCGGCCGCGGACGCCTCCGCATCCCGTGCCTCACAGGCCCCCACGTTCGCCTACAGCTCGGGCTCGTCGAACCTCGTCGGTTATGGCGCCGGTGCGACGTGCAGCACGCTCGGGATCGCCTGCTTCACCCGGAACCCGACGACGAGCTTCACCATGTGGATGCGTGAGCAGGGTCACCGATTCGACTGGGGCTTGCTGCGCTGGTGCCAGGCCTACTCGACGTGGCCGGACGGTTGCTTCGATGTCGAGAACATCATGCTCGACGAGTTCGGGCATGTGGACATCCTTGGCCACCATGTGAACTACGACGGCGCCCCGGATTATCTGGACGCCCTCGTCCAGACCGTCTCGCACGCCAAGCCGGCCGCCGGCTGGAGTGCGCACGCCTTCGCGCGCTGTGACATCGCCAGCCTGCAACTCCAGTACGACATGCAGGGCTGGGGCGCGAAGTATTCGACCTGCCTGACCCTCGCCACGACCCTGACCTTGACGGCCAGCCCGGTGTCGATCGTCAAGGGCGGCACCACGACCCTGACGGCGACCCTCAAGGTCGCTGACAACACGGCCTACGTTCGCCTCGCCTTAAACCCGGTCGCCCTGCGATCGGTCACGTTGCAGCGTCGCCCGGCCGGGACGACCGCGTGGACGACGGTCGGCGCGATGGCGAGCGGCTCGACGTCTGGCACCTATGCGACGTCGATCAGCCTTTCGGCGCGCACCGAGTTCCGGGCCGTGTTCGCCAAACCGGCTGATGAGGGCCTGCTTGCCGCGACCTCCCCGACCGTCGCGGTTGCCGTCGGCCAGTGATGTCCCACCATCGGATCGCCGCAATGGTCGCTCGAGCCATCGTGGCCGTGGGCGTCATCCTCGCGGGCTGTACGAATCAGCCGGCCGCCGGCGAGATCACCTCGACAGCGCCCTCGTTTGTCGCACCGACCGGACCAACGGCTCGCCCAGGATCGCCGTTTCCCTCGCAAATGCCGGCGCCGTCACGTTCGCCATCCATCGAACCGCAAGCTTCGTCGATCAACGCGCCGATGCCGGAACCGCCGGCCGCCTCACTGGCCGTCGAAGGCGGCGATCCGGTTGTCGGCGAGCTGGGTTCGTTCGCGTGGAACAACAGCGGCTCCGATGCGCCCTGGGTGCCGGGCAACCCGATCCACATCGGGCGGGGCGAGCAACTCACCCTGTCCCTGGCATCCAGCATTCGGCTCGAACGGTGGACCGTCGATCGAACACCCGGCGCCACGATTGGCTCGGGCGTCGTCGGGATGGCCGAAGGTGCGGGCGAACCAGTGGCGTTCGCCGCCCCGCCGCGAGGGCGGTGGTCGGTCAGCGTCAGTGTGTGGTTTGCCGACAACGTTGGGTCAGCGTCGTATTACTGGCTGATCACCGTCGACTGACGCGGAACGGCGCGGGCGATTCCGATCGCTCGCGCCGTTTATCGCTCTTGCCGCGTTCCTCCGGATGGCGCCGGTCGGGTCAGGCGGTCGCGACCGACTCCACCGAGAAGATCGAAACCTGGGCCTCTTCCGGGAGCATCACCCCGAGAACCTTCTGGAGGGCTAGAAGGTGGACGCAGGAACCCCAACTGTGAAAGTAGTGGCAGGTGCATCGCCACTGGCCGGCATCAAGATCGACATGGTGCGTGTCGTTGTCGCCACGGAACGTCAGCGAGAGTCGGTCGATCGTGATCCGATCGAGCTCGCGGGCGTAGCGATTTGCCTTCTCGACCTTGCCGATCAGAGAGCTGTGCATCGCGGTGCTACCTCCGTCGCCCAACTGGGCGCTCGCGGGTCCGCCGTCCGGTCATGCACCTCGACCGGTGATGACGGTCGCGTCCATGAAGCCTACACCCGCCAACCAGACCGGTCATCCCCGAAATCGTCCTGGTTGGGGTCCCATTGCGCGGCCATCGCGGCGTTGCCGGTTCTGCCCGGGCTTAGGGGGCGTTGGTGCCCTCGCGGCCGTAGTCGTCTTCGAGTCGGACGAGATCGTCGAGCTCCGGGGTTGATACCTCGATCAGCTCGCAGCGGTCGATCGCTTCGTAGCGGTGGATCCGACCGGTGGGGACCCGACGGAACTCTCCGGGGCCGAGCTCTTCCACGCAGACCGTCCCCTCGTCGTCCTCGAGGAACAGGCGAAGTCGCCCGGCCGCGACGTAGATCGACTCGTCCTTGACCAGGTGGCGCTGGAGCGACAGCCGGCGTCCCGCTTCGATGACCAGGATCTTGCCAACGTAGCGGTCAGTGTCCGCCCAGATGAGCTCGTTTCCCCAGGGTTTGTCGACGCGCCGGCCGGCGCCCGCGGGAAGGCCGGTCATGATCCGCGCGCGAGCCGTTCGCCGGCCAACAGCAGCGCTTCGCGGCTCGACTCGGAGGTGGCCTCGGTATAGACGCGTACCAGCGGCTCGGTTCCCGAGGCCCGGATGAGCAGCCACGATCCATCGTCGACCCAGAACTTGAATCCGTCGGCGGTGTCGAGCGGCATGGTCCGGATCACGGCCTGGCCACCCAGCTCGGTCGGGGGTTGATCGCGCAGATCCACCAGCAGGCGGCGCTTGGTCTCGCGGTACAACCCACGCTCGATGTGAAGGTCCACGCGGCGATACCAGGAGGGTCCGGCCAGCTCGTGGAACTTGGCAATTGCCTCGGAGACCGGCCAGCGGCCGGCCGCCCGTTCTCGCAGGAAGAGATCCAGCAGCAGGAGGTCCGCGTAGACACCGTCCCGCTCGGGCAGATGCATCCCGAACCCGAACCCACCCGACTCCTCGGCGCCCATCATCGCCCCGGTCTCGATCATCTTCGGCCCGATGAATTTGAAACCCACCGGGGTCTCGAAGGTCGGGATCCCGTAGTGCTCGCCGAGCCGTGCCGCCATCGAGGTGTTGTTGACACTGACCACGACGGGGTCGCGCCAGCCTCGATGCTCGGCCAGGTAGTACATCAGCAGACCGGTGACCTGGAGCTGGTGGATGAAGGTGCCGCGCTCATCAGCCGCCCCGGCGCGATCCGCGTCGCCGTCGAGGAGGAGCCCGAGGTCGTAGCCGCCACCGGCGATCAACCCGAGCGCCTCGTCGATGTTCGGGCGTATGGGCTCCGGGTTGACGCCACCGAAATAGGGGTTTCGCTCCAGGTGGATCTCGTTCACCCGGATCCGCCCGCCGGCCAGGAGTCGCGACAGCCAGCCGCTGCCGGCGCCCCACATCGGGTCGACGAGAACGCTGAGATCGGCCGCCCGGAGCGCATCGAGGTCGACCGTCCGGCGGACGAACCGCTCGTAGCCTTCGAACGGGTCGAACCGCTCGACGAGGCCGGCAGCTTCGGCATCGGCGAACGGACGACGCGCAATCGTTTCGCCGCCGTTGGCGGCCAGACGCATCTCGATGACGCTCAGGATCTCCGCACCCGCGGCCGCACCGGTTGGCGCCTTGACCTTGAAGCCGTTGTCGACCCATGGGTTGTGGCTTGCGGTGATGACGATCCCGGCGGCGGCGCCACGTTCCACGACCTCGAACGAGCTCATCTGGGTCGGCACGGCGTGCGCCGCAAAGGCGACTGGAATGTCGTGGGCGAGCAGCACTTCGGCGGCGGCGGCGGCGAAATGCTCGGACGCAAACCGTCGGTCGTAGGCGATCACGACGCCCCGCGCCGCCGCGCCGCGCTCGACCACGTAGGCGGCGACGCCATCCGCGCAGCGGCGGACATTCTCGAACGTGAACTCGTCGGCGATTCGAGCCCGCCAGCCATCCGTGCCGAAGACGATCGTCGTGGGCTCGGGCGCGTGGCGGACCAGCGTCAACTCACACCTCCGGCGCCGAGCAGCGTTCGATGAGCGCCTCGACGAGAGCCAGGTCCGGGCCGGACCCGTGCAGCACGGCCAACGGCTGCGTGGCCGTGATGCTACCGCGCTCGGGCGGGGCGATGACGCCGAGCCGTCCGTCGACTCGCCGGACGACGAGGTCGTCGATTTCGACGGTCACCGTCTCGCCGGCCCGGACCACCGAGCCGCTGCCGCGGGCTCCGATCGCCGCGAGCACCGACGACCACGATCCGAGATCCGACCAGCCCACGTCCATCGCCGCCATGACCACGGACCCATTCCGCGCGGCACTCTCCATCACCGCGTAGTCGATCGAGATCGCCCGCTGGATCGACTCATAGGCTCGATCGAGCATCTGCGGCGAGGTCACCATCGGGCCGAGCGACTGGAGCAGGCCGGTATAGCGGCCGAGCGCCGCCAGGATCGCCCGGCGGCGCCACAGGAAGATGCCGGCGTTCCATGCGACGCCGGGCTGCTGCATCAGCTCCTCGGCATGGGCCGCCTTTGGCTTTTCCTCGAAGCGTTCCAACGGATAGGCCTGGAGTCCATGAATCGGCCCCCCCCGCTCGAGATCCGGAATCAGATAGCCGTATTCGGTCGCCGGCCAGTCAGCCTGGATGCCGAGGGTCACCAGCGGATCGTCGATGCCAAACGCACCGGTCGCGAGCCACGCGGCGGCGTCGCGCAGAATTCCACTGAAGACACCGGCGTCCTGGACGGTCTGGTCTGCCGGCAACACCAGCATTACGTCGTCGTCGGGCCGGTCGACGGCAAGGGCAGCGAGCGCAATCGCCGCCGCGGTATTCCGTCCCAGCGGCTCGAGGAGCATCGACACCCCCGGCACCTGGGTCCGGACCAGCCGCTCGTTGCGGCGGTCCGTAACGACCGTGATGTCATCGGCGACACCGGCAACCCGGGCGACGGTTTCCTGAAGGAGCGTGCGCCCGGTGACGAGCGGGAGGAATGGCTTCGACAGCTCCGGGCGGCTGAGCGGGTGGAGCCGCGTGCCGCCGCCGCCGGCCAGGATCACCGCATACATGTGCACCCATTCTACGGGCGCGTCAGGTCTCAGAAGCTTGGTGGCGTGACGCAGAAGAGGACGGACACCGGGCCGTCGCTCCGGTTCATGTTCCAATGCGGCAGTCGCGATGGGAAGGTGATGGCATCGCCCTCGCGCAGCACGTAATGCTCGTCCGAGACCCACAGGTCGAGAACACCCGCAAGCACGACGACGACCTCCTCGTCGGAATCGTGGGTGTACGGCTCCTCGCCCGTTCCCCCACCCGGCTCGATCGTCGAGAGGATCACCTGCAGCCGCCCGGCCATGTTCGAGGTCAGGAATTCGTCGACCGCCTTGAGTCCCGGGTATGCAATCCGACGCCTCGCCTCGCGTCGGACAACCCGGCCGGCCTCCGGTTCGTCGGCGAACAGCTGGGCGATCGACAGGTCGAGGGCGCGGGCGATGCGCTGGACGGTGGCGATCGATGGGCTCGTCACCTCGCGCTCAACCTGCGACAGGAAGCTCTCGGTGACGCCCGCCCGCTCGGAGACGTCGCGCAGGGTCAGTCGGCGCGCCTGGCGCAGGCTCCGGATCCGGGCTCCAAGCTGCAACTCGCGGGTCATGCCGGCCTCGTTTCGGCTTCAATGGCCTGAAGTATAGGTACAGGTGATCACGATGCTGATACCGGAACCAACCCTGGACGTGCGAATTTCGCAGCAGTGCTGCGTTGACGCTCGCCCTCCTCGCCCGTACCATGCAGCGATCCTGTAGCGCGGCTACAGGCACGTCGATTCCAGCGCCCCGGAGCCGCACTCGAGGGCCGCCGTTTGACCACCTCCCTGACGCGGGATGCCATGACCGGGTCGTATCCGGGCGCGCATTCCGCACGCGCTGCCGGGTCAGCAGTTGCTGCGGATGCCACGCCGGACGTCGAAATCGTCGACGTCACGAAGCGATTCGGGACGGTCACCGCAGTGGATCGGATGCACTTGTCGATCGCTCGTGGGGCGTTCTACAGCTTGCTCGGGCCGTCCGGCTGCGGCAAGACAACGACCCTGCGCATGATCGCGGGGTTCGAGCAGCCAACCGAAGGCGAGATTCTCCTGGCCGGGCAACCTGTCGCCGGCGTCCCGCCGTACCGCCGGAACGTGAACACGGTCTTCCAGCATTACGCGCTTTTCCCTCACATGGACGTTGCCCAGAACGTTGGGTATGGACTGCGGCAGCGAAAGATTGCCAAGGCCGACGAGCAACGACTTGCTGGAGAGGCCCTTGACCTGGTGCGCCTCGCCGGTTATGGCAAACGCAGGACCTGGGAGCTGTCCGGGGGCCAGCAGCAGCGGGTAGCCCTCGCTCGCGCGCTCGTCAATCGGCCAACGGTGTTGCTCCTCGACGAACCGCTGGGCGCGCTGGACCTGAAGCTTCGCAAGGAGATGCAGCTTGAGCTGAAGGCGCTCCAGCGCGAGGTCGGGATCACGTTCGTGTACGTGACACACGACCAGGAAGAGGCGCTGACGATGTCCGATGTCATCGTCGTGATGAGAGACGGCCTCATTCAACAGCATGGAGACCCGGCCGAGCTGTATGAGCGCCCCGTCAATCGTTTTGTTGCCAACTTCATCGGCGTCTCGAACCCGATCATGGGTCGGGTGACGGCGTTCGATTCCGCAACTCACCGCGCCCACGTCGAGAGCGACCGGGGTCTGGTGCTCAGCGGACCGGTCACGGACCCGTCCGCTCGACCATCTATCGGAGACCAGGTGACCGTGGCCATCCGCCCGGAGCGACTACGGGTCGAGCCTGCTGAAGGGAGCGAGCCAGCGGAACCAATGGCAGGCTGGTCAAGCGTGACCGGTCGGGTTCGGCAGGGCACATACCTGGGTGATCAGACCGAATACCGGATTGACACCGAGCGCGCCGGCGAGCTCATCGTTCGCAGGCAGAACGCTGCCGGTGCGACGTCGGGCCTGGGCCTTGGACCGGGCGATCGGGTCATGGTCCGCTGGCACGATGAAGCAAACCTGGTGCTCGCGCAGTAGTGACGTCGAAAGCGATGTAGCCCGATCATTGGGCGAAGCGTGGGGTTGGCCGGCGGGGAAATGCCGCCGAACGAGGAGGAGCAGACGTGGACGAGGCCCTGAGGCAATACCAGCTTGACCTGGCGCGCGCCAGCATGAGTCGGCGGCGATTCATGACGCTCGCTGCGCTTGGCGGAACAAGCGCATTCCTGGCCGCTTGCAGTGGCAGCGCCGCGACGGCCGCACCGTCGGAAGCCCCCTCGACGGCGCCGTCGGCGGAGCCATCCGTTGCGCCGGCGTCCGCTGCACCAACGGCCGCCCCGAGCTATGCCCTCGAAGGCGAGCTCGACCTGTACAACTGGTCCGGCTACTTCAGCCCCGATAACCAGAAGGCCTTCCAGGAACAGTTCGGCATCGCGAACTTTATCTACGACTCCTACGCGTCAAACGAGGAGCTGGTCACCAAGCTCAAGGCCAGCGGGACCGGCCAGTACGACATCGCCGTTCCGACGGCCGAGTTCGTCGAGACGAT
>Ga0070708_100001380_pt1 | contig 18548 bp, 18 predicted proteins | sample KBSK5503metaG_FD_65469 | JGI IMG/M metagenome (GOLD analysis project Ga0070708, IMG submission 65469) | Corn, switchgrass and miscanthus rhizosphere microbial communities from Kellogg Biological Station, Michigan, USA - KBS K5-50-3 metaG | ecosystem: Host-associated > Plants > Roots >... | reverse complement strand
GAGCGGGGAGACATCTGTACAGCGCTAGCACTTACCGAACAGTAATGAAATCGAGATTCAGTTTGTGGGAAGAGGCGACTTGCGTCGAGGCAATGGTTAATTGATGAGATGACGAAACGTGATTCCTTGCCTGAGTCCCTGCCTTCGTTTCATCTTGAGTTAAGTTGACAATACCGGGGCTGGCTATGGAAATAGGCCAAACCGTGACCGTGGAGACGTTCGATCATCGGCTAATTGACTGCAGACTGGTCGAGGTGCGCGGCCAGACGGCGATTGTTTGCAGCGAGAAAGAATGGCAAAAGGCGACACGTGAAAACCGGGAGCCTGATTGTTTAGGCTGGCCGCCGGCGAGTGTGCGAGAGCAAACGAGACAAAAGCGGCGAGACTGAGAATCCCGTCGCTAGACGGGTAATAACTCATCAATTCGGCAGACAGCTACCATACCTCGCCGCCCACCCTCTATCTGACGGCAGGGTGGCGTAAGCCGTCTGAATGGCTGTTAGCGAACCGTCAGCGATTAAGATAATTCCTTGAGAGTCCCAATTAGGTTAAGGTTCATTAAAAATTCGATGTTTCCTTGACTAACCTTAACCCAATTTCCCGCTCTGGTCTCAAGAACAGTAAAAGGACCTGCCTGGGGATTCCCTTGATCTTCGTACACCTTACCAACGGTCAGCGGCGAAATTGGAGGAACGTTACTAACCACAACATGTGTTCCGTCCGCTAACTTTACGGTTGGCGTGTTTACTACATTGACATCCCCTTTAACAGGGAGCGGAACGTTTGTGACGCGAACATCACTAATAGGTGCTAAGGCTGCTTCTTGGCCCATTTTGTGTTCTCCTTTTAAGATTGGTAAGACTGCTTGCGAGGAACCACGCCGCTTATATCACCGATCAGAACGTGAGACAATGGCGAGCGGGACAATTACCGTACCGCGGAAACAGGGGCGGCCTTTCAGATTATGACACTACCAATCTACCGGACACGCAGATGCCAATTACAAAGTGTCAATCTCAAAGGTGAGAACCAGCATCTTTTTCTAAATCGACTCCGTTTAAGCGACGCTAAGAATAATCGTTGACTTCCGACTTCAACCGGAATATCGTTCGCGCGCGTTGTTATGAAATGGCTGAATTCTCACGAGCCTCTGCTTGCTTGCAAACTGTCTTCAATCCAGCTTCGAAAATCCAGCTTCGAAATTGGGTGCACTGAACAACTGGTTCAGGATGCTATTCGTTACTTCTTTTAACAATTTCGGAAGTCTAAGATTCCTGCAAAAAAGGAAAAAAAGAAGGCGGAACTCACTTATTCTAATTAGAACCCTTCAGTCGCCAGAAGCGAATTAACGAAACTCCTTTTATGACTATGAGTGCCGAAAAAAGCAATCTAACAAGAGTTACAGAAAGTATTGAACAGATTGCCAAGGTCAGCGCGGTTTTGGCCGCGTTCGGCTACATGTCGCTGAGGGCGCATTTAAACTACTTAGGTATTTCGTCCACTACCTCTCTGGCGCCTGAACGATATTTAATGGAACTCTACTACATTCTTACTACATTATTGCTCGATGTAATCTTTATAGTAGCCGCTATTGTTATCGCATCGCTTTTGTTTTTTTTACTAAGTCGGCTGTCGGCAAAGAACGAAACAATTCGTAAGGCGTTGAGCGTGCTACAAAAGGCAGTTGGAAAGTACAGTACGACACAAATTGTACCAGGCACTTTGATTCTCCTAATGTCGATCGCCTACGTTTGGATGCTGAGGACTCTGAGTAGATACGGATTTGATAGTGATGTTGCGGTCGGCCCACTCCAAAGCTCCCATCTCAACCATTATCCTGCCGAATCGTTCTTCTTCATCATTTGTTTCGTGTGCTTGGGGGGCTATTTCATTTATAGTAAGTTATCCGCGGTAGTTGTCGAATCACGAGATCCTTCCAGCAGAATGGCTCGCTATCTATGGCTGGTGTTTGCAGTCTCGATTGCGGTCTTAGCTCTTCACTTGCCGATCATCTATGGAAGTCTGGTCCGTTCAGCAGAATATACTGTGGCTCAAGTAACGGTAGGTGATGGGGAACGTCCAATATGCGGATTATTGGTCTTGTCCACCTCATCAGAAATAACTTTTTGGCGTGTGGAGAATGGCATTGGTCAAGTTGTTATTCTGCCCCGCTCACGTATTCGCATGCTTACCACGGGACCAGTAGTTGATCTCCTGGACCTTGCTAGAAAAGCGGCTACCAAACCAGCACAAACTAACGTTGACTGCTCAGGGTTCTATCAGCCATAGTTCACCGAGAGGAACTACCACATGTCAACTCGCCCACAAAGCCTCATCCTCGGGTTAGGTATTTTTATTTTGAGCTTCACGTTTGCAGTTGTTCCGCAGCCAAATACCTTCAAACAATGGCTCTGCCGTATCCTTGGCATTGACCCAAAAGTCTATGACAAGATAAGCAAAGTGCGTGGAGCGGACGGTGGCCACGGAATGAGCCTCGTTCGCTTAAATCTGCTGAGCGGCCAAGAACAAACGTTATGGAGATGTAACGGTTGCTGGTCTCCCTCAGCGGCGGGTGAAGATAATATTGTTGTTATCAAGCAGGACGGTATTTGGCTCTTATCACTAACGAGACATGATGAGGCAACGCTAAAAGTGGCTGGTACCGATTTGACTGTAATTCTCGGTCAAATGTCAGGCCAGACGCAAGCCTTGCTCGTACTCCAAAGGACCGGGAACAGTCACATACCGGGAGATTGCAATCTCCGTTTGCGCGTTGCTAACCTTCGGTCCGGCACGCTCCAAGATCCGCTCGATCAGCCCCAACCCTGTGTGCGTCTTGCAGAAGTAATCAAGGTGGACCGAATACGCGCCAACCAGGAAATACGAGAGTCGAGACCGGATCCGCAGACAGGAAACCGATCTTTGTTAAAAGCGGTCATAGCAGAGAATGACAACAGGCCACTCGTTTTCTCAAATTTGTTCGGGGGGCGTGACTCTGTTGATCGTTTCGACCCCATCTGGCTAGACGACCAAACAATCGCATACCTCACTATTCCTTAGGCCACGTTTAAGCGAAAGGAGGGGCTCTAGATGAACAGATCTTCTGTGCGAAGGGCCCTCATTCTTCTTATTTTCGGCTTGACTGGACTGACCCTTAATCCCAGTGCGTTCGCACAATCGGAGCCGGCTGAGCGCCCCTCAATGACAAGAATGATTTTATATTCCTCGCTGCCCGAGCTGGGTCGGCTAGAGGTCAAGGCCGGTACAATTGAAGCCGCGCTAATGACAATAGCCGCATTGGCAAGACAAGGCGATTTTCGAGAGGCAGAGCAGAGGCTAAAGGAAGTCCAGGCACGAGCGACTGATGACCGCGGGAAATATTTAAGTCGTTTGTTTCAGCTCCATCTGTTGGATCGACAGTATGATTTTCTGGGAGGGGGTCAAAAGCTCGATGGTGAAGCTCAGCTGGGACAACAAAAGTTAGTGCTCCGGAATGAACCAATCCAAAGAGAGATCCAAGAGCTAAGCGCCAGATTCCAGGGAAATGAGTCTGTCGATGCGTTTCAGGCATGGAAACTTAAGGGTTTTTTACGCCTTTGTTCAGACTCTTCCGCCACCATACGCGGATTAGAGGTGCAGATAGACACGGAACCTAAGCCAAACCCATTTGTAGAGCTTATGAAAATCTTCAAAAACTCCTGTGTGGACAATACAACTGAAGCTTTGGCCGTCGCTGTCGAGGCTGGTGCTCTCAATCGGAACGAGCAGGAGTTGTTGAGTCACCTAGTAATTGGCGAGCTCGATCTTGCCGAACGTGATTTCGTCGATGCGAGGAGCCACTTTACAGCAGGCCGCGACTTGGCCTTGAAAATGAAGCAACAAAGCGGCGCGGCGGAATTCATGTTGGGTTTAGGGGATCTGGAAGCGGCGCCCTACGGAAGTGCTGAAACTCTCGGCTTTGATCTCTCGTCCGAGAAGACAGTTCGATTCAACTTGCAGAATCACCTACTAGTACGCAGCGAACTGATGCCCCGTCCAGAAGCTCTGAAATCCGCAGCAAATTGGTACCAACGGGCCGAAGCAGCCTTCGGCCTCGCGGGGGACAAAAGCGGGTCTTATCGGGTTTTGATGCGACGTGCCTACTTAGCTTTTAGGACTAATGATAAATCAGCAAGGGATCTTTACAGGCGTGCAGCGGAACGAGCACGCCTCGATGGTTTTCCATCGGGAGGAGCATTGGCCGGCGCCCACTACGCGCTACTCGTTGGCGACCGCGAAGCATTCGCTCAGGCAGTTAGTTCCGTTGTGGAGCGCAGAGACATAGGGATGGCGCTGAGTCTCGCGGAGCTGGGTGCATCGTGGGCCGCGCGAGCCTGGTTCATATACTCGAATCCACAGGCTGCTGCGACGAGTTTAAGACTTGTGATCGATGGCCTTGAACAAGGCAACTTGAATCGCACCGCCGAGGATCTCTTATTCCTTCTTTCAGAAATTTATAGTTCAACCGGGCGTTCGGAGGCGTCCATCGAAGTTATCCAAGAAGCCATCGTCGAACAACGGCAATATCTTAAGACGGTCGAAGATGCTGAGCGACAAATTGAGGATACGCTCCTTACGAAGCCTCTGATGCTTAGAATGGAAAGGTCTGGGCAGGTAGATAACCTGTTCAAGCTTTGTCTGGCACTGATCAATAAAGTCGGAGAGGAACAATCACCTTATTGGATTGACAGGCGGAACGCAGTGGAGCAGGAATTCCTAGTATTGGCTCGGAAGGACAATGCGAACAACGCTCGAGAATTCGAACATGGGAGGGATATGATATCAATCAACCAAGAGGTTCAAAATCTGCTTCGCCGTCGGGATTGCACAAACACTCTTGATGCCCTCAAAAAAGCACGAACCCGTGCGATAACTTTGATTCGCCCAAAAAACATTGACGATGAGATTTACATGCTGAGGCTTGATAACCAGCTCAGCACCTGCGATCCCCAGATCCTTCAGCACTTGCGCGAAAGTTCGCAAGCGGACCCCCTCGAGTTATTCAAGCAGGCGCTAGCGCACCATAAGCCAAATTTTGACATGGAGAACCAGCAGGAGTTCACGCGGGCACAGACATATCTCGCCGCTAAATTTGACATCGCGGCAAATACCCAGGAATACGGCCTGCTGCTAAGTTGGCTTGATGAGCTTGAGAACATACTCAAGAAGGAGGCGATTTTCCAAGGTTGGTTACCTTGGATCAAAGGTAATCGTGCTATCGCCTTAGTAGGTTTGAAACAACCCGTACAGGCGCGGGAAATAGTCAATCAGCTTCTCAGTGATCAGACCCAGTGGTTCCTACTCTCACCAACCCAAAGAATATTTTTACTGGGAGTTCTACTCGACGCAGAGTCCCTCGCTGGAAATGCAGAGGGAGCGCTGTTTGCGCTGGAACGCCTACGGTACGAGCGGCAGAAATGGCAGGAGGGGCGAAGTGGGGTCAACCCCGAATCGAAAGAAAGTGCGGAACTAGCGATGCTGGAACGACAAGCTGCCGTCGTAGGAGAGAGCGGGTCGTTGCCCGAGGATTTGAAACGAATACGACAATTGCGGAATGAGGTGAGCCAGTCTGCAAGGACGGATTCCTCTCCCACCCTCGAAGAGATCAAAACCACTCTTGCAAGAATGTCACCCTCAGTGACGGCACTAATTTACCACGTAGGCCCGCATGGCATTGTCCTTTGGAAAGCTACGACGAGACAACCTCTTCAAATGATTCAACTCAGAGCATCCGTCTATGAAACACTTGCCTATGTTTCCGATTTGGAAAGAATGCTGATGAATGCCAACCCAGGATGGGAGGTTCCAGCACATGAGCTCTGGGAGAGACTAATTGCGCCGGCCTTACCGTTGGAAAACGGCGCGACCTTAGTCTTCATCCTTCCAAAATCCCTAGCGACGATTCCGTTCGAAGTTCTTGGTCCTACGGCACAAGAGACTTTGGTGCAGGATCATCCGATCATATATACGAGCCGTTTGAAGAGACATGGCATTTTCGCCTCCTCACTTCCTCAGGGTGAAAAGGTATCACTAGTATTGGGTTACAACGGTCAATCTCTGTCAAGGGCTGAGGACGAGGCTAATAAGGTCGCTGACCTTTTAAAAACCGAACCGCTGCTCGGAGAAAGGGGAGCTACGAAGGAACGCGTTTTTGACAGAATCAAATCAGCTCGGTGGATTCATTTGGCCACTGATAGCGTAATTGACGATACCAATCCATATTTGTCCTATCTCTCCCTCGCTGGCGGCGAGCGAATTGAGGCCTGGCAGTTGTTCCGTGATGCACCGCAAGCGGAAATGATCGTCCTCAGTGCTTGTGATACCAAGCGTGAAGCGCAAAGCGTGAATGGGATCGCTTCCGACATAGATGCCACTAGTCTTAATTCATTTGCGTTTTCCGGCGGCGCTCAATGGGTCATTGCCAGCCTTTGGCAGGCCGATGATGACAGGACTACGCAATTAATGTCAGATTTCTACCGTGCCCTTACTGCTGACAAGTTGAATCCGGCCCAAGCTCTGCGAAAGGCCAAATTAAATCAGATAGATATTCACCCCTCTTACTATGGGCATCTTGTATTGTCTGCCCGAGACCTTTCATCGATTCGCTGAGCCGTTAGAGGGTGGATTCATACTCCAAGTGGGAAACTCAATTGCGAGGCGTCTATCCACTTTCTTAGCACTGTAGTAAAAAATGTAGTAAATACCTGCAATCACCGAAGAACAAGGAAGAACATGAAAAATCTTAAAGTGTTGTCGGTGTACCTACTTGGCCTTGGGTGTTCTTCCGTGAACGACAGGAGAAAATTTCTGCAAAACCTTTATTCATCGGTTCGATTCCGATCGCCGCCTCCACTTCTAACCCCAACAACACAACATAGTTACTAGCATAGGCGCTCATGGTCCATTAGCGATCGAGTGTGCAGAAAAGACCTTAAAGTGTGCAAAAGCCTTGGCGGTCAAGCAAAACCGAGGCCTAAGCCCCTATCGTCGCAGATGGTGTGGTTAAGACAGTTCTTAAGTCTTAAAATTCTAGGTTTCTGGGTCTGAGGTATATATAGGACCCAACAAACCCAGAAAACCCAGAAAGCAAAAGCGGCAAGCCGTAAGGCTCACCGCTCCTTCTCGTTCTAAACTGGCGGTTCGAATTAGGTGCCGTACAGCATCTTTTTTCTAACTTACTGGCGGTTCCCTGCTGCATGCCTTCTAAAACGTGGCTATACGTGTCGGCTGTGAGCCTGATCGTTGAGTGTCCGAGTCTCTCGCTGACGACTTTCAGGTGCTCGCCGGCAATCAGTAACAGCGTTGCGTGGCTGTGTCTTACGTCGTACAACCTGATTTGTGGCAGTTTGGCTGCTATGAGAATCGGGCGAAAGTAGCGATAGGTGATGTTTGGGATTGAAAGCGGCGTACCGAAGGTGCCGCAGAATACAAGGTCGTGCGCTTCCCACTCGCTACCGATCTTCAGCCTGTGCTCTGCCTGGATGCGCTTGTGGATTGCAAGCTTTCGGCTCAGACTGGCCGGAATGGTAAGGGTGCGGCGGCTACCTTTGGTTTTTGGTTCCTGAAAGCGCCAGGCCTTCTTATGCCGCACTAAAACGCGTCTTACCTGTATTGTATTGCGCTCAAAGTCGAGATCCTTCCATTGCATTGCTAGATATTCTTCCGGGCGCATTCCTGACAACAGGGCAAACTCGAAGATCAGGCCGTGCGTTTTTGTGGCGCAGCTCTTTAGGAAGTTGCCGGCCTCGGCTTCATCGAGTACGCGGCGCTCTACTTCGACCACCTTGGGCAGCTTGCGTTTGAGCGAGTCGGCAGGGTTCCGGATGATCAGTTTCCACTCAACAGCCTGTTCGAGAACCTGACGCAAGGCAGCGTGAGTGTGGCGAACCACGCGGGCGCCCACTCGGCGATCCTCACAGCGGCGGACTTTCGGGTGCTTGGACTTTGTTGTGGTCTTCGGGTGCTTTCCTGCGAGCATATCAGCGTAAAGTTTTTGGATCTCTCGAGTCGTTATCTCACTAACAAGTCGATTGCCAAGCGTCGGGAACACATAGCGGTCCATCAGGCCTTTGTAACCGTCTGCGGTGCGCTCAGTCACGTTTGCGGCGGTTAAGCCGAACCATTCCTCGGCCAGCGTGCTCAGAATTACCTTGGAAGGCTCAACGAAAACGCCTCGATTCTTGTCGCTCTGCTGGTTTTGTAGGTGCTCTGTTGGCTCTTTTTCGGTCTTAAAAGACTTCGAAAAGTAGCGTCGTCGTCCGTTGCTGTTGTGCTCAATACGGGCTAACCAGCACGTGTCAGAGCGTTTTTGAACGTATCCTGCTGCCATTTATCGCCTTGCCTTTCTCACGAGCACGTCGCCGGGCCCAACTCCAAGCGCTTTGCAGATTTTGTCCAGGTTCTTAAGGTTCAAGAGCGCGATATCGTTACGCGCCATCTGCCAGAGCGTGGCATAGCGAATCCCCGTTTCAGCGTTCAACCAGTAAAGCGTTTTCTCCTGCTCGGCGAGTATCTCGTTTAAGCGAATCTTGATCATGAGCGGATTGTATACGAAAGCCGTATATCCCGCAAGCGTATAATTCAACTAGTCTAATTCCGTTTAGTCGTGCTAAAATGCGCTTAATTATGGATCGTTTATCGTATGGCGAGCGGGACGCGGGAGATCGGGGTCAACAGTATTTGAGAGACCTCTTCCTCCACTATGTAAGTGAGGTTCCTGGGGTTATTGAAGGACTCACTGAGGGTTTGGCTTTTCCCTTGTATTACGGGCGCTTCCATTTCAAAGAGAGCAAGCCGGTCAGGGAATTTCTGAACAAGTGGTCAAAGGAAGACTGGCATCTAGACGCGGACTGGATACGTGAACGCGCCTTTGAGAAGCTTTGTTTTTGGGCTCACGATCACGAGGAGTATCGAATTTATGATCTGGGAGTCGGGAGCGGCTCACCCTCTAGCATGTCCCCGCCGGAAGGTCTGCCGACGTACTATGTAGCGATAATGAAACGACTAGACTACCTCGAGTCGGTGCGTTCGACAGTAATGTTGAAATTGCATCAGGATCTGCTACTGAGTCGAGGGGATAGCAAGATTTTCGTTGCGTCGATTATTACGGGCGCAGAAGCTTACTGCGATGCAGCCGAGAGGCAACATCCGGATGCCGCAATTAAATTAGAGCTCGAGCGGGACTTGACCTGGGCAGTAAGATTTCAAGTTGAAAAGAAAGAATACCAGGAGATCGCCGAGCACGACCTCCCTGGCAGAAAAGGGGCCGAAGATCTTATTCGCAAAGCTGTACTTGACATTCTAAACAGAGTAGGCCTCACCAGACGTCCGGTCCCACGCGGACGAAAAAAAGGTAGCAAGAACCGATACGCCCTCACCGACCTGGGCCGCAACAAATAACGGGCGAGAAATCTAAAAGACTTCACAACAATTCGGAAATCCTAGCCCTCAATTTTAGCCGAAATAACCTTTTCGGTTTCCCTTTTGATCTGTCTATTTTGGCTTAGAGTCGCTCTGCTTAGCTTGAAAGGGAGGTTATCTATCATGTCCGAGCGACTACTTAAGGCGGTTGAAGCCGCAGAGTTTTTAGGCGTTAAGAAGACAACCATCTATGCGCTGACAAAAGCCGGCGACTTGCCTGCGATCATTGTTGGCAGGGCGCATTTTCGATATTCCCCTGCCGATCTCGAACGGTATATAGAAAGCCGTAAGGTGCCAGAACTGGCGAAGGCGGTAAGCGAGAAGAATCGGGAATCCGGAACTCTTGGTCAGCAAGAATTGCAAAGGCGGCGGGAAGCGGAAGCTGCCTAATGTCGATCTCACCGGAAAATCAACAGCCGTGGCGTAAGCGCCCGTTGACCTGCATCTTTTGCGCGTCAACCGATCTAGCCACGGATGCTTTGAGCTACAAAGGCATTACGCTCTGCGTCAAGTGTCTAAGGCTCGTTCCCTTGGTCGTGAACGTTCTTGCTCTTAGCTGCAAGCGATGCGCTCGCGGAAGGGAGCGATCGAGTTGAAGTTTACCGATCCGAACACGCGCCCCAAAGTGCTCCTGCCCTGCTTCGAGAATGTACCGCAGGAGTTGCGGGAAAAAGCCCAGTGGGTTCTGTGGGGCTTCGTTTGGAATAAGCATTCCAAACAGTGGGCCAAGGTTCCTTATGACGCTCAGACGCTCGGAAACGCTAAAACTAATGACTCGTCCACCTTGTCGACCTTCGATAAGGTTCAGGCTGTTTATGTTGAGGGCAAAGACCACTTTGATGGTATCGGGTTTGTGTTCACTGTCAACGATGAGTTTTGTGGAGTCGACTTCGATGAGTGCTTGGACGCCAAAGGAAACATTTCTGATCCATTTGCAAAAGAGTGGGTTGAAAGACTCGACTGCTATACAGAGAAGTCTCCGTCACTCACAGGGCTGCACATAATTACAAAAAGTGTTTTGGGCCCTGGAGTCAAACGCGGCAATGTAGAAATTTATGATCGCGGCCGCTATTTCACATTTACCGGAGCCGTTGGAAAGCGTCGCGAGATTCATCGTCGGCAGTCGGAGATCGAAGAGCTAAGGAAGCTATTAACTCCGGAACAAAAACCACGCGCAGAGCCCGTCGCGCTTGATCTGTCGGCCCAGGAGCTTCTCGAGAAAGCTTTTGCGTCAAAGAATGGCGCAAAGATTCGTAGATATTACGATGGTCATTTAAATGGCCACCGCTCGCAATCGGAAGCAGACCTAGCTCTGTGCTCGCTGCTTGCATTTTGGAGTGGCGGTAATACTTCGCTTATCGATCAGTGGTTCCGCTCGTCGGGTCTTTTTCGTGAGAAGTGGGATCAAAAGCATTCTGGTGACGGTGGTACCTACGGCGAGGTAACGATTGATAAGGCGTTGAGTGGCTGCACTGAGTTCTATCGCTCAGGCAACCAAACGCCTACTGCAGCAACGAAATCTCCAAACGATCACAAGTCGCAAATTCTAACTCACTTCCAGTTTACGAAGCTGGTCGACTTAATTGCTGAACCAAAAGAAGAGATCGCATATGTGTGGGCCAGCACGTTACCGTGCGGAGGCTTTTCCATCCTTTGCTCAAAACCGAAAGTTGGCAAAAGCACTCTTGCGCGAGTGCTCGCGATCGCCGTTTCCCAGGGTAAGCCTTTCTTTGGCCGAGCCACAAAGCAGGGCAAGGTTATCTATCTGTGCCTTGAGGAAAAGCGAGCGGAAGTAGCAGAGCACTTCCGGCGCATGGGCGCGAGCAGCTCAGATATTCTGATCTTCACAGGCAAAACTCCGAATGACATGCTTTCAGCACTTGAGGCCGCGATCGAAGAGCATCAACCAGTCTTAGTTATTATCGATCCGTTATCTCGCTTTGTGCGCGTTACTGATTTTAATAGTTACGCTGAAACCACACGACAGCTTGAACCCCTGATCGACATGGCCCGTCTCTCTGCCTGCGGGACGCACATATTAGCGCTTCATCACAATGGTAAAGGCGGCGATCTCCGCGAGGCGGGCGATGCCGTGATGGGTTCAACCGGAATTTTTGGGGCAGTCGATGCGCTCTTAACTATGCGCAAGGCCAAAGAAAAGACGAGAACGATTGAGTCGACGCAAAGATATGGTCTGGATCTGGCAGAAACGATCGTTCACCTTGATCCGGAAACGGGAATCGTGAGCCCTGCGGGTGATATGCAGGAGTTTCTTTTGAACGAACGGAAAAGAGCGGTCTTAGAGGTTATGTGCGAGGAACCAATTGCGGAATCAGCGATTAAAGAACTCGTTGCGGGGAGCAACGGCGGGCTAACGAGTAAAGCGGTCAGAGCATTGTTTGATGATGGACTAATTGTCCGAAGTGGGGCCGGGCGAAAAGGCGATCCGTACATGTACGCGAAAGCGATTGAAACTCATAACGTAGTTGAGGAATTTGAAATCGACCTGGACCAACGGGAGCGAGCTTATGCGTAAATTTGTTATCGCATTACAGAAGCGTGGCGTTGTGCTTGAACTGGTAAGCGGAAAACTCCGTTGCCGTGGATCGCTAACAGCGGATGAGCGCAACAAAGTCAGCGCCAACGCTCAGATCATCGCGGCAATTCTAAATCCCGATCTGACGTTGCCGGACGAGATCTATATACCCGCGAGCGTGCAGAACAATGTTATTGAGATCGAAAAGTACATCAACTCACAACGGCGAAAGGTTGCCGCATGACTGATTGCTACGAGTTGATCCTAGTCGCGAAAGTAGATGACGTGCCGGCGGATCTTTGGATGAAGCGTTTACTCAAGATGCTGTTGAGGGCATACAAGTTTCGCTGCAAATCAGTGCGACGGATTGAGACAGAGCAAGTTCGAAAGGCAGCGTGAGTTTAGTTCTTTGAGTTTGAGGTCAACGGGCCTCAATTGGTCCTTACGTTCCGGCGGCAGCTCCCAGCGGGTAAACCGTTATTTGCAGGCAAACGCTCCAAGTGCTCACTGTGAATGATGGGCACGTCGCCGGAACGTAAAGGGACAAAGATAACAATGGTCCAACAATAATGGAGGAAAAAATCATGGCTACAGTTCAAGAAGACCCGGTTCAAGCACGGATAGATGCAGATCGGGCTTACCTACGCGATGCGGAAAATCAAATGAACAGCGATATTGCAGCCAATCGAGCGCAACGCGAAGCTCCGCAACCAAACGAGGGGCGGCATCGGCAACCGGACTGGAACCCACTAAAGCCGAATTCAGATATGCCCCAACCATGAATAACTAGAGGTGAACCAATTCACAGAGGAGGAAAAATTATGATCATCGACGATCTCGAGTTTGAAAAAAACTACGTTGAAAGCTTACGGGCCGATACCGTCGCGGAAATTATGCGCATCACTGGAGAGGGGCGAGCGAAGACTTCTTACTTTGTCGATCGCGCAATCGAAATGGGAGATCCGGCAGCACGAAAGCGTAAGGTTTTGCAATTCTGTCCGCCGCCGCCCGATCAAGGATTTTTTAAGAGCCCAATCGAATACGAGCGCGAGCGACAAGCCGAAGGTTTGAAAATCTTTTCCAACCAGTGGCTACCAGGCCCCGAACGTATGGCGGAGGAAGCGCGACTTGAAGCTGAGAAGCGCGCGAAAAGCATCTGGTTACAACCATCACCGGCCTTCAACTACGACGAAGAGACCGCGCGAAGAATCTACGACCTGATCAACTTCTTGCGGGGCGAGACCGGACGGTTGTACTTCAAGCTCGCCGAACGCCAGCGCGAAGCAGATAATCTGCGTCGACAGTTGGCCCAGGCAGAACAGGAGGCAGCAGCATGATTAGAAAATTCGTTGAATTGAAATCGTTGAAAGTTACCGACAGCGGACCAGGGACGATTTCGGGCTACCGAGCTACTTATGCCGTTGACGAAGGAGCGGACCTTATTGTCCCCGGCGCTTTTGCCGATACGATTGAAGAATATCTTTCCAGCGGATTCACGGCGGAGAGCCATGACTGGAATTTTTCTAACGTAGTCGGGTTCCCCTTGGAAGCAAAAGAGGATCAGCACGGTTTCTATGTGGTCTCTCAATTCCACTCCACTCCAGACGCTCAGAACGTCCGTATCAAAGCTCGGGAGCGTATGGATGCCGGCAAGAAAGTTGGATTTTCATTTGGCTATGTCGCCGATAACTTCGGGTTTATCGAAGCCAAAGATTATGAACAAGAACTGCCGAAGTACGTTAAGAGCGCCGACTTGTCTTACAACCTGGCCCAGGCGAAAAAATTTCCTCGTATTCGTTTACTAAAAAAGCTATCCGTGGCTGAGGACTCTTTAGTCACGAGAGGGATGAACACGCAGGCCTTCGCGACGGCTGTCAAGTCGCGGACAAACAGCGACGACATTTACAGGCTGCGTATAGCATCGGAGCGAGCACGAATCCGGGCGCTGGAAATACTCTACTGTGAGAGTTCACGGGGCACTCAGCCTTCTGCTGACGCACTGCGTATGGCTTCGCTGCGTCTGCGGAGCAAAGCGATGATAGCGCTCTACGGTTAACACAGGCCCAGACAGAAGAAGAAAGAATTTATGTAGGAGTGATTTTCATGATTCAGATTGAAGGTTCAGGCGAAGTTTCGGACACCGGATTGATTGAAACGGAAGACGGAAATCTTCTCACAACTGAAAACGGAACCTATTTAGCACGGGAGTAAAGAATGGCGTCATCAATAATAAGTGCATTAACCGCATTAGCAGAAGGCCCGGCGGTAGGCGATCTACTTGTTTTAGTCGATATATCGGACACAACAGATGCCGGCACTGGGACCACAAAAAAGGATGAGGCGCGATTTGCTGTCGGGCTAGTAGTCAACGCTCAAACGGGAACGACTTATACCGTTCTAACGACTGACTTTCGTAAACTTGTTACTCATACCAATGGTGCTGCGATTGCTGTAACGCTCCCTCAAGCGAGCGCGACATTCCCAGCAGGATGGTTTTACTTTGTTCAGAATCGCGGGGCAGGCGCAGTCACGATCACGCCGACTACTTCGACGATCGATGGGGCGGCGACGCTGGTACTTAATCAGAATGAAGGCGCGTTAATTGTCTCCGATGGAACAAATTATTTTACCATGCGGGGCAAGTCGGCGGCGGCGGGCGGCACAATCTCAGGGCTGACAACAGGCACGATTCCACAAGCTGCCAGTAGTACTACTCTCAGCGACTCGATCCTGGTTCAGTCAGCCGCAGATACGATCAAACTAGCCAGTACCACTGCTAAGTTGATTTTTGGCACGGCAGGCCAACCACCAAGATTTGAGCTGACAACGGATGGCGGCAACACTGCAATTAAACTCACAGACGCTTTTAACTCGGTAACGTTTTTCGCCAGAACGCTGAAATCAGATTCGGGTGGGGACTCCAGTTATTACATTAATCCCGACACGGGTATTTTCGCTGGTCACAATACAAAACTTGGGTTCGCGCGAAACGCAACGGTAAGCACTCCCGGATCGTGGTTTGAAAACACCTCGGCACAACGTGGCTTGTTTTCAGTTAAAGGGGATTTTGGAAGTGGAACCGTTGGCGGAACGTTTGCTTTTACTCCCGAACGCCCAGCGCAGATCACTATAGATAAAAATGACTACCAGACCGCGACGATCTCGAAGTATGTATTTCTCAATTCCGATGCTGCACGAAACATCACGGGTTGGAAAGACACGCAATCACCGTCTGCCGACTTCGCACAGGATGGTGAGGAAAGAGTGCTCGTCAACAATGGTTCCAACAACATCGTGTTGAAACATGAGAATGCTTCAAGCACGGCGGCATTTCGTTTTCACAATTCGACTGGCGCAGACATCACGCTTAGCGCGGATCAGGCAGCAGACATGGTTTACGATTCAACCCTGGCACGATGGCGCGTCTTCAAACGAAACTAAATGAGCTTTGCACCAAAGACAAACGACTGGAGAAAACTACCCGTGGAGGCGAGAGAGAGTCTGCTCGCCGCATTGCAGTCTCGTTCAACGGCAACGAGTGGTGCCCATCTCACCCGTGTTGAGTTGGCCCAGGCTTGCGGTATTGACCCTGATCCGTGGCAAAAGGATTTGCTCGAAGCCGAAGATCAACAAGTAATTCTCAATTGCTGCCGGCAATGGGGCAAGTCGACGATCAGCGCAATACTCGCGCTACATCAAAGCTGTTACACGGACAAAGCACTATCGCTAGTGCTCGCGCCATCATCGCGGCAATCAAGCGAAACCTATCGCAAGGTGCGAGAGTTTTATAACGGGCTATCAGACGTTCCGGAAGTAGTCGCGGAAAGCAGTTTAAAACTCGAGTTGGCCAACGGTTCGCGGGTTCAGGTGCTGCCGGGAAAAGAAGCGACAGTCAGAGGCTTTTCTAATCCGGCGCTGATTGTCGTGGATGAAGCAGCGAGAGTGCCGGACGAACTCTATCAGGCAGTGCGGCCGATGCTTGCGGTAAGCGGCGGTAGAATCATTCTGCTTTCGACGCCCTTTGGTTCGCGTGGTTTCTTTTGGGATGTGTGGGCGAATGGTGGCGAAGACTGGAAGCGCGTCCGAGTAACTGGCGAGCAATGCCCGCGCATCTCAAACGAATGGCTGGCGAAAGAAAAAGAGCGGATCGGATCGTGGTGGTACAGCCAGGAGTACGACTGCACTTTCGTTGACAGCCTTGACGCTTGTTTTTCAAGCGCGGATATTTTGGCGGCAATCACAAATGAGGTACAACCATTGTGGGCACTGTAGAAGTAATCGAACGAATCACCGTTTTTCCTGATGGCCGGATTGAACGCGAATCGCCAGAGCGAATCCAATACGTCGTTGGGTTGGACCTGGGCAAGAGCCAGGACTATACAGCGGTGTCCGTGCTGGAAGTCTTCGGCGAAGATAAACCAAAAGAAAGAATACATCACTGCCGGCACTTGCAGCGGTTCAAATTAGGAACGTCTTACCCGCAGATTGTCGCGAGTATTCGCGAGCTCTGTTTGCGCGAGCCATTGCGCTCGCACGAGCCCAAGCCATTCCTGGCAATTGATGGCACAGGCGTAGGTAACGCAGTCGTGGATTTGTTTCGGCAGACACCGATCAACGCTCATTTGAAGCCAGTTTTGATTCACGGAGGCGATCGGGCAATCTACGAAGATGGAATCTGGCGAGTGCCAAAAAGAGAACTTATTAGCTGCGTGCAAGTGGCCTTGCAGACAGGAAGACTAAAGATTGCCAGCGAGCTCCCGGACGTTGGCATACTCACGCAGGAGCTGCAAAACTTTAGTGTGAGCATATCCGAGAGTGGTTTTGATAGTTACGAGGCGCGTGTAGGCAAGCATGACGATTACGTGCTATCGGTCGCAATTGCGTTGTGGATCGCTCAGAACGCGATGACATGGTGGAGAGTCTTTTGAGGTGAACAAATGAAACGAATCTGGCAGAAAGCGTTCCTGGCGGCACTTGAGAACACAGGGAGCGTTACTCGAGCGGCAGAAGCAGCGAAGATCGGACGCTGGAATGTCTACGACGCCAAGCGCAACGATCCGCAGTTCGCGGCATTGTGGGAACAGGCTTTGGACCAGGGTGCTGATGCCTTGGAAGACGAAGCCCGCCGGCGCGCCTTTGATGGCTCCGACGTGCTGATTATGTTTCTCTTGAAAGGGCTGAGACCGCACAAATTTCGCGAATCGCGGGCGACGATTCCACCGGCGGAGTTGAACAAACTCATTGAAGCGGAGTTTCAGCGGCAGGCGAAACAGAAGGAAGTCGACGCGCTGGAGCCTGTCAACTAGTTCCGCATCACTTCAGTGGCAGTCGTTGTGCAGCGGGCTTGGCGCCGGTGGGCCAGCGATACAGGGGATCGCGCTTAGATATTCGTAGATGGCCCGCAGGTCATGGTCAGTCATGTTTCCAAAATTGGGCCACGGCATTACTTGCAGAAGATCACCATCGAACGGAGGCGGAACGCAGCCTGCATTAATGACCCCACCGGTACAGGTCGGATGGAGGTGATCCATATCCACGCCCGTTCTCAGGATCATAAGAAACTCTGCAAACGGGCTTTGCCCTAAAAGTCGGGTTCTGGAGCGACTTATGAGTCAGGCGTCTGACTTTTGGGGCAAACTATTTTCTTGCTTCGTTATGAACGCGGCGATTAGGCTGCGAGTATGGGAAAAACATCCATCTTCGCGAGAGGTATCATCGCTTTCTATTTCGATTCCTTTTGGGCTGCTTTCACGGAATCGGCAACGTGGTCGCTACTCATTGCCAGTGCGCTCGCGATCCTTGTTCCTTTTGCTCTCCATCTCGCAAAACTACTCCCAAGTCAGGAGGCGCGGTTGACCTCTTTGATCTGGCAAGTCCCCCTAGTGTTCTTCGGATCGCTGTTCGTGATGATGCTGTTTTACGTGCCTTATTCTAAATATCTAAAACTGGAGAGGATTGCGTCAGACAATGAGAGGACACTTAAGACGGAGATCGCTGCGCTAAACGCTAGGCTGGCAGAAAAGGACGCCATTCTAGGTGACAGGAAGCGGCGCAAGGAGATAAGGGAGCAGCTAGGAAGATTCCTAGTTGAGGGCGACGGGCTGGATTGGCCGCCCGGATTCGTTCCTACTCCCGATCAAAACAGAGCCTTAGGTGAACTAATATCGAAAATAGGTTTGTATCTAAGTACGGAACTAGACGAGTCGTATGAATCGAGATTTGTGGTTGATCGTTTTCCCGCGCTTAGGGAGTTTATCAAGGAACTGTGTGACTAGGACGCCTCTGCCCAAAACGTTGGTTCGATACCTAGCTCATGGATGGACTGAATCAGGCAGCAGATATTGTGACAAAGAACCTTACAAAGAGCCTCATTGATCTGCGCGGGTTTGGTCTTGCTGCGCAGGTGATTCCCGAACTTCGCCTTAATCATGCTGAACGTGGTTTCGACGTTCGAACGCTTGTGATAGTGCTCCATAAACTGCTCTGTGTTGTAGCTGTAGAAATGAAACATCCGTTTCCAAACCGAGCCGCCGAATTGCTCCGAACCCGTCGC
>Ga0070708_100001378_pt1 | contig 18556 bp, 20 predicted proteins | sample KBSK5503metaG_FD_65469 | JGI IMG/M metagenome (GOLD analysis project Ga0070708, IMG submission 65469) | Corn, switchgrass and miscanthus rhizosphere microbial communities from Kellogg Biological Station, Michigan, USA - KBS K5-50-3 metaG | ecosystem: Host-associated > Plants > Roots >... | reverse complement strand
GGGCTCCGAACACTTGCAGCCGGCGACGGTTACCAGGAACAGAAAAGAAAGCGCTCTCCGCATTCACTCATCCCCGGGGGAGAAAGCGGCAGCTTAGTGGAAACAGCGTCGCCTCGACACAGTTTCGGCGCGATTAGCCGCTCGACGCGCCGGTCGCCTTTTCCGCTCGAGAGCGCCCAGGCAGTCTCAAAGCCCCAGCGCCGGCGATAGCGCGTCCACGCCCACGCGAGGGGCTGGCCCCGAACGGAATTCACGGCCGCGCATTCGGCCCGCGGCCAAGCGCCGTTCAAGCGAGAGGAGAATTCAAGACGCTTTTCTGCTTTTCGTCCTTAAGCTGCCGTTCAGTATCAGATCGACGCCTTGAGAGGACGCTCCCGAGTCATGCCGCCGGCGCCGTGCTCAGCCGCGACTGGTCACTGCTGGACCTGCGCCGGCGCTCCGATGTTTTCGGGCGTGCCGGCAGCGATGATCAGGTAGCGTCTCGGCGCTGGGGCGTTGGCCTGAACGATCTGACGGATGGGCCCGACGGCGTTCACGATGGCGGCCCCGGCGGGATTGGTCATGAAACCGGCGATCGGTTCGAGCGGGGCCGCGCCCTTCGGGTCGGAGGCGAGCGCAAGCACGTATGGCTTTTTTGCGTCGAGACCGGTGACGGCCGCCTGGAGCACCTGGGTCAATCCCTGGTCGAAAAGCGAGACGCGCGTCGCCGCGACACCGCCGGCCGGACCGAGCGCCAGCTGCGCCACTTGACCGGCCACGCCCAGCGGTTTGAGGTTTTCAGTGCCGGCTCCGTCAGGCACGGCGTTCGGAACGTAGACCACCGCCTGAGGCGCCTGGCCGATCGGAACGGTCGCCACGACCCGGTTCTGCAGGGTGTCGATCGCGGTCATCGCGTCGCCGTTTTCGATTCCGACGTAGACGCGCGTCCCGTCGCCGGAAGGCCAGACGCCGTGCGGCAGCTCGCCGACCGCGATCTGCGCCACGCGCTCGAAGGTATCGGTCCGGAACGCGACCACCTGATTCAGCCCGCCGACGGTGACGTAGGCGAAACGGCCATTCGCGTTGCGCACAAAATTGACATGGTTGGTTATGGGGCCGGTGTCGATCACCTTGAGCACCTTGAACGGCGGCCTGGCCTCAAACACCATCACCTTGCCGACGTCTTTTAGCGTGAGCCAGACCTGATCCCCTTCCGGGGTCGCGGCGATGTTCGGGCAGAACGGCGATTCTTGTTTCACCCGGGCGACGACTTTGTGGTCGGCCACGCCGACGATCGCGGTCTCCGGGTTGAAGCTCGAGCAGACGTAGCCATACTTCCCGTCCGGCGAGAAGATCGTCATCCCGGGACCATTCGGAAGCTTGATCCGGGTCTTCTCGGAGAAGGTCTTGCCGTCGAGCACCGCGACGTAGTCCTCCCCGCGCACCGTCACCCAGACCTCCCTGCCATTGGGCGTAAAGAACGCCTCGTGAGGCGAGCGACCGACATAGGCGACGCGCTTGACCGCATTGGTCGCGGTGTCGATGAAGGTGACCGAATTGGAGCCGATAGAGACCACCGCGAGCGTGCGGTGGTCGGGCGAGAAGCCCAGGCCATGGACGAGCACCTGACCGCGGTAGAGCGGCGAGAGATTCGCCGGCTGCGGATCGCCAAGGCGGATCACCCCGAGGAGCTTATTGGCAGCCGGGTCGATCACCGAGATGGTGTTCGAAAACTGCTCGGCGGCATAGACGCGGTCGCGGGCGCTCACCGGGACATCGCGCGCTGCCGCGGGCCCGGGCGCCTGGCCCGCCTGCGCCGACGCGGCGGCGAGGATCGCAAGGACCGAAGCGGTGGCCAAGGTGCGGGAGAGGTCAGCGCTCATGGATGCGCCTCGCGGTCCGCGGAGAGCTGGGTTGGGGCCGGGCTACCTGCGGGGAGAGGGTCGCCCAGCGCCAGGTGCATCACCGCGATCTCCTGCTGCTGCGAGACGATGATCTCCTGGGCGAGCCGCTTCAGCCGCGGGTCCTTGCCGTAGCGCAGCTCGACGAGCGCCATGTCGATGGCGCCCTGGTGATGGGGAATCATCATCCGGGCAAAGTCGCGGTCGGCATCGCCGGTGAAGGGCACGTGCATGCTCTCGTGCATGCGCCCGGTCGCGTCGTTCATCATCGCGCGAAAACCGGCCACCGCGTCGGGGTCCGCCTCCGCGGCAGGCGCCACCGGCGCGCCGGCGCCTCCGACCAGCAGCGCTCCCGCGAGAAGAGCAGTCAGCTCGCCCCAGCCCCACCGAAGAGTCTTCATCTCAGCCGCCTTTCCCCTGTCCATACATCAGTCTGGGGAGGGTCCGCGCCGTTACGCGCTGTCACGGACAAAACGCTGCGACAGAACCTCTGGCGCGCCGGCCACGCGGATACGGCAGTGCTGCTCGTCCTCTCGCTGGTGCTGCTGCGCTACGTCGACGAGGCGGCGCTCTCCCCGTCGCTCAAGCAGTTGGTGCGCATCACCACGCCGGCGGGGGCGATTCTGCTGCCGCTGGCGTATTTCCTCTCGATGCTCTCGCCCGCGGCCGCCGGGCCCAACGGCTTCATCAACCTCGCGTACGTGGGAGCGGTGGTCGTCGCGGCGGGATCCTTGGTCCTGGGCGTCGGCCTCTTGCGCGCACTAGCAGTGCCGCCCGGGCTCCTGCATCGGATCGCCGGGCCATATTTCCCGACCCCGCCATCCTTCGCGATTATGGCCCGGGCCATATTTTCCGGCCCGCCATCCTTCGCGATTATGGCCCGGGCCATATTTTCCGACCCGCCATCCTTCGCGATTATGGCCCGGGCCATATTTTCCGACCCGCCATCCTCGCGACGCTCTGCTAGCGGTCGCTGTCCATCACCAACTCCGTGGTGATGGTGATCTGCGGATGCAGAGAACGGTACACCGGACAGTTGGCGGCGAAGAATCCATGCACGCGCTCCGCCACTTCCCGCTGTTCCCCTCCGGCCTTCAGACGCAGCTTGACGTGGATGCGCCGGATGATCAGCACCTTGCCGTCGAGCTCCACTTCCCCGACCGCTTCGGCAGTCAGGCGTCCTTCCGAGGCTGGGATTTGGCGCGCCTCCAGCGCGCCTCCGTAGGTCCCGAGCAGTCAACCCGCGGCAGCTGCGACCACGTAGTCGAGCGTGGTCGCGTGCGGCTCGAAGGTGCCGGGGGTGGCGCCGTAGTGCTTCGCGACAGCACCGTGGGTGCCGAAAGTCACCGGCTTGTCCTCTGAGGGCAGCCAGGCATGCCGCACCGAGCCTTTCACTCGCTCGAGCCGGACTACTGAACGGTACGCGATTTCAGACATCGGGACCTCCCTTGCGCAGCCATTTTCCCTGCTGGTTGAGCTTAGCCGCGATTGGACAATTACCGAAGAGTCATCGCCTGCCGTACGGCCGAGACGCAACGAGAGTTACTGCGCGGACAAACGTCACCAGCCTGTTCGATCGGCCTCGACCGACAAACGCGCAAGGGTCAAAAACGACTGTCGGGCGATGGCGTGAGTTCACGCAGCGATAGGCCGTTGCGCTCTCTTTACAGTCACGGAAAAACGGCTGTCGGTTAGACGCTCGGTGGGCAGGTTGCTACCGCAAAGGTCCGGAAACCGGCCCGTTCGATAGCGAAACCGGGGCAATGCGCTCAGTCTTCTACACTGGTGGCCGTTTTTAAATGACGGCCGTTTTGTTTTGCTGTCGAAACACAGTATCAATTGATCAGAGGGGAGAAACCCATTTCGTGGCCGATCGAAAACTCATGCCTGTCGAATTGGTTTGGCGCGGTAACCAGGAATTACTGGACAGCGGTACCAAGCGCGAGATCCAGATCCTTGAAGAGTCGATCGAGACTCTCCAGAAACGCCTGAACGGGCTCAAAGCGAGACTTGCCCGCTCCGACAACTGACGCTTGGGCCCGATCAGTCGCGATCGGCGAGCTGCGGACGGAGCTGGGGCCGATTTGGTCTGCCTCGGTCGAACATCGCTCTGGCGACCACGATCAGAATGTCGACTTGTTCCTGACTCAGGCGCAGATCCTCGAGGCGAGTCACGAAGAGGGATCCCGTATGGCCGATATTCGCCTGCGGAACCTTCACATCGCTGAAGAACTGAGAAAGCGAGACGCCGAGCACCTCGGAAATCACGACCAGTGTCTTGAGGGTGGGTCGACGCTCGCCCCGCTCGATCATGGAGAGGAAGGAAACGCTGATTCCGGTTTTCTCGGCGAGCTCTTCCTGGGTGATCGAGACCGCGTTGCGCAGATCCCGGACGCGCTTACCTATTTGAGCTCGTATCGTGAAGCCCCCTGTCGCGGAGAATGTAGTGCCGACACTTCGTTGCCAGCCAGAGTCTCCCTGTCCTGGTAGCCGTTCTACGTGGAGCAAATCCTGCGAGCCCGCCCCGGAAACCGCGGGCGTACGTACAATGAAATCGGATCGGAGCGGTCTGTCCGCTCGGTCGGTGGGTCCAGCTTTCGCTCGTTGCCGGTGAGCAACCTCGCTAGCGCTAGCTCGCCTTCGGCACCCGTGGCTCGCGATTTTGCCAGGCGAGCATCCAGCCCGGGTACTCGGGAGGCAACGCGCTCGCGGCGTCCAATTTGGCGATGTGCTCTGGCGACAGCGTGACATCCACCGCACCCAGGTTGTCGTCGAGCTGCGCGCGATTCTTGGCGCCGATGATCACGCTGGTCACGAACGGACGGGTGAGGAGCCAGGCCAGCGCGACGCGGGGGATGGACACATCGGCGGCTTGAGACACCTCGCGAAGCGCCTTGAGCACGGCGGAGGCGCGCGTCTTATCCACCGGCGGGAAGTCGAACTTCGCGCGGCGCGCGTCCCCGGGGCCCGGGTTCTCCAAATCGAACTTGCCTGACAAAAGCCCGCCGGCGAGCGGGCTCCAGGGAAGAATGCCCAGGCCCTGATCCTGGCACATCGGCACCACTTCCCGCTCGATGTCCCGGCCGGCGAGTGAGTAGTACATCTGTGCGCTGACGAACCTGGCCTGTCCGCGTTTGTCCGCCGCGGCCAGGGCCTTCATCGTTTGCCAACCCCCGAGGTTGCAGTAACCCACGTAGCGCGCCTTACCCGAGCGGACCACGTCGTTGAGCGCGTCGACCGTGTCCTCTATCGGCGTGTCGGGATCGAACCCGTGGATCTGGTAGAGGTCGACGTAGTCAAGCTTGAGCCGCTTCAGGCTGGCGTCGATCGCCGCCAGAATGTGCAACCGCGAGAGGCCGACCTGGTTCACACCCGCCCCCATTCGCCCGCGGCACTTCGTCGCCACGATCAGGCTGTCCCGAGGTCGCTGGAGGGACGCCAGCGCAGTCCCGAGCAACTTCTCGGACTCCCCTTCAGAGTAGACGTCCGCCGTATCGATAAAGTTGATGCCGGCGTCGAGCGCGTGCCCGACGAGGCCCTCGACTTCGGAGGCTCCCAGCTTCCCGATCACTTCCCAGAAGCCCTTTCCACCAAAAGTCATTGTCCCGAGGCAAAGCTCCGAGACGTAGACGCCAGTTTTTCCAAGCGGACGATATTTCATCATTTCCTCCGAGCCGATGTGGATTCGAGTTCGTAGATAACCCGACGCAGGTCGTTCCGCGAGACAACGCGGGCCCTGCTCCAACCGGCCGACTTCAATGCGACCCGTGGATGCCCCCGCGCTTCGTCCGTAGATGAAGAGGTTCGCGGCCGGCACGGACCGCGAGCATCTCGGCCACGATGCTGATCGCCACCTGCTCCGGACCCTCGGCGTCCAGGTCGAGCCCGACCGGCGCGTAGACCCGCTTGCTTGGCGACACGCCCAGCTCCCGGAAGAGCTGCTCCTTTCGCCCGCGGGGTCCGAGCAGGCCGAGGTAGCCGAGCGGCTGCGCGAGGAGCGCGCGCATCCAGTCGCGGTCGTGCTGCAGCGAGTGGGTCTCGACCACCGCGAAGTGCTTTGGGGTGAGCCGCGGCACTCCCTCCTCCGCGCGCCGCAGCACGAGCCGCGCCGGAGGTGGAAAGTGCTCCTCGGTGAGGAAGCTTGGTCGATGGTCGACTACGGTGACCTGGAAGCCCGCCTCGCGGGCAAGCGCCGCGAGCGGTCTCGAGTCGGCTCCGGCGCCGAAGACGAGCAGCGACGGCGGCGGCTCGAGGACGTCCACGAAGAGGGTGTCCGGCCCGCGTTCCTCCACGCGGCTTACGCCCTGCGCAGGTCCGGAGGCGATCTGCGCGCGGCCCAGACCCGGACCCTTGATCGCGGTCTCGATGGCGAACGGCTCCGCCAGGCCGAAAGGCGATCCTCCCGACAGGAGCTCGCCCGCGCGGGCGAACCGCTCGGTCTCAGCCCGCTGCACGAAAACGTCCACCGCTCCCTCGCAGCCCAGGCCCAGTCCCCAGATCGCCTCCTCTCTGGAACCCGTTTCGTAATGGAGCAGCCGCGGGTCGCCGCCGTCGAGCAGCCGCAGCGCGTGCTCGCGCACGTCGGCCTCGAGGCAACCGCCGCTGAGGCCCCCGGTGGTGCGGCCGTCGCGCTCGACGAGGAGCTTGGCTCCCGGGCGGCGATACGCCGAACCGGAGATGCGCACCACCGTCGCAAGGGCGGCCCGCTCGGTGCTGCCGAGCTTCGCCAGGCGGTCAAGAATGGCTGCCGTCTCGTGCCAGTGCTTCACGAGGCACCCCGGGGGAACAGTCTCGGCCTGCTCATCGCTCGTTCGGACAAGGCATTCCCGCGCTCACCCACGCTTCCAGCGCCTCCACGAATCTCTCGTGCGAGAGCGGTGGGGTCGTGCGGCCCATGCCGGGCGTCCAGGCCCAGAGGACGAGCGGATCGATTTTCATGTGCTCGATGACTTCCTCCCCGGTACGACGGCCTCCGTTCCGGGCCGGGTCCTTCATCTGCTCGCAGATCTGCGCCTTGGTCCTCCCCTCCCACAGCATGGACAACGGTGCGAGGCTCCAGGTCGCTACGCCCGGCACGAAGCCATCGGCCGTGTTCGCCGCCTGATGGCACGTCTGGCACGGCTGGGTGGGCGCGCCGTGGCCGTCCTTTCCGCGGATGACCAGCGGTTGATGAACAATTTTGGCGTCGGTCTGCCTCGGAGATTGATCTTGATGACAGTTGATGCACCTTGGATGCATGACGACGCTAGCGATCGGCTCGAACAGCTCTGGATCGGGCGTTGGGGCGACTTCGATGCGGCTGTAGGCGACGACCGCCAGGATGACAACGAATGGCACGAGGATACGCATGGATTTCCTCCTCAACTGGATCGGAGTGAGCTCTCTATCGGCAGCTTCCGGATTCGCTTGCCGGTCGCCGCGAAGACGGCGTTGGCCAGCGCGGCGGCAGTGACCGCGGTCGGCGGTTCTCCCAACCCGCCGGGCCCTTCCAGGTTTCGCACCAAGTGGACTTCGATCCTCGGCGTCTCGTTGATCCGCAGCACGCGAACGTCGTGAAAGTTGGACTGCTCCACCCGGCCGTTCTTGAGCGTCACCTCGCCATAGAGGGCGCCGCTGATTCCGAAGACGATTCCGCCCTCGGCTTGCGCTTTCACCGTGTCGGGGTTCACGACGGTGCCGCAGTCGACCGCGCAGACGATGCGATGAACGCGCACCTCGCCCGATTTCGAAACCGAGACCTCGGCAACCTGAGCCAGGTAGCTGCCCCAGCCGCTGTAGAGGACCGAAACGCCACGGGCGCGTCCATCGGGAAGAGGCTGCCCCCAACCCGAAGCCTGTGCCGCGACGTCCAGGACTGCCCTGGCCCGCGGCGATTTTCCGAGCAGCGAGCGCCGATAAGCGACCGGATCCTGCTTCGCCGCCGCGGCGAGCTCGTCGATGAAGCTCTCGATCACGAAGTTGTTGTGCGTCACTCCGACGCCTCGCCAGAAGCCGGTGTTGAGCACCGGCTCCTCGTGGCGCACGTATTCCACCCGGATCGCCGGGATCTCATAGAGCAGCTGCGCCGCTCCATCCACCGCATCGAGGTCGATGCCGTCCTTGAACACGGGCGGCGCCCAGCGCGCGAGAATGGACGGGCCGACTAGCCGGTGACTCCACGCGATCGGCTGGCCCCGCGCGTCGAGCCCCGCCGCGAGCCGATCGTAGTAATACGGCCGATACACGTCGTGCCGGATGTCCTCCTCTCGCGTCCAGATCACCTTCACCGGGCCCTTGACTTGCTGGGCGACGCGCACCGCCTGGGGGACGTAGTCGATCTCGAGGCGCCGGCCGAATCCGCCGCCCAGGTAGTGGTTGTGCACCACCACCTTTTCCAGGGGCAGGCCGGTGACCTTCGCGGCTCCCGCCTGGGCGCGGGTCAGCACCTGCGAGCCGGTCCACACCTCGCAGCTGTCGGGCCGGACGTGCACCGTGCAGTTGATCGGCTCCATCGCCGCGTGCGCGAGGAAGGGAACCTCGTACACGGCCTCCAACTTCTTCGGCGCACCCGCGACGGCCGCGGCCGCATCGCCCTCGTTTCGCACGACCACGCCCGGCGTCTGCGCAGCCGCCGCGAGCCCCTTCACGACGTCGGCGGTGCCGACTCCCCCGTTCGGTCCGTCATCCCAGCGGATGGAGAGCGCCGCCAGTCCCTGCGTCGCCGCCCACATGTCGTCGGCCACGACTGCGACGGCGTCATCGAGGCGAACGATCTGTCGCACTCCCTTGATCGCCTTCGCCTTGCGGTCGTCGACGCTCGCCACCTTGCCGCCGACCACTGGACTCGCAGCGACCGTTGCGATCTTCATTCCCGGCAACCGCACGTCGATGCCGTACTGCGCCGTACCGTTCACCTTCGCCGGCGTGTCGAGCCGCTTGGCGGGCGTGCCGATCAGCGTGAAGTCTTTGGGATTCTTGAGCGTGACTTCCGTGGGGACGGGAAGCTTTGCCGCACGGTCGACCAGCGCGCCGTAGGCGAGCTTGCGACCCGTCGGGGTGTGAGTCACGATTCCCTTCTCCGCCCGGCACGACGCGGGGTCAACCTTCCACGTCTGCGCCGCCGCGGCCACGAGCATCATCCGCGCCGTCGCGCCGGCCCGCCGCATCGGCTCGTACAACAGCCTCACCGAGGTCGAGGCCCCGGTCATCTGGAAACCGAACCCCGGAAGGCCATACAGCTTGTCGTCCGGCGGGGCGTGTTCGACACGCACCTGGTCGAGCCCGACCTCGAGTTCTTCCGCGAGGAGCATCGGCATCGACGTATAGGTGCCCTGCCCCATTTCGACCTGTGCGACGATCATCGTCACGCGGCCGTCCCTGCCGATGCGAATGAACGCGTTCGGCGCGAAGGTGTACGGCGTCCCCTTGACGGTCGCTGCCTGGAGGCGCGGCCGCGCCTCGACTTGCCACCCCAACAGCAGTCCACCGCCGGCGGCGACTCCGACACTGAGAAACTGACGGCGCGACACGGAGGCCATGTTCAGACTCCCTTCTCGGCAGTGGAACCCATCCGCGCCGCTTGCTTGATGGCTGCGCGGATGCGCGTATAGGTTCCGCAGCGGCAAATGTTCCCCGACATCCCCTCGTCGATATCTCTATCGGTGGGCGCCGGTATCTTCGCGAGCAAGGCGGCGGCGGCCATGATCTGGCCCGACTGGCAATAGCCGCACTGCACCACCTCGAGATCGAGCCAGGCCTGCTGGACCTTCTTGCCGATCGGGGTGGCGCCGATGGCTTCGATGGTCGTGATCTCATGCCCGATGGCAGCGCTCACCGGCATCACGCAGGCTCGCCTCGGGATACCATCCAGGTGCACGGTACAGGCGCCGCAGAGTGCGACGCCGCAGCCGAACTTGGTGCCATTCATGCCGAGCAAGTCGCGCAAGACCCACAACAACGGCATCTCCGGCGACGCATCGACTCTGTGCGGCTTGCCGTTAATTCTCAGTGTGACCATTCGCATTTTGCCTCCAGTCAGTTTTCAATCCGCAATCGGTGGACCGCACTCTCGTCGACGTCTCTCGTTCAAAGCCCGAGGTCCGATAAGCCGGGGTGACCATCCGGGCGGCGGCCGAGTGGCCAGAAGTATTTGCGATCGGTCTCGGCGATGGGCAGGTCGTTGATGCTCGCGTACCGATGCCGCATCAGTCCGTCGCCGTCGAACTCCCAGTTCTCGTTGCCGTACGAGCGAAACCAGTGACCGCTGTCGTCGTGCCATTCGTAGGCGAAGCGGACGGCGATGGGATTGCCGGTCACCGCCCAAACCTCCTTGATCAGCCGGTAGTCCAGCTCTCTCGTCCACTTCCGCCTGAGGAACTGCACGATCGCCTGGCGGCCGGTGATGAACTCGGCGCGATTGCGCCAGACGCTGTCGGTCGTGTAAGCCAACGACACGCGTTCCGGATCACGGGTATTCCAGCCGTCTTCGGCGACCCGTGCCTTCTCGATTGCCGAGTCCTGATCAAACGGGGGTAGCGGGGGGCGGAACTGCTTGGTTTCCATCGGGTCCAGTCCTATGTACCTGCCTCTCATTCAAAACATCTCCTGCTTGTAAGCTCCGGCTGAGGGATGCGGGGATCCGTGCCAGGTCGACGCCGTCCTCAGTCTTTTTCTCTTTCCATCCATTCGCGAATATATGAGGCGCAGTTCTCCAGCCCCACTCCATCCGCTTCGCAACGCAGGAGAAAGTGCATGACGTCGCGAACGACCAGGGTAACGTCCTTCAGATCCAAAACGATGTCGCGAGGGTCCGGTTGGCATTGAAACAGTCTTCTCAACTCGGCGATTGCTGGTGTTTCGATTCGACCACTCAAAATGTACACGGTACGTCCGTCTCGCGCTGTAGTCTCAATCCTGAAAGTCATCGCTCGGCCAAGTTGACACACGTCGCAGCCACTGCTGTCTAGGACCGAGACCATCGTTCGAATACCGACGCGAGCATTGCAATCGAGTGGCCAAGTGCGGCTCGACTGAAAACGCAGCATGAAACGAAAACGGGATGACGGAATCTTGGCAGATGCCGGGATTTCGGCAGCGCAACGAAGAGGGAAATAACGGAAGGAATTGGCGCCAAATCGCCGTCGCCGCTTCGCCCTTTCCCAGTCTGCGTTAGCCCGGCGAGCGCCGCCTGCCGAGAGTTGCCCGCCTCAGCGCGTCGATTTCGACGGCTGGATCACGATACGCTCGCCGGCCTTCGCAATAGGAATCACCCACAAGGGACTCGAAGAGCGCAGCGCCGTCACGTAGGGCTCGTTCTTCGAGATATCCTGATTGATGCCCTGCAGCGCCGGCTTGTCCGTGTCCGGCAGGACGACCGAGATGTCGTTCTGATCCGCGCCCGACTCACCGAGCAGCATGTATGCGACTCCCACCCGATCGATGTTCGGTTGCTTGCCCGCGAAGGTCGCCACCATCATCATCGTTTCGTCCATGCAGGCGGGGTCGTGCTGTGGCTTTCCCGGCAGGTCGGGCATGCAGATCCACCCATTGCTGCCCTGGCGCAGGATCCGTCCGTGAGCGTTCCGGCCTTCAAGTCGCTCGGCCAATCCATTACCGTCGCTTTTCAGCGATGACGGCTGGAGCGGCGCTCAAGGCATTCTTGATCTTCCACTCGTCCGATTGCTCCGCCGAAGTGAAGACGCCGGGCGGCAGCGGATCGCTTACCGGTAGAGAGTCCTTCGCGCACGCCGGCGTCGCGACCGCGCTCAACCCCAGCAAGAGTATGAATTTGATGTTTCATGGCGTTTGATGGAACGGGGCAGAAGAGGGATTGAGCTTCAAGCCGACGCCGAGCGCGCTCAGGGCACTCTCGTAGTCGCGGAGCCAGTCGGTGTGTCCGCCGATTCCCCAGTCGTCGCGCTGGAGCTCGATGATCGTTACCCATACCCTGCTTGCATCTTCCGATACAAATGGCTTGCCTTCGGCAAGCATGATGATCTTCGTAAAATCCATGATCAGGTGCTGCTTTGTCAGGGTGTCGAAACGTCCGGCGGGAAGGCGGACTTCGATGAAGTAGAACGGATCTTTGTGGTGAGGGCTGCCGGCGCTGTAGTCGCCGTCCTCCGCCACCTCGTAAACCCATCCCTTCATCTTCTTTCGGGCTTCTGGAGTGTCCGGAATCTTCTCCCAAAACATCAGCGTGTTCGTCAGCTTCACCATCACGGCGTGCTGAACGTCCTTCGTGAAAGTCCCCCGACGCAATGTCAGATTGATCCAAGGCATGACATCCCGCTCTAGCAAATATGCTGCCAACTCGATTTCGCTGGAGAGAAAGAGACCGGAACAGAAATCGGACTGACAGAATCTTGGGAAGTGCCAGGATCCTGGGAGCTCAGCGAGGGGACTTGCTGGACGGGATAGCGTGTTTCTTGATGTCGAGTTGTTTGATTTTCAAGTCCAGCGTCGACCGCGGAATCCCGAGTTTGGCGGCCGCACCATTTGGCCCGGCAACTTTTCCCTTGCTTTCCACAAGCGCGGCTTCGATCAAGTCCCTCTCATAGGTCTTCAGATTTTGGGTGAGCGGTCCCGACGACCCGGCCCGCGCTGCGTCCTGGCTGGAAAGCCAGGCCTCATCGATCCAGAGAGTATCCCCGGTGCAGAGGATCACGGATCTCTCGATGATATTCTGGAGCTCGCGAATGTTTCCCGGCCAATGGTAGGCCTGGCAGAGATCGAGGGTGCTTTTCTCGATCTTGGAAATCTGCTTTCGCGCCTTCTCCGCATAGCGTTTCACGAAGTACTCGACCAGCATCGGAATGTCTTCCCTTCGGCTCCGGAGGGGCGGCACGTGGATCGGGAAGACGTTCAACCGGTAGAAGAGGTCGGCGCGAAAAATCCCTGAAGCGACGGCGGCGGCCAAATCGCGGTTGGTGGCGGCGATGATTCGCACGTCCGTGGAAATGAGTCGGCTACCCCCCACCCGTTCGAATTGGCGTTCCTGGAGCACCCGAAGCAGTGCAATCTGCGTCTCGGCCGGGAGCTCGCCGATTTCATCGAGAAAAATCGTGCCGTCGTGCGCCAACTCGAAACGACCTTGGCGGCGCTGCAGGGCCCCCGTGAATGCGCCTTTCTCGTGGCCGAACAATTCCGAGGCGATGAGCGAAGAGGGAATCGCTGCGCAATTCACGGTAATGAAAGGCTGGCCCGCGCGCTGCGATCCCTTATGGATGGCGCGCGCAATCAGCTCCTTGCCGGTACCTGTCTCTCCGGTAATCAGCACCGTAGAGTCGGTGGGCGCTACCTTCACGATCCCGGAGAGGACGGTCTTCAGGGCGGGCGAGGAGCCTACGATCTCCTCGAACATGAAGGCCTGATCGATTTGCTCACGCAGGGCTACGTTCTCTTGCCTGGCCCTTTCCTCCGCCTGTTTGCGATCGTCGATGTCTGTACCGGTCGCATACCAGCGGATGACCTGGCCGCGCTCGTCCGTCAGCGGGTTGTATTGGACCAGGAACCAACGATACTGACCATCTTTTCCGCGCACCCGTCGTTCGTACTCGAATGGGGCGCCTCGGGAGATCGCCGCTTCGCGTATGCCGCGCAATCTCTCGCTATCCTCTGGATGAAAGACCTCGCCGGATTTCCCCGGCCGCAATTCTTCTCTGGTCAGGCCGGTGTACTCCAGCACCGCCTTGTTCGCGTACTGGAAATTCCCGTCGGCTTCGATCGCGACGATCTGCTGAGGTATTGCATCGATGATCGTTCGCAGCTCGGCCTCGGATTTAGCCAGTCCCTCGAAGGCCTTCGCCAATGCATCCTCGGCGCGCTTCCGGTCGTCGATATCGGTGGCCAAGGTGTACCAACGGACAATCCGACCTTCGGCATCACGCTGTGGACGACCCCGTAGGTGGAACCAACGGTACACGCCATCCGCCCGGCGGCTACGATGCTCGACTTCAAGCGGTTGCCCAGTTTCGATCGCGCCTCTCCAGGCGTCGATCGTGCGAGGAAGGTCATCCGGATGGAGGACGTCGCGGGTGGCCCAATTCGCCAATTCCTCGGTCTTCTTGCCGAAGTATTCCCGGGCTGGACGGTTGACGAGCTCGATCTCGCCTGACGCGTTCGCAGTAGACACAAACCCAGGAATGCTGTCGACGATCATTCGGAGGCTCTGCTCATTCTCCTTGAGCGCCGCCTCGTTGCGCTTGCTCTCAATCGCAACCGCCGCCAGATGCGTGATCTGCTCGATGGTCTTTTGATCCTGCCCGGTCGGGCTGCGCGGCTCACGCCAATAGATCGCGAAGGTGCCCAATACCACGCCACTCGAGGCCGCTATCGTGGTCGACCAACACGCTTTCAGACCATACGACAGCGCGGTCGTGCGCCACCCGTAGGCGTCCCATTGAGAGTCCGAAGCCACATCCGGCACGATCACTTGTTTCTTGTGGCGCACTGCCTCGGTGCAGGGCCCCCCCTCGCGAGCCACCGGTATGCCTGGAAAGTAGTCGTTATAGCTGGGTGGAAGGCTTGGCCCGACAGCCTGCTCGATTTTCGAGCCGCTGGGATCGAGCAATACGACGCTGCACAAACATCCGCTGGCAGTCTGCTCCACAACTCGACATAGGACTTCGAGAATCGATTCCAGCGAGCTGCCCTTGGCAGTCATTTCCAGGACGAGATTTTCACCGGCGAGCAGCAATTCCGCGCGCTTGCGGTCTTCGATGTCGGTGTTCGTTCCGAACCATTTGGCAACTCTCCCGTCGGCGTCGAACGATGGCGTGGCACGGAAGAGAAACCAACGATAGACGCCATCGAAGCGGCGCAGGCGGCCCTCGATCTCGCCGGGGTTGCCAGCGGCGAGAACGGATTTCCAATACGCCACCAGTCCGTTCAGGTCCTCCGGGTGAACGGCAACCGTCCAGCCCCAGTCCCGCGCCTGTTCGGCCGAGAGGCTGGTATAGTCGAGCCAGCGCTGATTGAAGAAGTCCGCAGAGCCGTCCGATCGAGCGGACCACGCCAGCGTCGGGATCGTGTCAACCACAAGCCGAATGTCCTGCGGGCAGCGAGCCTCTTCGAAGCCATGCCGTGCGGATGCCATCGCCTACAGTCGCTTCAGGACGGAATCCATTACGGGAAACGGAGAGACAGCGCCTCGAGCTCGCCCGGTGAAGGCGCGGCCCGGCTCGAGGACTTCACGGAGGTTCGCGCACCGTCGGCAATCCCCTGCAGCGTTCGCTCCTGAGCGGACGAGAAGACAGACGAACCCCCCAGGCCGATTGCGCATGCGCGACCCACCCGCGCCTTCAAGGGAGGCGTTCAGTACGTCGGGAGGGCGCAGCCACCGATCTTCGACCTCGGTGGCCCGCACCCCATCGCCAGTCGTTCATTTCAGCCGACGTGTCGCCTGAAAGTCGGCGAACCGCGAACCGTTAATTGGTGGTTGCGGGCTTGCCCTTGGTGAACTGCGGAACCGCCGGCTTGCCTTGACCGCGAACCGCGCCGGTGGTCGCCTCGACGGACAGATTGTCGTATGCAGCGGCATTGCCGAGCACCATGTCGCCGCCGCCGATGAAGATTCGCACCGCGGTGGGCCGCGGGCCGGAGCTGATCGCCCCGCCTTGCATGTACCAGTTGGGCGAGTAGGTCGCGGTGTCGCCAGAGGCCAGGTCGGTGATCGATATCGACACGATGGCGTTGTTGCTGAAGTCGAAAGTGATGCTCTCACGGTACCAATGATCGAGCTGCAGATTGGTGAATTCCGGTCCGGGAGCGACGGGCAGCCCACCGGGGTCGATCGTCATTCCGCTTGCGTCGTAGGTAATGAACCCCGCCACCCAGCTATCGGCGGTATCCGGATTCGTCCAGGGATTTACCGCGATCCAGGAGCGGGTGGTCGTGGAGTCCTGCACCGAGAAGCTGCTGATGTTGTTCGACGCCGGGAGCGTGCCATTGAAGGTTATGGCGATGTCCCAGGACGCGGTAAATTGATCCGCGGCGCCAAAGTCGAAGTCCTTCTGGGTTCGAACGAAGTCCCCGAGCATTGCGGACGTCCCGCCGCAGAATTGAGTCTCCCCGTTCGGATCGGCCGAGAGGCCCAGGGCGTTTCCATCGTAGGTGAAGACCGATCCATCTTCCGTACCTGACACCGCCGGCGTGTACCACGCCTGTTGCCCTACGATCGACGTCCCGTCAGGCGACCCGTTGAAGTCGGGCGGTTCGAACCCAGTTGAAACCTGGGCGATGCCCGGCGAGGCGAGCAACAGCGCTCCCACCGCGACGAGTTGAAACTTACGGCGCAGTCCACTCTCTTCGATGATGCTCATGACCGATCACTCCTTGGTTGAATTTCGAGCCGCGCCCCCTGGCGTGGCTTTGCGACAGACCCTCCCAGGCTGATTGCGCATACACGAAGAGCCGGAGCACGGTCAATTGAACGCGGCGGTCGTTCGTGAGTTAGCACACGGCGTTCGCGATTCACCGGGAGCACCGATTTGTCGGGAATCGCGCTTCGGAGCGTGGAAGCTGGCGAACGCCAGATCGGCCAGCCGATTCCGCGTCGGCACCGCGGTGAGGCGGCGATCGCACGAACGTACGGATTCGCGTGAAATGATGACGATCGCAGATCGACTGCGGTATGACTTCGACCAGACGCGTCGTACTCGAACGGGTGCGCCGCCAGGAGCCCGCGATGACACTCAAAGAGTTCAAGGAAAAGCTGAACGAATACGCCACCAACAACATCACCGCACTGATGGGGGCGATTCAAATCACATCAAACGAGCGCGCCGATCTCAGGCTGATGTACGAGCAGCTTGCGCCTGCCGATCAGTCGGCGGCGGAGAAATTGCTCAAGGCAAAAGGGGTGGACCTCAACGAGTGAAGCGGCGTTCGGGCGTCGAACATCGGCATCACTCCACCGGCAGGTTCATCTTCCGGAGCAACGCGCCGTAACGCGGGTCGTCGCAGGCTGCGGAAGACCGGGTTCCACTTCACCGGATTGACCCAGGGCAACACCGCCACCAGGCCGCCATCGCGCTGGCGATAAGCGCGCTCCAATCATTCGAAGGCCTTCTCAAAGCGTCGCTCTCCGCATAGCAGGCGATCAGGGTGTCGAGCGCCCGCACGCGCGCGATCATCACTCCACCGAAGCCAAAACATGGACCCAGGTCAATCCCCGCGGCGCAAGCCGTGCACCGCGGGGTCCTTTTGACCGTCAGCGGCCAGGCCAGGAGATCAGCGGAGGGCCGGTGGGCGATGCGCTGCCGCCTTCGGGCTCCAAAGTGAGCTGGAGCTGTTGAGGCGGAGCGAGAGGCGCGCGCTCTTCGTAGACGATGAGCCCGCGTCCGCCTGCACCCGGCACGTCCCGGCCCATCGAGATCCACTTGCCGTCGCGCAGGGTCCAGGCCTGATAGGTCTTTCCGCTCGGCGGCGGAGGCAACTCGGAGAACGTGAGCACCGCGTTCGAGGCTCCCGGCCGGGTCCGATAATTTCCGTGCGCCGCTGCCGGGGCGTTCGGCGTGGCGACCAGCCTCAGCAACTGGGTGTCGCTGGCGGTCACCATTCGGAGCGCCGCCTCGGTGCGGGCCTGTTGCGCTTGCCCGGCGGCGTACTGAAGCCCAAATCGCGCGGCCACGATCGCGACCAGGACCGCAGCCATTGCCGCGAGCGCAATGCGAAGTTGCTGGATCCCCGAACGGATGCGGGTCTTCGTGGTTCCCAGGGGAACTTTGAGGGTATCGGCGACCTGCTCGTGCGTCAGCTCCTCGAAGAATGCGAGGCTCAATGCCTGGCGCTGAGGAGGCGAGAGACTGCCAATCGCCTTCTGAATCGCAGATCGCCGATAGTCTTCCCAGACCGCCTGGTCGGGTGGGCTCGCGCCATCGGGCAGCTCCTGCAGCGCCGAGGTATCGCTTTCTTCGCCCGATTCAGGCTTGCGATTGCGGCGTCGCAACTCGTTGAGCACGCGCGATCGCGCGATCTGGACGATCCAGGGGCGCGCCGGGCCGCGCGCGGGGTCGAACGTGTTCGCGTTCTTCCAGACGGAGGCAAAGACTTCCTGCACGATGTCTTCCGCGGCGTCTCTTCCCAGCGCTTCGGCCGCGATCTTGAAGACCGTGGGAACGTATCGGCGGTAAAGCGGAGCCAGCGCGCGGTCATCCCCGGCCGCCAGGGCCAGGAGCAGCTCTTCGTCGCTTCCTTCGGGGCCGGTCTTCACGGACACGAGCATCGATCTACTCCGGACTGACGGTCATTCCCCTCAATTGTCGCTGGGCCACGCCTCTGACGAGGAGCAGCGGCGCGGGGCTTCGCTCGGGGGTATTCCGGATTCTGTCGAACAGCTGGCTCATTGGGTTTCTCGGAAGGTTTGAGGAATTCAAGTGCTCTTTCTGTCAGTACACCGGTACGCGCCGGCTGGATTTTGCCCAACGATCAGGCGAGCTTGAGAAAGGTGAAGAGGTGGGTGTGTCCACTGGCCGTTCCGCTCGTTACCTCTATCGTCTGGCCGATCCCAGCCCGATAAACGCCAGCGGCGCCATCACCGGGGGATGCCGATCTTGATGCCTCCGGCATCGCCGGGGCGCAGCGTCCACGCTGCCAGCACCCGGATTACTCCGGCGAGGGGGACGCAATCCGATGGCTGGCGCGCAGCGAATGCCGTGCAGCGAATCGGTCCGATCCCTGCAGCGGTCAGAACGAGC
>Ga0070708_100001377_pt1 | contig 18561 bp, 16 predicted proteins | sample KBSK5503metaG_FD_65469 | JGI IMG/M metagenome (GOLD analysis project Ga0070708, IMG submission 65469) | Corn, switchgrass and miscanthus rhizosphere microbial communities from Kellogg Biological Station, Michigan, USA - KBS K5-50-3 metaG | ecosystem: Host-associated > Plants > Roots >... | reverse complement strand
TGCGGCGAGGCCGAACAGGACTCCCGCGACCAGAATGTCGATCAGCGCGGATCGCCGCGGCCGATGCGCCGCGACGACGAAATACCACCCCGCGACGATGAGCGCGCCGACGTACACATCGTTCATCCCGATCCGTGCCTGCGCGAACATCGAGCCGTCCAGGAGCACCGCGAGCCCCGCGACGGCCGCGACGACCGGCGATGCAAAGAGTCGGCGCGCGAGAAGCACGAGCACGAACGCCAGGAGGGCGGCGAAGAGCACGCCGGGGATGCGCCAGGCCAGCGCATGGCGTCCGGTCTCGATCAGGTCCGTGCCCGCCGCGCCCGCGACGAGGAGCTTGTCGTGCGCGCCGTCGACGCCCAAGAACGTTCCGTTCACGGGAACGGACACGAAAGGTGACGCGCCGTGCGTCTCGATGACGACGGCCCGTCCGCCGTCGAGCGCATAGAGGAAGTCCGTGCGCGGTACGACCGCGAGCGCGGCCGCGCCCGCAGCGAACGCCCCCGTGCGCGCGTTCGCGAGCGAGACCGCCTCGTGCGATCCCGTCTCCAGGTCGTATGCGTCGAGGACCGGCTCCTCGGCGCGCGCCGCGAACAGCCGGTTGGGGCCCTGCGCATAGGCCATCGCGCTCCCCGGCTTGCCGCCGGTGAGCGTCTTGGTCTCCTGCGCGGTGCCCGGCGCGATCACGTGGACGATGCCGGGCGGGTCGAGGACGTACAGCTCGCTGCCGTCGGGCTTCACGGTCATCGCGACCGTCTCCAGCGGGACCGTCAGCGGGGCGGAATCGAGCGTCGGATAGATCGCAAGCGCCTTCGCTCCGCCAACGACCAAACTGTCTCCGGCGAGCACGAGCGACCTCGCGTCGCCGAACGGCAGGGTCACCGTCTGGAGCGCCGTGTTGCTCGGCGGTTCCGCGATGGGCACGACGATCAGCGCTGTCGTGGTCAGCACGATCACGTGATCGCCCTGGATCGCGACCGCGATCGCGGCCGCGTCGCCAAGCTTCGCGCGATCCCGAGACTGGCCGTCGGGCGATGCGATCGACACAATGCCGTCGCGGGACACGTAAGCGCGGGTGCCGTCGTTCGCGACGGCGAAGGCGACGGGTCCGTCGCGCGGGACGCTCTCGTGCCCGACGACGCGATCATCGCCGAACGCGAGGATCCCGAGGGCCATGATCTCTTTCGCGAGATGCGGGTGCGTCCACTCGTAGGGCTCTCGCTCTGCGAGCAGCTCGAACGCGGTGCGCGCGTGATACACCTCGTCGAAGTACATGTCGCGCGGCCAGTCGAGGCGATAGCCACGCGTCACCAGCACCGCGAGTGCGATGAGCATCGCGACCGTGATGTCGCGGCGCGTCGGAATGCGTCCGGGCAAAAGACCCGCCGGGAGCCGCCACGTCGCGCGTCCCTGCGTCACCTGGGGCAGCTTCCACCCGCCATCGGTCAGAAGACGTGCGTCGCCACGGGCGAGCCGCCAGACCAGATAGGCGGACGCGGCCATCATGACGACGGCGATCGCGATTTGGCCCGCGCGTCCGAAGAACGTCGCCTCGATGATCTCGGGCACGCGCAGATCGACGTACTGCTCGTATCTGGTGAACGCGAAATACAGCGATATGGCGAAGGCGACCGCGAGCGCGGCGTACGGCGCGAAGACGCGCGAGCGCGCCGCCGCGAAGGGGAGCGCGAGGGCGAACACCGGGAAGAGGTAGCGCTCGTGCGCCCGCGTAGGCAGGAAGTAGAACGCGAGCCCGGTGAAGACCGCGCAGGCCAGCAGCATCGCCGTGTCCCGGCGCCACCAGAGCGGAAGCACTGAGAGGAGGAAGCCCGCGGCGAGGAGCAGCGCGCCGTAAACGACCAGGCCGTCGTCAGGTTTCCAGAAGTCGAAGAAGACCGACCACCCATTGAACGCGTAGAGCGACGTATACGGATATGTCGCCGACGCGCTGCGCACGAGGGCCAGCAGCTCGGACGCGATCCGGAACGGATCAAAGCCCCAGAACGGAACGGAGAGCGCGTACGCGGTTACGGCACCGCCGACAACCGCCGCCGCCGCCGGACGCCAGCGCGCGTCCCGGATGAACTCGATCGCCGCGGCGACGACGATGACCAAGATTCCGATCCCGAATTGCGGTTTCACGAGGGCCGCGACCGCCCCGAGCGCGCCGGCGAGCCACCAGCGCCGCGATCCCGCAGCGAGGAGCGACGCGAGGAGGGGCAGCGTGCCGACCGCGTCGACCTGGCCCCAGTACGGGCCCGCGAAGATCGGTCCGGGCTGAAGGGACCAGATCGCCGCTGCGGCGATGCCTGCGGCGCGGCCCGCGGTGCGCCAGATCACCCTCGCCCCGAGAATCGCGATCGCGATGTCCGCAGGGATGCTGATCGCCTTCACCGCGAGGCGGAGGAACTCGCCGTCGAACATGGCGCCGAGCAGCCAGAGGACGTAGAGGAACGCGGGTGGGTAGTCGCTGAAGTAACCCGGCTCGTAGAAACGGCCCGGCCCGATCTGCGCGAGCCGCTCGGCCCACGCCTCGAATGTGCCGACGTCCGTCGTGAAGCCTTGGGCGCGCACCGCGAGGAGCCTGATCACCACGCCGACGGCAATCACGCCCGCGACGAGTACGCGCGCCCGACGCTCGTCGCGCGCCGCGTCGGTGTTCATTGCCAATAGTCGAACCGCGTTATCGCGATCGTCGCATACACGTTGACGAGCACGGACAAGAGGATGACGGCGACGAAGAGGATCGTTGGCCGGCGCCGCCACACACCGCGCAGGAGTCCATCGCCAGAGAGCGCGAGCGCGACGAGGAACGGCTGCGCATCGATGCTGAAGCGGTACCCAAACTGCTGGAATCCGACGGTGCCATGGAAGAGATCCGGCAGGAGCGCGAGGAGCGTCGCCAGAGCGGTCGCGCCGACCGCCACGTCGCGGCGTACCTCGCGGAGCGCGACGAACACCCAGAGAAACGCCGGGGTCGTGAGGAAGAGGCTCATGCCCACGAAATGAGGTCGAAGGAAGAACGGTGTCCCTTCGACGAAGTCGGGTGGCTCGAGGAAGATCGCATGAAGCTGCCGGACCAGGTAAAGCGGTGAGAAGAGGCCCTGCTGAAAAAAGACGTCGCCCTGCGTGAGGCGGGCGTAGCCCTCATCGAATGGCGTTCCCCAGCGGAGCAGGTTGTATCCGAGATACACGAGCGCGAACGGCAGCCCGCCGGCGACAACGCGGAGCAGCACCGCGCGATACGGCGTACCGCTCCGTCGTGCCGCGAGAAGGGCGAGCCCAGGCGCGGCGACCGCGACCGGCAACCGTGCGAGCGCGGAGATCCCAAGGAGCGCGCCGACCATCAGCGGTGCGCCGCCCCGCGCGGCGATCGCGAATGACGCCGCGAGAAAGAGCATGGAAGCCGCGTGCGCCGCGTACCAGGCGCGCCCGTCGACGCTCGAAAAAAAGAGCGTCGTGCCGAATGTCGAAAGGATGGCGCCGGCGACCGCGTAGAGGCGCGGCGCGCCGTACGCCCGCAGGGCGTAGTAAAGGATCCCGGCCGACGCGCCCCCCGCGACGCGCGAGGCGATGACCTGCGCGGCCGCGGTCGAGAAGAACGGAACGAGGGGGAGCGCCAGGATCGCCGGGAGCGGCGGGTACACGACGCAGAAGCGCCCAGCGCCGCAGGAGAGAAGCTCGTTCAGCCAGGACGGCGCATCGTCCAGCCACCACCGTCCGCCGAGCAGCGCCGTCGCGAGGCGGCCGTAATAGTCGTAGTCGGTCGTGAGGCCGATGCCGGCGGCGAGATAGACCCCGGCCGCGATCGCTCCGATCCAGATCGCGGCCGCGCGGTCCGACACCCTCATCAGACATGAACACGCTAACGTTGCGCGCCTGTGCCCGCACGGCTCGACGGCTTGTCGTTCTTCTTTCCCGCCCTCAACGAAGAGGACCACGTCGGGCCGATCCTGAACGATGCGCTCACGATCCTTCCCCGATTCGCGGATGACTTCGACGTCACGGTGGTCGACGATGGCAGCACCGACCGTACCGGCGCGATCGCCGACGATGTCGCGGCGAAGGACGCGCGCGTCCACGTCATCCATCACGGGACCAGGCGGGGATACGGCGCCGCGATCCGCTCAGGCCTCAGCGCCGCGACGAAGCCATGGGTGTTCTACACGGATGGTGACCGGCAGTTCGATCTCGCGGACCTGGAGCGGCTCATCAGCGCCAGCGATGGCATCGACGCGGTGGTCGGCTATCGCGAGAAGCGTGCCGATCCGCCGCGCCGGCTCTTCGTCGCCTGGGTCTACAACCGGCTGATACGAGTGCTCTTCGGAGGCGGATGGCGCGACGTGGACTGCGCCTTCAAGCTGTTCCGCCGCGACGTTTTCACGCGCGTGCCGCTCGAGCGCGTGCGCTCGAATGGCGCGTTCTTTTCACCGGAGCTCTTGATCACCTTGCAGCGGGCGGGAGTGCGGATCCGACAGGTGGGTGTGCGCCACTTCCCGCGCATGGCGCACGAGGCAAAGGGCGCATCGCCTCTTGTGATCCTCCGCGCCATCCGCGACCTCCTCCGCTTGCGTGCCCGGCTCTGGCTTCGCCCGAAGGACTAGCGGCGCTCGAGCCTCCAGATGTCATCGGCTCGCTCGCGGCGCCGGATCACCCGAGCACGGCCGTGGTCGAGCATCACGACGGCGGGCCGCGGGGCCTGGTTGTAGTTCGAGGCCATCGCGACGCTGTACGCACCCACGCCCGGTATGACCAGCACGTCGCCGGAGCGCGCGGCGGGCAGCCTCACCGAACGGATGAGCACGTCGCCGCTCTCGCAGAACTTGCCAGCTACCGCGACCTCCTCGGTCGCCGCGGCGTTCGCGCGCCCCGCGATCGCGGCGGTGTACTCCGCGCCATAGAGCGCGGGCCGAATGTTGTCGCCCATCCCGCCATCGACCGCCACGAAGGAACGAACGCCCTGGACCCGCTTGGTGCCAACGACGCGGTAGAGCGCGACCGCGGCGCGGCCGACGATGCCCCGGCCCGGCTCGACGTAGATGGTCGCGCCACGAAGAGCGCCGCCCTCTCTCCGGACCGGTTCCGCGAGAGCGCGCGCGTAGTCAGCGAGACCGACGACTTCCTCTCCGGAGCGCAGCGGAACGGCGAGCCCTCCGCCCATCCCGAGCTCGGCAATCGGCGCGTCTGTCGCGGCACGCACCTCGTTCGCAAAAGCAACGAGCGCGTGTGCCAGCTCGCGGTAGGGCCGTGCGTCTCGGACCTGTGCCCCGAGGTGCGCGTGGATCCCGACCAGAGAGAGGCCTTTCGCGCGCGTGATCTCGCGCGCGTGGACGAGCGCGTCTCCCGTCGAGATCGGCACGCCGAACTTGCTGTCGAGCGTGCCCGTCCGCAGGTGCGGGTGGGTGTCCACGGTGATCCCGGGCGACACGCGCAGCCACACCGGCTGCGGGCGCGTTCGCTTTTGGACCATTGGACCAAGCCGCTCAATGTCGTGCGCGCCGTCGATCACGACGCGTCCGACGCGGGCGCGTAAGGCGCCGGCGAGCTCGTCGTCCGGCTTCGCGTTTCCGTGCAGCTCCATTCGTGACGCCGGAAAGCCAGCCTGGCGCGCAGCGAGCAGCTCCCCGAGCGATGCGACGCTCGCATCGAGGCCCGCGCGCGTGACGATCGCCCCCACGCCGATGAGCGGGCAGGCCTTCACCGAATACGCGACGCGCACCGGGCGGTAGCGGAAGAACGCATCCACATATGCGCGAATGTTCGTCCGCAGCGTGTCGGCGTCGTACACGTAGAGCGGCGTCCCGTACCGGTCGGCCAGCTCCATGAGATCCGCGCCGCCTATCACGAGATGGCCATCGCGACCGACGGCCGTGCGCTGCGGCCAGATCTCGCGATCGATCTTTATGAGCTTTGCGGGGGCTCGTCCGGAAGAGACTCGATGAACTCCTTGAACACGGCGAGCTCGTGGTCGTCGTTCGACTCGGCGGTGATCGCCGATCGATCCAGGACGGTCTCGCTGACGAGGATGCGCGCCGTGCAGCGGACCGCGAGCGCTATGGCGTCGGACGGCCGGCAGTCGACCTCGATCTCGCGATCGGCGACCTGGAGGAAGACGCTGCCGTGGAAGACGCCTCCGCCAGAGTCGTCGGCGATGAGATCTTTGACCACGACGCGGGTGATCTCCGCGCCGATCTTGGTGAGCATGTCGACGATCAGATCGTGCGTGAGCGGACGCTCGCTCGTGATTCCCGCGATCTTGGTGGCGATGCTGTACGCCTGATCGGGCCCGATCCAGATCGGGAGAAGGCGTCGCACGCCTTCCGCCTGGAGGAGCACGACGTGTTGATTCGTGAGCACATGGACCCGGACAGACTCGACCGTGCACGGCACGAGCATCGTCACAAGCCTACCCGGTCGAAGGCCGCGTCAACCGTCATGCGGACGGTTGACAGCTAGCCGAAACGAAATCGACCGGCCTCGCGACGCTGGCGGAACAGGAGCAGTAGCAGAATGCCGGCCGCGAAGCCGAAGATGTGCGCGAAGTACGCGATGTTGGACGTCGCCTGATGCGCGGTGAAGCGCAGCTCGGCGAGCGCGTCGATCATTTGAAGCACGATGAAGAATCCGATGACGATGAGCGCGGGCAGCTGAACGATCGAGATGAAGAGTCCGAGGAAGATGAGGGTGGATACGCGCGCGGTCGGATAGAGCACCAGGTACGCGCCGAGAACGCCGGCGATCGCACCGGAGGCCCCGACCATCGGCTCGGGCTGCACGAGACCCTGTCCGATGGCCGCCACGATCCCGCAGAGCAGGTAGAAGACGACATACCGTCCGCTACCGAGTCGGTCCTCGACGTTATCGCCGAAGATCCAGAGGTACAGCATGTTGCCGATCACGTGGAGCCAGCCACCGTGCATGAACATGTGCGTGAAGAGCGGGACGAACGTTTGCACGCCGAGGTTCCCTTGCGCGATCGCTCCTGCGAACTCGCGCCAGTCGAACGAGTAGCGGTCGTAGAAGGCCGCGATCGCCGCGGGCTCGCGCACCAGCGAGAGTGTGTATATCCAGACCGCGATGTTGATGGCAAGGAGGAGGCGGTTGGCGATCGGCGTGCGCGAGGTCGGGTTCTGATCGCGCAGCGGGATCACGCGCGAAGCTCCGTCGCCACCACCTTCGAGCCGTGGATCGTGAAGATCGTGCGGGAGCCCTCGGAGACGTAGAAGCCCGTCGGCTCGGGCAAATTTGCCGGAAGTGGGAACCGCGCGAGCTCGCCGCCATCGCGCGTCATCTGGATCACGCGCTTTCCGGGCGCGTCGAGGAAGTAGATCGAACGCTGCACGTCGATCGCCTGGACCGCGGTCGCCTTCACCGGATCGCCCTTCCACCGCGGGACGAAGTCGACCCGTGTCGCCGTGAACGACTGGGTGAGCCGCCGGAACCGCACGATCTCGCCCTGCGTCGTTACGATCCAGATGTCCTGATCGATCGCCAGAGACCGGCCCGTCCCCGCGGCCAGCGGCTCGGCCAGATAGCCTTGCGCCCGCCCGAAGTTGGAACCGTCCCTCGACTCGTGCTTCCAGACCTGGCCGCTCGTCGCATCGAGAACGTACAGGTTGGAGACAAAGACCGCGAAGGCGTCGACGCTCTTCCAGTTGCTCGACTCATCGGGCGTCACATCGGCGACGCCGTTGCCTTCGGCCCGCCACAGGTGTTTCGCGTCATCGATCGAATAGAGGACCTCGCCCTGCGCCGCCACCAGGCGCGGCGCGCCAACGCCCTGCGCGCCGTTGGTGAGCACGGGGCCGATCTGGGTCGGATCCCCGAAGATCCGCCAGAGCCTGCCCGACCCGGGATCCGCCGCGTACAGGCCGTTCACGTTCCCAACGAGCGTGGCCGGCTTTGCCCCGGGCGCGATGCGCGCGAGATCTATGACGACCCCGTTGATCTTGTCGTCCAGCGCGTCGAGTTGCTCGCGCAATGTCGCGACGCGTACGGGATCGGCTGCGGGTGAGCGTGCGGCCTCGTCAAGCGACTTGCGGGCATGATTCACCTTTTCACGCGCGGACTCGCTGTCCGGCGGCTTGCGATCGGCAAAACGCTGCGCGGACGAGATGTCGGACTCGATGGACACGATCGCGAGCTGGTAGTCACCCGAGACCTGATTGCCGCTGTAGTCCCGATACGCGAGGACGCCGATCCCGCCGGCCACCACGAGGAGGAGCGCCGCGAGGATCGAAGCCGCACGTCGCTGCCGCCGCGAGCGCTCGCGCGCGGTGTCCGGCCTGCGCGGCAGAGGCGGTGCACGCTTCGGCATCAGCTCGAATCCGACCGCGACCGTCTTGCCGACGGCTCGGGTCGCCGGTGCGGCGGCCGCGCCGATGGCCTCGGCGATCCGCGGGCGCTTCCGCCACAGCGCGTCGACGCGCGAGCGGATGTTGTCCGCGATCATGACCTCACTGGGCTCTGTCGCACGGACGGGCTCGGGGAGGACGCGCGCGGCTCCGGCGCTCGCGGCACTGATCTCGATGAAGAGCGCGGCCGCGCTGCCCACCACTCCGTCCGCGACCGCGCGGTTGTGCACGTGTTCCGCCGCAGCGCGCGGATGCAGGGTCACCGCCGCGTTCTTCAGCGTTTCGGCACCGAGGCCGTCGGTGAGCGCCCCCGAAGCGAGGATCAACGTGTCTCCGGGTTCCACGCTCTGCCGCCACACGTCGGGCAGAACGTCGGCCTCGCCGCCGAGCGACGGTGCCTCGCGCGTCGTCGTGCGATGAACGAAGTCCGCGAGCTCGCCAGGCTCATCCCCGGGAAGGAAGAGCCGCGCGCGGCGAACGAGGAAGACCTGTGCGGCGCCGATGCGCGCCGCGTACAGCTCGTTGTTCACGATGACCGCGCAGGCGCAATGGAGCGTGACGCGTCCCCGGTAATCGCGAAGCCGCTGCGCGGCGCGGCGGTTGGCTTGGCGCAGCGCTTTGCGAAGCGAGACCTCGATCCCCGCCGAGAGGTCGTAGTAGTACTCCTGGCGTGCGAGGTCCGTGACCTCCTTGGCAACGTCACCGCCGGCGTTCGTGCCATGCTGACGTGCGACCTCGCAGAGGAAGTAGAACCGACCCTTCGTGCGAAGCGTCGCGCCAAGCGTCGGCTCGCTCGCGACGATGACGTCGGGAGCTCCCGGACGAAGCTCGGTGGTCGAGCCGGTCTTCGTGACGAAGCTCGCCTGTCGCACCGCTGGCGAGTTTAGGGACACGCTACGCGTGCGACGCCGGGACGGACCGGATCTTGACGATGCCGCTCCGCGGCGCGCGTGTGGCAAGCTGCGACACGAGCTCGTGCTCCCGAAGGCGGATCTCCGCCGCCCACTGCGCGGTCGGCACGGCCACGACCAGCGTCCCGCCGTCCATCCGCAGCGCCGTGGTCCGCGCGGCATCCGCGCCGATCACCGCCGAGGCGACCGCCCTCCATTCGCGGACCGCGTCGGCCCTGGCGACCTCGCTATCGAGCCCCAGCGTCCGAAGGGCTCGCGCAAGCACCGCCGACAGAGGTCTCAGTGGACGTCTCCATCCGGCAGGGAAACGATCGTGGCGCGCTCGCGGAGGGCCTCCGGGATGCTTGCGAGTACGGCGGCCGTCAACATGGCCTGAGCATCGACGGGAAGTGCGCGACAGAAGGCGTCGCGCCGCGCTGAGTCGAGCTCGGAGAGCACGTCGTCCAGAAGGAAGACCGGCGGCTCCCCGGTGCGCGCGCGCAGCCACGCCCCCTCCGCGAGCTTGAGCGCGAGGACGGCGGAGCGCTGTTCTCCTCGCGAGGCAAAGGTTGGCAGCGGCCGCTCGCCGGCCGCCACGGCGAGATCCTCGCGATGCGGGCCCACGAGCGTCGTCCCCTGCCAGCGCTCGCGGTCACGCTTCTCGATAAGGAGCTGGCGATACCCTTCGGCGCGCTCATCGGCGGTCGTCCCTTTCGTTTGGCCGGCGTACGCGACGTCCGGGACCGGGTCCGCGCCCAGCGCGGCGGCCGCCGCGCGGAAGGCCGGTCGCAGCTGCAGGACGGCGGCCTCTCGCCGGAGCGAGATCGTGGTCGCCAGCCGGATGAGCTCGCTGTCCCAGAACGCGAGCTCGCTTTCGGGGATCGGCTCCTCCTCGCGGCCCGCACGCAGCAGCGCGTTCCGCTGCACGAGCACCCTCGCGTAGGCACGCGTGTCGGCCCGATGACCCCGGTCGACCTGCGACACCATCGCGTCGAGGTAACGGCGGCGCGCCGACGGCGCCGACGCCAGTAGCTCGACGTCCTCGGGAAAGAACGCCACGACCGCAAAGGCACCGATCACGTCGTCCGCCCTCCGGGGCGCACCGTCCGAGGTGTACCGCCGCGGCCGTCTGCGTGCGGCGCGCTCAGGCGCGAACAGCGTGACCTCCAGACGGGCACGCTCATTCTTCACAACGCACGCATCGACGACGACCCGGGCGAACGATGCGCCCCAGCGGACCATCTCGGCGTCATCGCCCGCGCGCGATGACTCTCCGCGCGCCACGAGGTGCACGGCCTCGAGGAGGTTGGTCTTGCCGGCGCCGTTTGGGCCGACGAACGCGGTGACGCCCGGGGCGAACAGGCAGTCCCGGCGCTCGTAGCTGCGGAAGTCCTCGAGAGAAAGCGAAGCGACGCGCACGCGAGATCAGGCCGGGATGCGGAGAGGCATCACCACGTGAAGATAACTGTCGTCGCCGACGATGCGGACCACGCCCGGCGCGAGGGGACCGCCGAGCTCGAGTGCGATCTCTGGCGCCGAAAGGCTGGAGAGCGCGTCGGCGACAAACCGAGAATTGAAGGCGATCGTCGTCGGCTGGCCCTCGACCGTCGCGTCGACGCGGCCGGTGTTGTCACCGACCTCCGCGGCGTTCGCGGAGATCACGAGTGGCGGGTCGTTCGACGGATCGACCTGGAACCGCAACATGTTCGCGGCATCGCGCGCGAAGTACGAAGCGAGCCGCGTCGCCTTCAAAAGCTCTTCGCGCTGCGCCACGATCTTCGTGTTGCTGGTCGTGGGGATGACCTGCCGGTAATTGGGAAACTGGCCTTCGATGATGCGTGATACCAGGTCGGCTTCATCGGTGTGGAAGATGACCTGGCTCTTGTTCGGCGTGACGAGGATGTCGACCGTCGCGTCGTCGCTGTCGCCAACGATGCGCGCGACTTCGAAGAGGCTTTTCGCCGGGACGATGACCTCTATCGACGGATCGACCCGGTCGAGAAGCCGCGCGTGACGCACGGAGAGCCTGTAGGGGTCCGCGGCGGCCATCGTGATCATCTCGCCGGCGAAGGTCGTAAGCACGCCGGTGAGTACTGGCCGACTGTCATCGGTCGCCGCGACAAAGGCGACTTCGCTGATCATGCGTCGCAGTGTTCCCTGCGCCATGCGCGTGGTCGGCTTGTCCGGGATCTGTGGGATGATCGGGAACTCTTCCGCATCCAGGCCTTTGATGTTCGCTTCGTAAGGGCCAGCCTTTATGTGCACGGTCTTCGTGCGGACGTTCAGTGAGAGCTCGATATTCCCTGGCGGTAGCGAGTTCACGAAGTCGATGAAGAGCTTCGCCGGCACGGTGATGGCGCCCTCGTCCTCGACCTTTGCCGGTACCCAGCAATTGATGCCTACCTCGAGATTCGTCGCGGTGAGGCGAAGGCGACCGGAATCCGTTCGCAGAAGCACGTTGCCGAGGATCGGAAGGCTTCCGCGACTCGAGACTCCACGCCCCACGATCCCAAGACCATGAGCGAGGTTTTCTTGTAGACAAGTGACCTTCACGCGACCCTCCCCGCCGTCCTTACCCAGAGATAGATACAACCAGTAGTGTCGGTAGTTGTCGTGTGGACTATGGGGCTTGCCGCAGGGCTCGTGCGGCGTGGGGGTCCGGACGGACCGTGGATGTGCTGTGAGGGACCGTGGACGACCCTGCCTTGTACGTCACGCTGCGTGACAGACGTAGCACAATAGAACACGCAAACCGATCATCTGTCCACAAATAGGGGTCCTTATCCACAGGTCCGCACGCCTTATCCACACCAGAGCTATCGCGCGGGGCGATTGCCCGCGCACCTTAGGAGGGCGCGTTTTCAGCGACCAAGCGGGTTACCGTTCGATCGTGGGGCTGGACCCCCAGCCCGTCAGGGACGCCGTCACGAAGAATCGGTGTACAGCATCTCGCGAAGGGCGCCGACGTCTCGGCGGAAATCGTCGTTCTCGGCCATCTCCCGCTCGATCTTCTCGCAGCCGTGTAACACGGTCGAGTGGTCCCGGCCGCCGAGCGCCTCGCCGATCCGCAGCAAGGGAGCCTCGGTCTCTTCGCGCATGAGGTACATCGCGATCTGGCGAGGCAGGACGACCTGCTTGTCGCGGGCCTTGCCCTTGATCTGGTCAAGCGGGACGCCGTAATAGCGGGCGACCGTCTCGACGATTCGCTCGGGAGAGAGGCTCTTGCGCTGCGGGTTGTAGAGGATGTTCTGGAGCATTTCCTGCGCGAGCTGGGTGGTGACAGGGACGGCGTTCAGCGACGCGTGCGCGACGATCCGCGTCAGTGCGCCCTCGAGCTCGCGAATGTTCGAGACGATCCGCTGCGCGAGGAAGTCGACTACCGCCGGCGGGATCGCGATGTTCTGGGCCTCGGCCTTCGCACGCAGGATCGCGATCCGCGTTTCGAGATCGGGCGCCGAGATGTCCGCGATCAGACCCCACTCGAACCGCGAGCGCAGCCGGTCTTCGAGCTGCGTGATCGCCTTCGGCGGCCGGTCGCTTGAAAGAACGATCTGCTTGCCTTCCTCGTGGATCGCGTTGAACGTGTGGAAGAACTCTTCCTGGGTTCCCTCTTTCCCGGCGATGAACTGGATGTCGTCGATGAGCAGCACATCGATGCGCCGGTAGCGCTCACGGAACTCCTCGCCCTTCTGCGCGCGGATCGAATTGATGAACTCGTTGGTGAATTTCTCGCTCGTCGCGTACACGACGCGCTTCTTTGGATGGCGCGCGATCACGGCATGACCGATCGCATGCATGAGGTGCGTCTTCCCAAGGCCTGACCCGCCGTAGACGAAGAGCGGGTTGTAGCTGTGCCCTGGCCGCTCGGCGACCGAAAGCGCGGCCGCGTGCGCGAGGCGGTTATTGGAGCCGACGACAAAGGTCGAGAACGTATAGCGCTGATTGAGAAGGGCGCTGGCCGCCTCGCGCCGGTCCTGTGCGCCCGTCTGCTGGGACCCGCTGAGGCCGGGGTGGGGCGCGACGCCCGTGCCGCCAATCCGGCCGGCCGGTGGCGCGTTCGCGCCGGATGTCACGAAACGGACGTCGACGGTCCTTCCGAGAAGGTGCTGGAGCGTCGACCTTACTTGAGGACGGAACTTGCTCTCGAGCCACTCACGCGCGAAAGCGTTCGGTACTCCGATGAGGAAGACATCGTCCTCCTCGGAGATGACCTGTGTCTCCTTGAACCAGGTGTCGTACTGCGCGCGCGAGAGTCCCACCTGCAGCTCGCCGAGGGCGGCCGTCCACAGCTGCTTGAGGTTCAACGGTTCCCCTTCTCTCTGCTCGTGCACTACGCCGCTCCCCACACGCACGTGATGCCGCACGCACCCGCGATCGCCACACCGAAGGGAAAGACCTCTAGAGGACCGCGCTCTCTTGGAAGCCCGCGAACTATACCCCAGGGAAGATGACGTCGCGCTGCGCTATGCTGACTTGCACACACAGACACCCTCTGATCACCGTGATTGCTTTGTTCCCAGCGGGAGAAGGGACTCGACCGTGAAGCGCACTTATCAGCCGAAGACCCGCCGTCGTTCGCGCGTGCACGGTTTTCGTGCGCGCATGCGTACCACGGGTGGGCGCCGGGTGCTCGCCGCGCGCCGCGCGCGTGGCCGCAAGCGACTCACCGTCGTCTAGCGCGGCCGCGTTCGTGGACGCCGCTCGTCTGCGGCGGAACGCGGAGATCGCCGCTGTGTGGAGCGAAGGAATGAAGCTCCAGCATTCGCTCTTCGCGGTGCGCGCTCGACCGAACGGGTTGGCCGCGGTCCGTCTCGCCGTCTCCGCTCACCGTTCTGTCGGCCGCGGTGTCGCGCGTAATCGCGCGCGGCGTCGCGTGCGCGAGGCATTCCGCATTGTGATCCGGGATCTCGAGCGAGGCGCGGGATGCGACCTCATCGTCATCGCGCGGCCGCCGGTCGCGTCTGCGCCGCATGCCGAGCTACGCGAGGCCGCCGCTGCGGCCCTTGCCACGATCGCGGCGAGATCCTCCGAGCGATGAAGATCCTGGTGCTGGCAGCTCTCCGCTTCTACAAGAGCGCGGTGAGCCCGATGCTCCCGGCCGCCTGCCGTTACACGCCGACGTGCTCGGAATACGCGATGGAGGCGGTCGAGCGCTACGGCGTCACGCGGGGCGGGTGGCTCGCGATGAAGCGCCTTGCCTCGTGCCATCCCTGGAGCCAGGGCGGATACGACCCCGTGCCAGACCGCAGGGCGGGCTGATGCCGCCCTTCATCACCGAGATCTGGAACGCCGTTCTCGTCCACCCGCTGATCAACTTGCTCGTCCTCGCCTATGACGTGGTCCATGACTTCGGCCTCGCCGTCGTGATCGTGACGGTCGCGATCCGTCTCGCGCTCTATCCGCTCTTCCGGGCGCAGGTCCTTTCGTCGCGGAAGATGCAGGAGCTCGCACCCGCGCTGAACGACATTAAGAAGAAGTACGGCAACGATCGCGCGCGCGTGCAGCAGGAGCAGATGAAGCTCTACCAGGAGCGCGGCATCAACCCGGCCGCCGGATGCCTGCCGATGCTCGTGTTCTTTCCTGTGTTGTTCGCGATGTACGCGGCCTTCCAGCAGGTCGGCGGCCTCAGCGGAAGCCATGCGCTCACGGTGCAGGAACTCCGGGACCACGTCCTGTGGCCGTTCATCCCTGCGCCTTCTGGCCTGAGCGATACCGACACCATCGATCTGACGGCCCACTGGCTCCCGTGGGTCGGGAATCTCGCGCACCCCGACCACCTGTTCTTCAGCTTCATCGGTCCGCTGCCGATCATCTCGGCGATCCTGCAGCTCATCGCCTCGGTGCAGGCGCTGCCGCGTAACCCACCGCAGACCGATGACCCGACGCAGCGAACGATGCAGTCGATGACCTATTACCTGCCGCTCATCACGGTGGTCTTCTTCAAGGATCTCGCGTCGGGGGTCTTCATTTACTACATCACCACGACGATCTTCCAGATCGTGCAGCAGTACTTCGTGATGGGCTGGGGCCAGCTGCCACGCTGGATCCCAGCGCTCGACCAGATCCCGACCCCCGCCGATCGCGCGATGCGCGAGCGCGAGCAAGCCGCTATCAAAGAGGCTGAGGCGGACATGAAGCTGGCGGACGGGGTCGGGGCGCAGAAGCGTGACGCGACGGGCGGTCGGCGGCGCGGGAGGAGGAGGAAGCGATGAGCCCGCTTCGTGGGGAGGAGTTCACTGGTCGTTCGGCGGAAGAGGCGATCGAACGCGGACTGCGGTCACTCGGGAAAAAGCGTACCGATGTCGATATCGAGGTCCTCGAAAAGGGTAAGCCCGCGAACGTGCTGGGCATCGGCGGCGAGGACGCGCGCGTGCTGCTCACGTTCCAGGAGGAGGAATCGGTCCAGGAGCCGGAGCCGGTCGTCGACGAGGCCGAGGTACCACGGCGCCCCGATGCGCTCCGCGAGCGCGACGAGGAGCCGGAGGAGGGGTCAGCGCCGGCGTTCGCTGAGGAGCTCGCTGCGGGAGCCGGCGTGCTCAAGGACCTGCTCGCCCTCATGGGCATCGACGCGGAGGTGACTCTCGACGACCGGCCGCGGCACGAGGGGGTCGAGGTCCTCGGCCCGGACCTCGGAGCCTTGATCGGCCGCGGTGGCGAGAACCTCGTCGCGCTCCAGCAGATCACCTCCGCGATCACCTCGCGCCGTGTCGGCCGGACGGTGCACATCCCGGTGGACATCGAGGGGTACCGGCGCAGGCGCGAGGAGCAGCTGCGCGAGATCGCAGCACGGGTCGCGTCGCGCGTGCGCGCCACCGGACAGGCGGTGACCCTCGAGCCGATGCTCGCCTACGAGCGGCGGATCGTGCATCTCGCCGTGCAGGACACGCCCGGCGTGAAGACCGAGTCCGTGGGCATCGACCCGAATCGCCGCGTCGTGATCAGCTCGACCGCGCCCGGCGCTCGCGGCCCGGCCCCCTTCCGCCCGCGGACCGGTGGCGGGTTCCGTGGCGGTCCGCCAAGCCGCTATGGACCGCGGCGCGGCTTCGGACCGAGACCGGGTGGATACCGCCCGCGGACTGACTTCGGTCCGCCACGAGATCGCCCCTAAGAGGGTCTTCCGGAGAACACCGCTCGCGCGCTAGCGTTCTGTCCTCGGATGGAAGGCAACTGGGCGCCCGCGCGCGTCCGCCGCAACTTTCGCATCGACAGCTTCAGCGCCATCTGCGGTGGCGTGTACATCGCCGTGCTGGTCACCTTCATGCCGATCGTGGTGCGGCGCCTGGGCGGATCTACGACGGACGTCGCCATCGTGATCGCGGCTCCGTTCGTCGGTCACCTGCTCTCCCCGATCTCGGCTTATCTGCTCTCCGGGTTCCCTCTGGTCAGGGTGGTGGCGGGAACGGTCACGTTGGCACGCGCCACATTCCTGGCGGGCGTCCTCGTCGCGGCGACCCCCCTGATGCTCGCGATGACCACGGTCGTCTTCTTCGTGATCAGCGTCGCGAACGTCGGCGCCTACACCACGCTGATGCAGGGTATCTACCCCGACCGCGAGCGGGCTCAAGCGATGGCGAACGTGCGCATCGGCGCCGCGATCGCGGGTATCGCCTCGGCCGCCGTCGCGGGTACGTTCATCGATGTCATCCCCGCGTCGTGGGTCTTCGCCGCCGCGGCCCTCATCGGCCTGCCGGGCGCGATCGCGTTCTTCTGGGTCCGCTACGACGGGTCTGCGAAGGCCCCGGCGCGCCGATCTCTTCCGGACATCGCTCGCGGCGTCTGGGCCGACCACAAATATCGGCGGCTTCTCCTGTCGTTCACTGTGTTCGGTATCGGCAATCTCATGAACGTCGCCGTCTATCCGATCCTGCTCGTCGACCACTTCAATGCCTCGAACTCGTTCATCGGCGCGATGACCGCCGTGTCGTCGGGGACGATGGTCGTGGCCTACATCGTCTGGGGCCGGATGATCGACCGCGGCTCCTCGATCCGGCTGACCCTCGTCAACACCGTGGTCACGCTGCTCGTTCCGATCGGTTACATCGCCGCAGCCGACGTCTGGCTTCTCATTCCGGTCGCGATCGTGGCCGGGATCGTGAACGCCGGTGGGGAGATCACCTTCTTCACCAACATCGTGCAGATCGCGCCGCGGGACCGGATCGGTGAGTACGCGACGGCCCAGTCACTGCTCATGGGACTTCGCGGCACCGCCGCACCCTTCATCGCCGCGGCGCTCCTTGGCGTGGCGGACCCGCGCGTCGTCCTGTTGATCGGAGTGGTCTTCATGACCGCAGGGTGCGCGATCATGGCCGGCGCGGTACGGCTGATCGTGCCCACCGTGATGCCGGCGCAACGCGTCGCAGTCGAGAGCCCCGCGGACTAGCTCCGCAGGGGCACACCTTTCGCACGCATCGCGTTCGCGAAGCGGTCCGCGATGAGCTGATAGCCCGCATCGGATGGATGGAATCCGTCCTGGGCGACGGTCGCCGTGGACACGACATCGGCGCTCCCATTGAACAGGTCGACCACGAAGACCCGTGTCGGGTTGCGCGCGGCGATCTCGGCGATGGCGTCGTTGTATGCGTTGATACGCACCAGGAGGAGGACCTTGTCGACGCTCGCGTAGACCGGGACGCTACGGAGGTCGGGGACGTTGCCGACGAAGATCGCCGCATCGCTGCGCTGCACGAGCGCGTCGACGATCCCGCCGAGCGCGTCGGCGTACGACGCCCGATCGATCGTGGCGTTGAGATCGTTGACGGCCAGCCAGATCGTGACCACGGTCGGTCGCTGGGCGATCGCGCCGGGCAGCTGCTCGCGGCCCGCCTGCAATGCGATCGACCCCGAGACGCCAAGGTTCACGTACCCGGACCCCGCCGGGAGGCGCGCCGCGATCCGCGCCGGCCACGAGCCCCTCGCGGGATCCGTAGCGCCGACGCCGACGCTGTCGGACGCACCGATCGCGACATACCGCACCGCCGGCGGAGCAGATGACGCGGCTGGCGAAGGCGTGGGCGTCGTCGCGCTCGGCGTGGTCGCGCTCGGCGTCGTCGCGAGCACCGGGCTCGCCGATCGCGGCGGCGTCGACGCGGACGAGCACGCCGCAAGGAAGGCGGCACACATCAGGGTCCAGACAGTTCGCGAATGCCTCATTACCGGTACAATTGTGTTGCCCGAGAAACCGGGCGTCCGATAGCGGACACGGGGATGCGTGGTTTCGACAGGGCAGGCAGACGGACCGCCGCGAGCCGAGGAACGCCGTTCCTCCTCGTTAATCCGAACGGCAGGCAGACAACTGCCAACACTTCTTACGCTCTCGC
>Ga0070708_100001376_pt1 | contig 18563 bp, 18 predicted proteins | sample KBSK5503metaG_FD_65469 | JGI IMG/M metagenome (GOLD analysis project Ga0070708, IMG submission 65469) | Corn, switchgrass and miscanthus rhizosphere microbial communities from Kellogg Biological Station, Michigan, USA - KBS K5-50-3 metaG | ecosystem: Host-associated > Plants > Roots >... | reverse complement strand
TGCGTCGCGGGACGCGCGCGAGTATCTCGCAACGTTGATCCCCGAAAGGGGCCCTTAGCTCAGCGGTAGAGCTGTCGGCTCATAACCGATTGGTCCCAGGTTCGAATCCTGGAGGGCCCACTGGTTTTCGCGAGTGCCCGCGCGGAGTTGGCAGCGCGGGCACGCGCCCGCACGTTGGTTTCCGCCGAGCTTGGTACCAAATAGGCACCAAAACTTTCGCGGTCCGAGGCTGCGGCGGCCTCCTGAAGCAATGGCGCCGTGCCCGCGGCGAGCTCGTCCAGGGCGATCCGCATGTCGTCGACCTCGAGGTGACCGTATGTCTCGGTGGTGAGGCGTGGATCCCGGTGGCGCATGATCCGCTGGACGATCGCGTAGGGAACCTTCGCCTTCAACAGTAAGGTTGCAGTTGAGTGGCGCAGCCCATGGAATCCGACGTCGCGAGGAATCGCTTTGGACCAGAGCGGCAAGTTGCAGCGAGGGCATCTCTTGGGGACGGGCTCGGATGCCTCTTCCCGATACGCGCACGTCCAGCCTCGACAGTGCAGAACGTACTTTTCGACCAGGCCTGCGCAAACGAGGGTTCGCTTCACGATGGCCTTGAGGTTGAAGTGCGGGGAGCGCCGCTTCCCTTCCGCTCCGGGGAAGAGGAGCTCCGAATCAGAGACATTCATCGCCTGGACGAGATAGGGCACCAGCGGCTTGGGAATGGGGAGCACGTCCGCGTGGCCACCCTTCGTCGTATCTGCCCCGTGCGAGCGACCAATGACCATCGTTCGGTCCTCGAGGTTGACGTCCTGCTTTCGAAGCGCGAGCACCTCGCCCCGTCGAAGACCCATCCACACGGCGCACGCGAACAACGGCCGCCATTCGCCTGCTACGGCCAAAAATGCCGGCACCTCGTGCCATCGCAGAATCGGTGGCGGCCGACGCTTGGGCACGAGCCGTCGCTTTACCTGCGCCACCGGATTCGGTCCTTGCCACCGGCCGCGTTCGGCCGCCAGAGTGAAAACCCGATTTATAGAGGCACGGACGTCGTTGCAGCTCTTCGGATTGAGGCCTCGCTCGTATTGCAGATCGTCGAGAAGCGCCTCGATGTGATGCGCTCGCAGCTGACGAAGGTGGAGGTGCCCGATGCGGGGAATGACGTGCCGGCGTAGATAGCCGGCGAACGACTTCGACCGGAGTTTGGGACTGAATCGCTCTATCCACCACTGGGCGAGTGCTCTGAAAGTGTCGTGAGCAGCGTCGCCGAGGTCAGGATCGATTCCCTCTCCGATTCGCTGCTCAGCTCGTTCCTTCTCGCGAGCCTTCTTGAGCGTTGGTTCTTTCGTCGGAACCGATCGCCACACGCCATACCGGTCCTTGTACCTGGCCCAGAATTGCCCTGACCTCTTTTCGAATGCACTCGCCATGCAGCTCGCCTCTCCCCGCGTTTGCTCCCCTACCCCGATGAATCCCCAGTCGCCGGTCTCACGTACTGCACATTCTGCTGCTGCGCTAACCACGCTCGGATTGCGCGCATATCGAACCGCAGCATCGACCCGACGCGGACACTAGGGATGATTCCCCGAGCCGCCGCATCGTAGACCCAGCTTCGAGAGACAGCGAGCAGCCGCATCAATTCCTTCACGTTGATCAGTCGGTCGAGTGAATTGCCCATTTCCTTCTCCAAGTCCCTTCCGTGCTGCGCTCCCGTCACCGCTTCCCCACTGACGACCGCTTCGCCGGCGGGCCGCGCTTGAGCAGCTCTGCAGCGTGCTGGGAAAGCAGGTGGATGATGTACTCGCGTCGGCTCTTTCCGAGCACCGACGCTTCGGCATCGAGCTGGTCCGTCAGGACCTCGGGCAGGCCATACATTGTGCGGTAATCGTCAAGTAGTTGTCTGATGAACGTCGTAGTGCTGCCAAGGCGCTTTGCCTCCTCCTTCAGCACCGCCGCCTGCTCCGGCGTGAAGCGAAAGGACTGCGCAAGGTAGTCGGTCCTGGCCGGGGTCTTCGGCATGAGTACTCATATTGCCGCAGTTTGAAATCAAAGTAAATTCTAAGAAAATTACAGGCGCTTGACCCGGAGCGGCGGACCGAGGCTGAAGGACTCGACCTGAGTGCATCAAGGCGGCTGAAGATCGAATGAGTTGCCCGTTGGCTCTCCGAGTCCCTCGCCCCAGGCGCTGAGATCAACAAGGCCTGCAGACATGCTCTGTGCCTCGTTGTTATCTCCTCCGACAAAGTCTGCGGATGTTATGGAAGAGCTGAGCTCCATCGAGTGGTGGTTGGCCAAGCACCCGAGCTGCTCAAAATCTGCGAGTGCAAAGAGATGCTTCATAGTTCTACCGAAACGGGCATGGGGCCTGACGACGCGGGACCTACGGCGAACGCCGGGTGGAGCAGAGAGGCCCTTGCAGAGCCCATGGCCGGCGCCCGGGCCGAACACGCTCCCGCAGGGGGCGCATTTGGGAGCGATGCCACTATGATCACCCGACTCTCGAACGGCGACGTGCAGCTCGGACTCCGCCCACCGCTCGTGTACCTGGACCACTGGGCTGTCCGGGAGATCTCGACGGATCCGGCGCGCCGCGGCCACTTCCTCGAAACATTCTGCGATCGTGGAACGCTGATGTTCTCTATCCTGAACATCCTCGAAATGGGAAGGAACAGTGGGGAGTCCTTTAGGAAGATCCACGACCCCCTCGACGGCGTCGGCCCCTTCTGGCTGTTGAGCGATCTTGATCCGGAAACAGTTCAACGGCGCCTCGCTGCTGGCCTCATCGCCCCCGCCGCGTTCCTCGCCCCCGTGCAGTTACTTGCGCACATCTTCGGAGCCGCGCCCGAAGGGGCGTTCCGGCTCGGCACCGCCCTCGACCGCCTGCAGGACCGGACGTTCCGGGACGCCGTCCAGGGGATGCTTACCCGGCCCAGCCTCGTTCACCTCCTCAAGCACAACCGCCAGCGCCATCGTCGACGCGAAACGATGATTCCGAATCCGCACCCGCCTCGCAGCCCGATGTGGATCGAGATCGAACTTGTCCGATTCCTCGTCAAAGACGGGAAGACGATCACGAACAACGACGCGATCGACATAATGCATGCGGCCGTACCGCTGTGCTTCGCGCCGATCGTCCTGCTCGATACCGCGTGGACCAACTTCGCCCGTAAGCTGAGACTGCCCGACACTCAGGTCTTCGCGCAACCCGAGCTCGACGCTGCTCTTGACGCCATCCGCACAATAGACACCTCGGGCTTTCGGCTCGTAAAGCCTCCGGTTCCACAGGTCATCAAGGCCTAAGTCCTCCTGCCTCCGCCGCCAATTGCGCGTGGCGAAAATCCATTCTGCTTCTACTGACCTGTCACCCATGTGTTGTCTGTACCACCCCCGAATGGAGCCTGGCCCCTGCCGCTTTTGATGTTTTCCCAATCCCGCACGCTGACCCCTTCCTCCCTCGATTTTTGTTGTGGTTGGGAGGGAGGGGTCAGCGGTCGGGGCGGTGTGTTTGGTGGTGATCCTGACGCTGCAGGGGCGAGCCGAAAATTGCGAGGGGTAACCGCCACTTCGCGCAGGCGACCTTGAACCGCCTTCTCTTGTAAGGGGCGGGGCTTTTGCCCCTCATGCACCAGCCGCCGGATGCACGACACCGCTGCGAACCTCGTGAATCGCGTTATCCCCTGTGTGCCGGTGCGTCAGTGGGTTTTGTCGCTGCCGCGCTGGGCGCGCTTTCTGCTCGCCCGCGATCCGATGCTGATCACTCGCACGCTAGACATTGCCTTGCGCACCATCTTCGCCCACCAGCCCGATTAGCCCGCGGCTCCGGAGCGCTGGGGCCGCGCACGGGCGCGATCAGCTTCGTGCAGCGCTTCGGCGGAGCGCTCAACCTCAATGTGCACTTCCACTGCATCATCCCCGACGGGGTGTTCGTGCGCGAGAACGGGAAGGTGCGCTTCGTCGCGCTGGCACCGCCCTCCGACGAGGAGGTGGCGGCGGTGCTCCGCCGGATGGTGGTGCGTCTCCAGCGGTTGCTGCGCCCTTGGCTTGCATCAGAGGAGGACGAGGCGAGACCGCTCGATGCGCTCGGTGGCGCGCAACTGGAGGCCTTGAAGGGAACTACCTCGTTCGAGCGCCGATTCGGTGGCATTCGCGTGGTCTCAGATTGTTAGGCGGGAGCGCGATCCGTGATCGGCTCGCGTAGGCGTGTGCCCCAGCCAATCAGCCACACCAGGAGGATCAGTTCCCCGAAGGTCGCGACCCAAACGATGCCGAGGTTCACCCCCGGCAAGAGATAGGGGCCCGATTCAATGACGATCCAGCCTGCTCCGTTGATCGCGAGCACGATCCCCAGCCAGCTGGGAAGGTAGCCGGAGCGATAGATGAGCCAGCCCAGCACAATCAGGTGCACGCCGAAGATGATCAGATTGAATGCGAACTGGGAGTTGAATGAGCCGAACGCGACGTGCACCTGGGCGTTCAGCTGCTCCTTGCCGAGCGCGGAGAGGGAGCCCGGCCTCGTCAGCAGGCGATGCACGGTCACCAGATTCCCAAGGGCTGCGAGGCAGACCGTCGCAAAGACGACCCGCAGCCAGGCAACCAGCATGGAGATCGCCGCATTCACCGGCCGGAGGAGCAGGTAAAGACCCCAGGCGGCCAAAACGTCGCCAAGGAAGTTGATCAGGAAAGAAAAGAGCGCGACAAGAAAGAGGCCCTGGTTGGAGAGGATGTTCTGGACGGTCCTCGCTGCGTTGTCCGAGGAGAACAGCTTCGGGATGGCGTAGAACTCGGCGAACGGCACCCCCCAGCCGGTGACATACCCGATTACGGTGATGATAGCGGCGTGTCGCAACTTTGGGCCGTGAATGATCTCGCCTTCGTTCATGGTTCCACCTCCCCGACGTTCGTCCTTCGCCAGCGCACGGTTGGCCTGCGGATACGCCCGATGACAAGGCCGATTTCAACTTGCGCTGGCACGCCTGCTCTCCCTGCGGAGCAGGGCCGCAGCTTGGCCTGTCAGGGTGGTTCCGCAAGGCACCTGGACAACCCGGTTTACATATTCCCCCTGGCCACGCTGGTAGTAAATTCGAAATGGCGGAACGCTCCACGCACGAAAAATCTCTCCAGTGGTCAAACGCTGTTCTGGCCCGCGAAACCCCTCGAGCGAGTCGCTTCAGCGTCGAAAATACTTTCTTCGCCAAGCGCTCTGCCGCTGCCGGGTTGCGCTCTCGCACCACGTCGAGGCTCTCGAGCAGGTCCGCTTCGGCCTCAGGGGCGATTTGAACCTTCATCGCTTCAGCGCGCTGGTAACCTTCCGCTGCACTTGCTGCTGGCTGAGCCCCTTGCCGGTCTCTAAGGACGCGAGCGCCTTTCGGATGCCCTCTTCCTCGTCAGGAGTTAGAGCAACTTCATCAAACGGCTCGAGGACATAGCGCCCCGGCGGCAGTCTTCGGAGCTCATCCGGTATGTTTTTACCGTCCCAATCTAAGACGCGTGACATACCCTCATGCTAACCGGCATTCGTGTCGGCGCCTAGGGGATACTGCCAGCCTTCCAAGATGGGCCCGTACAGATTGAGGTTCGAAGGCGGGAGAATGCCGAGTACGGCAGGTCAACGCCGTCACGAAAGCTCCTGTCGTTTTCAAGCGGCCGCGGGTGAGCGCGGAGTTGGACCGCACAAGCCTCGCTCGCGGATTCGTACTCAGCGCTCCCGCCTCACACCGGGATGACGCTCTGGCTTTGCGCCGATCCGAGTTTGCTCGTAGGCGGCAACGGTGCTCTCGCTGAATCGGATCGAGTTCCCGATGCGCAGACTCTCAAGTCTTCCGCTCTTCGCCAGCGAGTAAATCGTCGCAGTGCAGACAGCCCAGCGCGCCGCCAGGTGCTTGACCGTAAAGAGGGGACCGGTCGGTAAACTTGGTACCAAATAGGTACCAAAACGATCGATGACCGATGGATTTACTGCCACTGAATGGACAGTCGGGTGCTCTCCCCTCCCCTGAAATTCCACCAGCTTACCACTCGGCAGCACCGGCTGGCACGCAATGGATTGAGCAAATTCTGCGCTCATAACCGATTGGTCCCAGGTTCGAATCCTGGAGGGCCCATTGAGTTTTCGCCTGTGACGCCGCAGGCTTCCGCTCCGTTGTCCCGGCCGCCTCGCGCTTCTGAATGTGGCGCGGGGACAAGGATGGGACAAACGGACCGAGATTTACGACTTGCGCTTCCGCTGTCGGCGACTCGACCTGAGCGGCGCGTGCTCCGAACGTGAGTCGATCCACCTCCGCGCGAAGGTACTCAGGCGCGAGGTACCCGTAGACTTCCGTCGTCAGCTTTGGATCGCTGTGACGCATGATGCGCTGAACGGCCGCGGGGTTCGCTCCTGCCATCATCAGCAAGCTCGATGCCGGCCCGGCCGAGCGCCCGCCTGATAGTGAAGCGCCTTCACAAGGTGGCACACTACGACTGGAAGCACTCCCACCCCCTCGACCTTTCCGATGACGGGCTCGTCGCCGACCTGGCTGACCGTGCTGGCGCTGTGGAGATGCTCGCGCTTGAGGCAGGTGCTCATGGCAAACGAAAGCGCCGCCGATAGCCGGTTTGTCGAATCGGGCCCCTGATCTCGTCTCGACTCCGCGCCGCGTTACGTTTGGGCGACAAGTCTTCTCATTGAACGCCTGTGGGGGTACGCGCATGGGAGCGAGGAATCGCGCACTAACGGCGAGCGACATGCTCCGCCTCGTCGTCCGCTTACTGCGGCCCTATTCCGGTTGGGTAGCGATCATCCTGATCGCCACTCTGCTCGAGACCGGCATGAGCCTCGCCGCCCCCTGGCCGTTGAAAATTATTCTGGACAATGCGCTCGGCGTGCACAAGACGCCTCACTGGTTGCACTACCTCTCCAAGTCGCTGCCCGGTCACAGCGCGCTCCGACTGGCTGCGCTTGCGGCGGCGCGGCCAGTGTGACCATTGCGCTCATAGGGCGCTCGCCTCTTACCTCGACAATTACTACACCGAGAGCGTCGGCCAATCGGTGGCCAACGACTTGCGACTGCGCGTCTATGATCATCTCGAACACCTGTCACTCGCTACTTCGACACTCACAAGACGGCAGGGCTGCTGAGTACACCGATCGACGATATCGATACCATCCAGGCCTTCGCGTCATCCACAGCTCGGCATCTTGGTCGATTTCCTCGCAGTTTTAGGAATGCTCGCCCTGATGTTTTGGCTCAACTGGCGCTTCGCGCTCATTGCCGTGTCCTTCGCACCCATCGTATTGCTGGTCGTGATGCGTTTCAGGAAATCGGCCAAGCAAGCGATCCGCATACTTCGCGCCAGTGCAGGCGCAGAGTGCGCCAACTCCCGCAGTGTCTTGCCGTGCGGCGGCACGTTGGCGCCAAGAGCTTAGGTCAGCGCCAGTATCGACGCGAATGCGGCGTTGCTTCAGTTGCTAAGCAAGCCCGAGCCGCCACTTCGGAGGTTTATGATGATTGATAGGTGAACTTGTAGACACCGTCCCGACCTGCTGAATAGACGCCGCCCTGCTGGCGCTCGACGAAAATCTGGCGCAACCGCGCGATCCTCACTTGCTTCGGCCCGCGAACGTCCCGACATCGCACCGGGTTCATCGCGTCGGCCCGCACGACCGCTTGCCACAGCGACCGCGGCTGTGACCCTTGACGTTCGCGGCTATTATTCGATAGTCGCCATGATGGGTCAGGCGGGGGCGATCAAGAACTTCAGGCGCTCCATTTCTCCCTGACTCAGGGAGGATAGAATGATTGGCCATTGCAAAGAGTGCCAAGCGCAACTCGTCGCGCTTGTGATGCTCCTGGCGCTGCTCGGCGTCGTGGCAATACCGACCGTTGCGGATGCCAGCGACGTGACCCCCTTCGTCGTGACTGTTCCGCAGGTCAGCGGGCCGATAGCGTCCGATAGTTCCAGCTTTCCGTTCATCGCGGATGGGTTTGACGTCGAACCGCCGGTCCCGTTCGGTTACGTCGTGGAAGAGTTCTTGGTGTCCGGCGCCGGCAATATCTACGAGTACACGCCGACCGGGATCCGCATCGTCGATCCGTGTCCGGAGATCGCCGAACGGGGCTGCACCAATCTCTGCTACACGACGCGGATGCTGGTCAAGCGCCCAAGGGATCTTCGGGATTTCAGCGGCACCGTCATCATCGAGCCGCTCAATCCGAGCGCCGGATTCGACATCGCTGCCGTTTGGGACCGGTCGGCAAGCTACATCGTCCGCAAGGGCCACGTATTCGTCGGATGGACCTCCAAGTCCGTGGTGGTATCGGCGCTACAGGACTGGGATCCGAAGCGCTATGCCGCCTTGAACTGGCCATACGTGCCGTCTCCGGACGGGAACGTCAATGACGGCGTGTACGACGGCATCACCTTTGACATAGCGGCGCAGATCGGTGCCCTGTTCAGGGACAACGGACCGGGTAGCCCACTCTACGGCGCGGTGGTCAAGCACGTCATCGAAGCTGGCTTCTCGCAGGACGGCGGCTTCACCTTCACCCAGGCCGACTTCTTCCACCGCCTCGAGCGCATGCCTGGTGACCTGCTGATTTATGACGGCTATGTTCCGGGCGGCACCACCGGCCCGAGCAACATCAATTTTGGGCTCACCCCTGCCGGCATATTGCCCGCCACCGATCCACGCCGCGCGATGCAGCCGCGCGAGACCCCGGTCATTCATGTCAACACCGAAACCGAGATTTTCCTAGGCAGCCTCAACCCTGTCCCCGGTCTAGCCTACCGTCGCCCGGACGGCGACGATCCCAATGATCGATACCGTCTGTGGGAGGTCCCCGGCGCCAGCCACGTCTCGAATGATTCCAACGACCCGGCGCTCATCCTGCAGCTCAACCAGGCGGAGCTCAATCGCATTTCGCCGGCGCAACTGCTGGCGATTGGCTGTACCCATCAGGAGTTCGTCAATGGGCCAGCGCGGGGCGTCCCCAGTGTGGTGGACCCGAACAACTTTCCGTTCTCGTTTGTCGTCAACGCGGCGTTCGCCAATCTCATCCACTGGATCGAGGACGACCGACCGCCGCCGCACGCCGACCTGATCGACCTCGACACCAGCAGGACACCGCCCACCATCGTGCGGGACGAGTTCAACAACGCGAAAGGTGGCGTGAGGACCCCCTTTCTCGATGTACCGACCGCCACCTATGTTCCCACTGACACGGTTGCCCATGAAACCGACTTCTCGCGATTTTGCATTCTGTACGGTTACAATGTGCCGTTCGATCGCGATAGGTTGCGTTCGCTGTACGCGAGCCACCGGGAGTACGTCGCTCGCGTGAGGAACCAAGCCACCGAGCTGGCACAGCAACGGCTCTGGCTTGACGCGGATGCAGAGGATGCCGTCAATCGGGCGGCTCACGCCCGCGTTCCTTAAAGCTTGCTACAAATTTCCGGGCGCTGGCGCATCCGAGCAGAGCAGCGACCAACAAGGATAGCGAACAACCGTCATCGATACCGCTTTCAACGTGGTAGCGAGGCAAATCCCGGTGGGTTGCTATCCGGAATCCGTCGCGAAGCGGCCGGGCGCCGAGGAAGCTACGTCAGCGATGCGCTGTGCCGCGTCATGGAACGGATCAGGAGATCCCTGACAATTTGCGGACCAGGTTCCACGATCCGGGGCGCTTTCCCTGCTCAAACACTAACTGGACTTACCGACAGCTATCGTTAATGAACACCGAGTTTTCTCAGAAGCGTACCTTGAAACCAAGCACCACCAGCGCCGAAACGGTGGTGCTTCCTTCTTTGTCGAGGGAGTCCTGGCCGTCGAGCCGAAGCCATGCTGCAATTGCGGGACTAAACTTGTATTGAAACTTTACGTCGCCCCCATGGCTCCGCCCTCCCCGCGCAGCTGTAGAAGCAAGCAACCAGAGACCATCGTGCCCCCCTGCTGAGGGCCGGCAGATTGGCCGTTGGTCAAGGAGCATCCTCGCCGGCCAACCGGTTTGAAAGCTCGGCGTACAACTCTCGGCGGTCCGTCGTGAAGCGCTCATCGGAAACGAGCGGCTCGAACTCTTCGCGGGCGAGATTGCGCCGCTGCGCGCGCAGAGTCGTCCCTTGCAGTAGGAGGCCTGTTTCTAAACGCGTAAAGCGCGGGAAAAGACTGTCAATGCCGGCGGACTAATCCACCATTGAGCTGCGCGAGCACTGCAGCGGCCTCCTTGCTCAGCCGCGGCTGTGCCGCGCTCCGCCTCTCTAGAATTGCGTCGGCTTCCCGCACCAGCGGATCGGCGCGCTCATACTGGCGCAATGCGATCAAGCACATCCCGAGTGCCAGGCGCGCCTCGGCTCTGCGTAAATCGTCCGCAGCGAGCGCCGCGGTGCTCATCTCCGACACGCGCTGGAGAACCGGCAGCGCTTCCGGTGCGCGCTCCTGGTCCATCACTGCCCGTCCGAGGCCGACCTGCGCTTCTATGTACTGGGCGCGGTCTGCCTCGTTCGCCGGATCAAGCTGGGCGGAGACCGCACGGAGGCCTTCCTCGGCCTCGCGGGGCTTGCCGCTTTCTCGCAGCGCCTTCGCGAGATTGATGCTGGTCTGCCGGTAGTACGGGTGCTTCTCTCCAAGCAGACGCCGATACATCGAGCTCGACTCGCGGAAGAGGTCGATTGCAGGCTCCAGCCGCCCCTCCAGCTGCAAGACGGTGGCAAGGTTGCTCTGATTCGCGGCTACCGAAGAATGTTCGTCGCCAAAGAGCGTGCGATTTAAAGTCAACGCTTGGCGAAACATCTGCTCGGCCTCATCGAATTTGCCCTGCGCGCGTAACACCGTGCCAAGGTGCTTCATGCTTTCCGCAACGTAGGCGTGTTGCTCGCCGAAGGTTTGACGATCGGACGCCAGTGCTTGACGGACGAGTGGTTCTGCATCGTCGGGCCGGCCCATTTTGACGAGTAAGTTTCCCAGGTTGTTGAGGGTCAGCGTCGCGCTCGGATGCCCATTCCCGAGCACCCGTTGCTTGATAGTGAGGGCGCGGCGGTAAAGAGCTTCGCCCTCGTCGAAGTGGCCCTTGGACACACGCAGCTGAGCGAGATTTTGGAGTAGTTGAGCCGTGAGCGGATTGTTTTCTCCAGCGTGCCGCTCGTGAATCGCCAGCGCTTCGCGGTAGTGTTGTTCGGCCTCGTCGTAGTTTCCTTTGACGTAGAGCAGCACTCCCAAATCGTTCAACCCCGTGGCTACTTCGATACTGTCTGGGCCATGAAGTGCTCGGCGAATAGCCAATCCTTCGCGCAGCAGAGGTTCCGCCGCCTGGTAGTTATTGCGCTTGCGCAAGAGGACGGCGAGGTGGTCGATGGTCTCCGCCGACGCGGCGCTCACGTCTCCGAGCAGGGCGCGGCGTTGCGCGAGCGCCTGGCGCAGGAGCATCTCGGCCCGGTCGTACTGATCCTGTCCCGCCAGGGCCTCTCCCAGCAGATCCATCGATTCGGCAACGGCCACGTGCTGCGCGCCGTACAGCGAGCGACGTTGCTCCAGCGACCGCTCGAGCAGCGATGCGGCTTTATCGAAGACACCCAGGCTGATGTAGACGCGGCCGAGCACTGCACGCAGCTCCGCTTGAGCGTCGTCCTGTGCCGGCAAAACCGCGTCGATCTGGGCGGCGCCGCGATCGAGGAGAGCGCGCGCGGTTACCTCACGTCGCAGAGCGGCAGGGGCAAACGGATCGGCGGCTCCAAACACGTTCCCGAGGTACCCCTCCACCGCCTTCGCTCTCTGCGTTTCCCTCTCCGCGCGCGTGCGTAGCGTCCGCTCGCGGACCGCGGCGCCGGCAAGGAGAACGACGGCCGCTACCGTGGTCGCGACTCCAACGCGGTGCCGCAGGACGAACTTTCGCGCCCGGTACCCGAAGCGGTCGGGCCGCGCCGCGACAGGGCGTCCAACCAGATATCGCTCGATATCCTCGGCCAACGCCGCGGCGGACGCATATCGTCGCTCCGGCTCCTTGTGGAGCGCCTTCATGACGATCGCGTCCAGATCGCCCAGCAGCTGCCGCCGAACGCGATCGGGCGTGCCGCCGCGAAGGCGGGCCCGCTCGGTGACGTCCTCCCCTGAGTGTCTACCGAAGGTCGCGGAGGGGCGAGGAGGCTGGGCTTCGCAGACGATCCGCTCGATCTCCACCGCGGAGTGCTCGCCCAGATCATACGGTTTGCGCCCGGTCACGAGTCTGTAGAGAAGGACACCCGTCGCATAGATGTCCGTGGCAGTGGTGATCGTTCCCCCGCGCACCTGTTCCGGCGCTGCGAAGTCGGGTGTGAGCGCCCATCCTCGCGTCAAGGCGGTTCGCTCCAAGTCGCCCTCCACGGCGAGGAGCTTGGCGATTCCGAAATCGAGCAGCTTCGCGGTGCCGTCTTTGGTGACAAGGATGTTCGACGGTTTGAGATCTCGGTGGACAATCAGATTCGCGTGCGCGTGGCCGACGGCCGACAGCACTTGCAGCAGGAGCCGCATCCGCTCGGCCAGCGTGAGGCACCGTTGGTCGGCGAAAGCATCGATCGGCGTACCGTCGACGTGCTCGAGCACCAGGTACGGTTGGCCGTTCTCTGCCACGCCGGCATCGAGCAGCCGGGCTACTCCCGGATGTCCGAGTCGCGCTAGGAAGGATCCCTCGCGGCGAAACCGCTGTTGCCCCTCCGGCGTCAGCAGGGCGAGCGTGGGGAGCTTGATCGCGGCAGTTCCTTCGAATCGGCCGTCGGTTCGACGGGCCAGCCACACCGAGCCCATTCCCCCCTCGCCGATCGGGCGCTCGAGCGTGTACGCGCCCAGTTGAGAGCCCGCGGGCGGCGCAGTGGACAGTGGAAGCTTGAAGGACTCGGCGAGAAAGCCGCTGCTGTCGGCGGCGGACTGCTCGGCAAGCAGCGACGAAAGCGTATCGGCGAGCTCGGCCGAGCGCTCTCGAAGCTCGGCGAGCCAATGCGCTCTCTCGGCTACCGGAAGCTGCAGCGCCTCGTCGAGGAGGGGTTCTAGCTTCTGCCAGCGCGCAGGATCGATGGCCCCCACAACCGGACCTCCGGGTCCCGGAGCATACGGCCGTGGGCTCGTGCATGGGTACGAAAAAGACGCCGGTTTGGGGCGTCTTCAGCCTCGAGGGGTCCCCACGCCGAACTGGGGTTCGAAGGGTGCGCGAAACCTCCGGCTCCCGTCGGCATCTGTAGCGTTGGTTGTACGTACAACTAACTTCAGGATTGGAGAGAGTCATGACGGGTCGCTTCGCAATGCTTCTCCTCATCGGTCTTTTTGGCGTGGCATGCTCCGGCGTGCCGAGGCCACCTCCGCAGCTCGCGCAGAACCGGGAGGTGGACGCTTTCGCAGCGGCCGCCGCCTGGCCGAACTCGGAGGCCTCGGTGGCGATCATTGCCGCCCAGCAATTCATCGCCGCTCATCACGAGCGGGACGGATACGAGTATTTCCAGCGGCTCGCGCGCGAGCAACCTCAGCGCCCGATCTTCGTCTCCCTGGAAGGTCTACTGCAGGCGCGCAGCGCCGGCGAGATTCCTCTGCTGCGGCGCGTCGCCTGGGTCGAGGAGGCGATCGGCAAGTTGGATCGGGGGGCCGAGGCCGACCCGATCGCCGGGCGCCTTCTCAGAGGACTGGTTTTCGCGGATCTGCCCGAACGGTTTGGCAAGGCAAGACAGGCGGTCGCCGATCTGGAAGCGTCGCTCGCCCAGCGCGATACCTTTCCCGTCGACATCGATCGGGGGATCTTCCGCGCGCTCGCGCAGGGCTGGCACACCCTCGGCAACGAGGGTCAGTCGCGAGATATGGCGCGGCGTGCCGGATACGGTTCCCTGGACGCCACCCCCAGCGTGCTGGGAAACATTTCCGTCGGGCCGGACGAAGGCTTTCGGTTCACCAATCCAAGGCTCGTGCGGGAAGGCGAGGGAGTGTACGTGGCAGAGGGCTTCGACTTCGGGAACATCGCATTCCTGGTCACCGAGGCGGGCGTGGTCGCCATCGATGCCGGCACCACCGAAGAAAGCGCTCGCGAAGCGATGAAGGCGTTGCGCCAAGTCACCCGCGCACCGGTGCGGTACGTCATTGTCACCCATTCCCACTGGGACCACGTCGGCGGCCTTGCCGCAGTGCGCGAGCCTGGCACCGTGGTGATCGCTCATAAGAACTCCGCCCAGGAGCTCGCGCGGATGCGCAGCTCGGAGGGGATTTTCAGCTGGTTCTTTGGCAGCCGGCCCGTGGGTCTGGACGTCAAGCCAGACCGCGTGGTCGCGGAAGAGGAATCCTTCCACTTCGGCGGGCTGGAGCTGCGGCTCATCCCGGCGCGCGGCGGAGAGACGGACGATGCGCTGTTCATCCACCTCCCCAAACAAGGGCTGCTCTTCGTCGGCGACGCGTTCATGCCGTATGTCGGACCTCCTTTCCTGTCCGAGGGGTCACCGGAGGGCTACCTCGAGGCGCTGGCGCAGGTCCGCACGCTCGCACCGCGCAGGCTCATTCACGGGCATCCGCCCTTGACCCAGCTCTTCACCATCGACGCCGTTCCAGGTCTGGAGACTGCGTTGCGCAGCCTCTATAGCCGCTACTTGCCAGATATCCGGCGCGGCCGGCCGCTGGCGGAGGTGCTTCACGAGAATTACCTGCCGCCGATGTTGCGGGACGCCCCGAAGGCCGTGACCCCGTACCTCGTCGTGCGAGATCACTTCCTTCAGCGGCTTCACCTCCAGAACGCCGGCTACTGGCAGGGCAGACGGCGATGGGATGGACTCCATCACCCGACTTGAACAGGCGGCCTTGCTCGACCAGTTCGGCGACGGAAGCGACGGCCCGTTCGTTCGGGTCGCCGAGGGCCTGATCGCAAGAGGCGACGCGCCGCTCGCATTCAGCGTGATCGAGATGGGCTTGCTCCGGCACCCGTCGAGCGACAAACTCCAGAGCCGACGGAAGCAGGTGCTCTCGATGCTGATTGATCGATTCAGTCAGGTGGACCCGTTTCGGTTCATCATCTACTCGCAGTGGGCCGCGGCCCGGTTGCCGCCGATCGATGCGGCGCAAGAGCGCAAGTGAAGGAAGCCCGCGCACAGCAGGTCGGACGGTTGATCGCGTCGGAGTGCCTCGCGGTGCGAGTGCGGCGCCTCGAGCGCGTGATCAGCCGCATCTACGATGCCGCGCTGGCCGAGCATGGCATCAACATCGCCCAGCTCAACCTCCTCGCCGCCATCGCGGTCAGCGATCGTGGTCGACCGTCCGACCTGACTCGGCTGCTCGACGTGGAAAAGTCGACCTTGAGCCGCAACTTGAAACGGATGGAAGGCCTCGGCTGGGTACACTCCGATCCCACCCTGCCCCGCCGCGGCCGCGCCTTGAGGCTCACACCGGCTGGGTCACAGATGCTGATCAAGTTGCGCACCGTCTGGGAGAAGGCGCAGGCGAAAGCGATGGCAGAGCTTGGGGAGCGATCTTTTGCGCAGCCACACAAGCTTCTCTCGTCGTTGACGCCGTCGCCCGGTTCCCCCGGGACAAAGGGCAGATAACCTGTTTGACCAGCTCCCGACTGTGCCTGGCCATTGGCCGGGACAAGCTAAGCTGCATGTTGTTCCGCGCGCGCCGGCGACAAGGAGAGGGCGTCTCGACCGCTTCCGGCCGGCCCCGCGCCGCCCGAGCTACGGTAGCCCCACGTTGAACGATCCATTGGTGATGGTGAGCGTCGTGCCGGTGCCGGCGGGCGGAACCGTCGCAGTGAAACTACCCTTGGCCCGTGTCGCAGTCATCTCCGTTACGGCGACCTGCCCGGTTGCGCCGGTAAGCTGCGAACTCCAGACCTGAGTGCTGCCTGAGGTCACCATGATCGTCCTGCCTGGATTGCTGAGGGGGTAGGTCCCCGGTCCGCTCACCGAGCCGATGATGAAATTTACGCTGTAGATAGCGTTTCCCACGGTGGTCTGGCCCGAGAACGACAGCGTGCCCGCCGTATATCCGGCGATGACCGTCGCCGCGGTCCACGAAGCTCCGTTCATCTGCGCGGCCATGCTGCTTCCCCGATTCGCCGGCAGCGTTCCAGCGGACCCAATTATTGGCAGGTCGAAGCTCCCGTTCGTGACGGTCCGGCTGGAGGTAGGATCCAGTGGCGCCGTCGCGGTGAAGGCGAACATTCCGACAATGCGGCTCGCGGTGAGCGTGGACACGGTCACCGTGCCGGCCGCTCCCGAGAGCGGGGTTGTCCACGAGGGCCCGGACTGCGACACGATGGCAATGCCGCCGAACACCACGCCGGTGACTCCCAATGGGTAGGTCCCCGGAACGGTGAGGTTGTAAAGCGTGATCGTGAGGTTCACGTAGTTTGTCGACGATGTCGCCTTAGCCCCGGTGAGGACGTAGACGCCTGGAGCCGACGCCGCAACCGTCGCCATGGCAAGCTGTGAATCGCTGGCAAAGGCCTGACCGTCGATGGTTGCCGTGAACACCCCCGAGCCGGAGCGTCCACCGCCTCCTCCGCCCCCGCCGCACGCTCCCAGCGCGGCGAATACCAGCGCGCCCAAAACACTCCTCCACCCAATCGAACCGACGCGACTACCACCGGCACATAGTGCCATGTGTTCCTCCTCGGCCAGCCGCCCCAGAAGTGCTCTGTCCCCGCCGTTTGGCGACCGGTCCGTCTACCTTTGCGCACAGCCGCGGGAAAATCGACTGGTTTTCAGAAAGTTGCCGCGCCCAGCGTGATGCCGCGAAAAGGCGGGGACGGTGCCCAGGTTGCGGCGAGATTGGCCCGCTGCAATTCGAGGATCTCCTCCAGCTCGTGCTCGCTCTGGACCTCGCGCGCCTCCATCGTCGCTCGATAGCGCGATCTCGAAGTAGCGCGGTGGGCCGGTGCCTCTGCTGCGATCTCCTTCTTCCACTACGGCGTCGGCGTCCAGAGCGAGCATTGGTGATCTGCCGCGAAGCCCGTCTCCAGCTCCGGGACGGGCGGGGCGAGCGACAGCATCGCGTCGCTCCCTCCGTCGTAGGCGGGCCAAACCGGGGTCCTGAACCAGTTCGGCGAGCCGGTCCTCGCGAAGTTCGTCCAGTACGCGATCATCGCCTGCGAGAGCCGCCGCTGCTCTGCGGTGAGCCCAGGCGCCTCTACCGTCGCCCGCACGTTGAAAAGGTACTGGATCTCGGACGCGTGCGCCGAGCCGTAGGGGAAGCTCACCGGTGGCAGGAACAGCTGGGGTGCGTCCTCGTCGCCGAACTCGTAGGCGTAGGTCGGCACGTACTGCGCCAGCAGCCGCACCGCCTTGCGCGAGTTGCACGCGAAGATCGCGTCGGTACCCAGCGCCGAGAGAGCGAGGTCCGTGCTGGGGTAGCTTGCGACCGGATAGAACGACGCGAGGAACTCCGCGGTAGAGAGCGGCACGCCGAGCGTGGCCGCGATCGCGCCGGTGTACTGCTCGGGCGTGAGCGGCCCGATGACCAGGTCGATGTTAAGCGCAACGAACAGTCGCCACTCGTCGTGGTTCGAGCCCTCGATGACCGGCACGCGATTGAACTGCCCGGAAGCCAACGACTCGCCGATGGTCTGCGTCAGCACGTAACCATCGACATCGGGGACGACCGATGCGCTCGTGAGCGCGCCGAGGAGCGTCTCGACCGGCACAGTGCGGAGGCACTCGGCGGTCTGGTCGGTGCATCCCGCGCGCATCGCGACCCCCTGCCCTTCCGCCTCGGCGTCTGAGAGCGACGGCTGACCGAGCGCGTACGCGCCGCTCTGGACGATGGCGCGGTGAAACAGCCCGGCCGAGAGCGGCGAGGCGAGATGCGAGTGAACACTGAGGCCGCCCGCAGACTCGCCGAAGATCGTCACCCGCCGGGGGTCACCGCCGAACGATGCGATGTTGCGCTCCACCCACCGCAGCGCCGCCTGCTGGTCCATGAGCCCGTAGTTGCCCGAGGCCTGCACGGGCGACTCCGCGCTGAGCGCCGTATGCGCGAGGAAACCGAGCACGCCAAGCCGGTAGTTGATCGTCACCACCACGACGCCGTGGCGCACGAGCCGGACGGGATCGTAATCGTCGCTCTCGCCAACCAGGAGCGCGCCGCCGTGGATCCACACCATCACCGGAAGTCGCTCCTCGCGGCCGTCGCCGCCTTCCTCGTCAGCTCCCTCGTCGTCGTCGCGGTCGCGCGCGGGCCGAGAGACGTTGAGGTACAGGCAGTCCTCGGTGGTGCTGGCAAGACCGAAGGGCGAGGGAACCTGAGGACAGTGGTTCGCGAACGCCGTCGCTTCGCGCACGCCCGACCAGCGCCGGTGTGTCTGAGGCGGTCGCCACCGTAGAACCCCGACCGGCGGGGCCGCGTACGGGATTCCGAGGAACCGCTCGATCCCGCCGGACGAGATGCCGCGGACGCGGCCGTCCCTGGTAGCCACCACCGGCGCTCTCTCGCCGCCGGTCGCCCCCGATGCAGCGAACGCGATGGCGGTGAGTGCGAAAATTCGAAGCAGACTCGTTGAGCTGGCTTTGCACATGATCCCTCCCCGGAGAAACATGGCGCATCTGTTGTACATTTAAGCCCGGTTTCCGGGGCAAAATGTACAACAGTTTCGGTGTGGCGTGGAGCCTAGCGC
>Ga0070708_100001375_pt1 | contig 18576 bp, 15 predicted proteins | sample KBSK5503metaG_FD_65469 | JGI IMG/M metagenome (GOLD analysis project Ga0070708, IMG submission 65469) | Corn, switchgrass and miscanthus rhizosphere microbial communities from Kellogg Biological Station, Michigan, USA - KBS K5-50-3 metaG | ecosystem: Host-associated > Plants > Roots >... | reverse complement strand
ATCGCGGGCTCGACGATCCACGTGGACTACGCGGGGACGTCGAAGCAGATCGGCCGCGGCCTCAACTCGGTGATGAACTACACGTATGCCTACACGGTCTATCCGATCAAGTGCGCCATCGATCCGCTCACGCCGCGCAACGAGGGGTCGTACCGGCCCCTCACCGTGGACGCCCCGCTCGGCAGCATCCTGAACCCTCGATACCCCGCCCCATGCGGCGCCCGACAGCTCACCGGGCACCTGCTGGCCGGGGCCGTCTACGGCTGCCTCGGTCAGGCCGTCCCGCACGCGGTGCTCGCCGAGTGCGGGAGCGCGCCCACCCTGCGCGCGCTTTTCAGCGGCCCCGACCAGCAGGGCAACCAGTTCTCGCAGATCCTGTTCGCGAGCGGCGGCATGGGGGCGAGTGCGGTCGGCGACGGGCTGTCGACGACCGCGTTCCCCACCAACTCCGGCGCTGGCAGCGTCGAGGCGCTCGAAAGCATCGCGCCCCTCCTAGTCTGGAAGAAGGAGTTCCGACGGGATTCGGGGGGCGCGGGACAGTATCGGGGCGGTCTCGGCCAGGAGATCGAGGTGGAGGTGACGTCGACGGAGCCGCTGCGCCTCTCGCTCTTATCCGATCGCCAGAAGCATGCGCCCCGCGGACTGTTCGGGGGCAAGGACGGGACAACGGTGGAGATCTTCCTGCGCGATGGAATCCGGCCGCACCCGAAGTCGCGCAGTAGCATCAAGCCCGGAGACCGCCTGATCATGCGCTTCGCAGGCGGCGGCGGCTACGGCGACCCTCACCGCCGCGATCCGAATGCCGTGCACGAGGACGTCCGCGGGGGATACGTGTCCGCCGAAGCGGCCCGGCGCGACTACGGCATCGAACCCTCGTGATCGCCAAGCGGATCCGTGTCGGCATCGACGTGGGCGGGACCTTTACCGATTTCGTCCTCGTGGACGAGCTGCGGGACCTGATCTACACGGGCAAGCGGCTCACCACATCCCACGACCCGAGCGAAGCGATCTTTGGCGGCCTCGAGCGCCTGCTCCGGGAGGCCGGCACTGATGCCGACCAGCTGCACAGCCTGGTGCACGGCACGACGCTCGTCGCCAACACGATCATCGAGCGCAATGGCGCAAGGGTCGGATTAGTCACCACGCGCGGCTTTCGCGACTCGCTCGAGATGGGCCGGGAGATCCGCTACGACCTCTACGACCTGCAGCTCGAGCCGCCGCGTCCGCTCGTGCGCCGGCCGTTACGGCGCGAGGTCAGCGAGCGGATCGACGCCGAGGGGCGGATCGTCCTGCCACTCGACGAGGCCGAGTTGCGCAGGTTGGGCGCGGAGCTCGTGGGCGACGGGGTTGAGGCGATCGCCGTCTGCCTCATGCACGCTTACCGCAACCCGGAACACGAGCGCCTCGCTAAGCGAATCCTCGAGCGGGAATGCCCGGAGATCCCGATCAGCGTCTCGTCCGAGGTCGCCCCAGAGATCCGCGAGTACCAGCGGGCCAGTACCACCTGCGCGAACGCCTATGTCCAGCCCCGGATCACGCACTATCTCGCCCGCCTGCAAGACGGCCTGCGGGTGATGCGGCTACCCGGCAAGCTCTACATCATGCTCTCCAACGGCGGCATCACCACGGTGCGCGCGGCCCGGGAGTTCCCCATCCAGCTGATCGAGTCGGGCCCGGCCGCGGGCGCGATGGCGGCCGGCTACTACGGCCTGCTCACGAACACCTCGAGCCTGATCTCGTTCGACATGGGGGGCACCACCGCGAAGATGTGCCTCGTCGATCGCGGCTGGCCCAGCCGCGTGCACGAGCTCGAGGCGGGGCGCGTGCGGCGCTTCCGCAAGGGCTCGGGGCTGCCGCTCAAGGTACCGGTAGTCGACATGATCGAGATCGGCGCCGGCGGCGGCTCGATCGCGCGCGTCGATGCGATGGGCCTGCTCAAGGTGGGACCGCAGAGCGCCGGCTCCGAGCCCGGGCCCGCCTGCTACGGGCGCGGCGGCACGATGCCGACCGTGACCGACGCGGACCTCGTGCTGGGTTATCTCTCGTCCGACTACTTCCTCGGCGGCGAGATGACGCTCGATCGCGCTCGGGTCGAACGGGCCATCGAGGAGCACATCGCCCGCCCGCTCGGGCTCGACATGGCGGCGGCCGCGGTCGGCATCCACGACGTGGTCAACGAGAACATGGCGGCGGCCACCCGCATGCACGCCGCCGAGAAGGGTCAGGACCCGCGCCGCTTCGCCTTGATCGCGTTCGGTGGCGCCGGCCCCGTCCACGCCTACGGCCTCGCCCGACTGCTCAAGGTCCGCCGGATCATCTGCCCGTTCGGAGCGGGCGTCACGTCCGCCCTGGGCATGCTGGTGGCGGCGCCGTCCACGGACCTGGTCCGCAGCTACGTCTCGCGGTTGGAGAACATCGACTGGAACTACCTCAACGGTCTGTTCGCGGAGATGGCCGGTGACGCACGGGCCTTGCTCGTCGAAGCCGGCGCCGACCCGGCTGAGCTCACGCTACGGCGCACGGCCGACATGCGCTACGTCGGGCAGGGCTTCGAGATCTCCGTGCCCCTCGCCGAGGGTCTGCTCGGCCCCCGGTCGCTGGACGATCTCAAGGAGCGGTTCCTCACGACCTACGCGCAACTCTTCGAACGCCGCATCATGGACGTGCCAGTCGAGGCGATGAGCTGGCGGCTAGCCGCGACCGCCCCGGTCCCAAATGTCGAGCTCAACTTCGGCGGCCAGCCCGCCCGGCGCGGCGATCTTCGCAAGGGCACCCGCCAGGTTTACTTCCCGCAGACCGGCTTCGCCCCCTGCGCGGTCTACGACCGCTACTCGTTCACCGCGGGAACCCAGCTCTCCGGCCCCGCCATCATCGAGGAACGCGAGTCGACCATCGTCGCCGGCCCCGACGCGCGCATCACCGTCGACAAGCACCTGAACCTGATCATCGAGATCAACTGAGAGCGCGTCTCGTCTCGTTCGCCCGGCGCGGACGATGTAGCTCACCTCAGCCCGTCCGCTGTGCCACCGGCCTGGGGACGCCGGGCACGTCCGAGTGTGGAATCTTGTGTCACGCGTGCCTCCTGGGCTCAGGCTCGGCGCGGATCCGCGGCTCGATCAGCTCCGCCCTTGGAGGATACGGATCTGGCTTTCCCTCTTGGGCACGTCGATGCGAATATGGTCCATGGCTGGCCTCTCCTCTCTGCGCGTGGGCTCTTGTGGGCAGCATACGCCACCACGCCAAGCGAGAGGCCAGCTGCTTCATCTCATGTATGCTTTCGTGTCCGACCGGGAGGTTGAGAGATGAAATTCGGATTGCTGAGCCAGCTTCAGGTCCCGAAACCCTGGGCCGAGGACACCGAGAGAAACGTCTACTGGCAGAACCTCGACCACGTGGCAGCGGCGGAGGATTCCGGCTTCACGTATTTCTGGCTCACCGAACAGCACTTCTTTGCCGAAATCGGCCATTCAGCCTGCCCCGAGATGTTTCTGGCCGCGTTGTCCCAGCGAACGCGCAGAATTCGGCTGGGTTTCGCGGTGATCCTGATGCCGTGCCACAACCCGTTCATGATCGCGGAGCGTGTCGCCACGCTCGACGTTCTCAGCAATGGCCGCTGCGAATTCGGCGCAGGACGCGGGACCGCCGCTTACATGGTCGAGGGGCTCGGCTTCAATGCCGACGCAGAGTACGGCCGCGAGATCGGGCGCGAGGCGCTGGAGGCCGTGCTGCAAATGCTCGAGCAGGAGCATTTCGCCGGCTACAAAAGTGCACATTTCGATCTGCCGGCGCGTCAGGTGGTTCCCCGTCCAATCCAGCGTCCGCACCCACCTCTCTGGTATGCCGCGTCCAATCTCGAGACGTTCGAGCGCGCCGGCGCGGCGGGTGTCGGTGTGCTCGGTGTCACCCGCTATACGCATGCCGAGGTCAGGCCCCACGTCGAGGCATATCGCGCGGCAATCAAGAGCGCTGACCCAGCGCAGTTCGTCGGTCGGTTTGCCAACAACCATGTCGGTGTCTTCGCAATCGGCTGCGTGCACGATAACGATCGGATCGGTCGTGACGTAGGCTGTGCCGCTGCGCGCTTCTACTATGGCGAGAATGACGCCGAACTGAACCATGTGCGGTTCGGTTCGTCCGAGGGCGTGGCACGGATCAAGGCACGCATGGCGGGGTATTCGAATGACGAACTGTTGAACAGCGGGATGGCAATCGGCGGCAACGCCGACAGCGTATGCCGCCAGGTGGAGCGCTGGGCAGCGACGGGCATCGATCAGATGATCTTCATGTTCCAGATCGGCCACACCACGCACGACCAGATCATGCGCTCCATCGAGATCGTCGGAGAGAAGGTAATTCCGCGGTTCGCAGACTGATGTGATTCGTCATGGGTCATTTCCCACTGCGAGGAGCGAAGCGGTAGCCGCGGTTAGGCCTAACCCGCGGAGATCACTGCGGGAGTGCGCAATTGGCTTGGGATTGCTTCACCTGCGGCTCGCAATGACAGATGACGGAGATGGCCCAACGCGACTTTCACCGGCGCAGGCTTTCACGGACCGGGACGATGGGAGCGACACGGTATGTCCAAGCACGATTTCCCCGCCGAAGAATTTGCCGCGCGGCAGGCCCGTGCGCGCGAGGCGATCGGCGTGGCAGGGCTGGACTGGCTGCTGGTCATCCATCCGGCGTCGCTGCACTGGCTGATCGGCACGGAAGCTAAGAGCTATCAGGCCTTCCAGTGCCTTTTGCTCTCAGCAACGCCCGACCCCCTAGTCATGTTCACTCGTCTCTCGGAGCGATGCGAGTTCGTCGAAGACTCCTTGGCGGATGAGGTGATCGGTTGGAGTGGGCCTGAGCCCGAGGATCCCATCGAGGCATTTCGCGTCCTGGTTGATCGGCTTGGCCTTCGCAGTGCGCGCGTTGGTCTCGAAACGCCACCGTATTATCTGCATCCACATCACTATATGCGATTGAACGATATGCTCGGCACAGCGCTCGTTGCCGAGCCGTCCAATCTAATCCAGGCGTTGAAACAGGTGAAGTCGCCACGCGAGATCGAACTCATCCGCGAATCGGCGCGCATAGCCGATACGGCGATGACCGCCGGCATCGTGGCCGTGGCCGACGGACGAAGCGAGCTGGAAATCGCTGCCGCCGTCTACCAGGCCTTGCTCACTTCCGGCAGTTCGCTGCCGGCCAGCGCAATTAATCTCGTCACCGGCGAACGCTGCGGCTTCGCGCATGGCGCACCGACGCTGCGCAGGCTCCAGCGTGGTGATCCCGGCAATGTGGAATTCGGCGCGGCTTACAAGCGCTATACGAAGACGATCGGGCGGCAGTTCAATCTCGGGCCTCCGTTACGGCGCGTACGCGATATCTACGCCGTGGTTCGCGCCGCATTCGATGCGTGCCTCGCACAGATCCGTGACGGAGTCCCCGCAATCGTGCCGCACGAGGCGGCAAAGCGCGTGATCGCCGATGCGGGCTTGGACCGCTACCGACTGCACACAACCGGCTACTCGATCGGCGCCGGCGTACCGCCGTCCTGGGGTGAACCACTCAACATGTTCGGCGGCAGCAAGGATGTGCTGCGCGCAGGCATGGTGGTCTCGATCGAGCCGCCAGTGTTCGTCGCCGAGGAACGCATCGGCGCGCGCATCATCGACAATGTTCTGGTCACCGAGTCTGGCGCCGAGTTGCTGTCGACTTACCCGCTCGATCTCCTTGTTGTCGATTAGAGTCTATTCCATACGCCAGCCAAGGTGTAGGGCTCTGGGTGAGCGAAGGTCTTACGGGCGCCAGGCCCGATTCGCCTCCAGATCGACAGCGACGCCGTAGTCCCGGAGGGCACCTTCCTCGCTCACAAGACCGGCGCGCACATCCTCCAGGACCCGGTCCACGGGCCTCTCGTGCGGATCGCCGAAGCCGCCACCTCCGGGCTCGACGGTGCTGATGACCTCGCCGGGAGCCAGACTGTACCGTCCCTTCGGGTGCACGACCTCGCCATTCACCCGGTACTCTCGGCGTCGCCCGGCCTTGCCGCCGCGGATGCCGAGGGGTGGGAACTCGGTTCGCGCGCCAAGGCAGGAGACAGTCATCAGATACCCGCTGTCGTTCCGGATGACCAGCTCCTGCCCGAGACCGCCGCGGTGGCGGCCCACGCCCCCGGAATCGATCAGGAGGGCCTTCCGCTCGATCGTGGTGCTGGTGAGCGCTTCCCACACCTCGATCGGCGTCGACGTCATGTTGGACGGAAACGGAGTGCATGCGGAACCGTCGAGATCATCGAAAGCGCCGTATCCGCCCGAGGCGAAGTAGATGTTCGACAGCCCGCGCCCGCTGCGGTGGCGACCCTGGAAATTCATCAGGTTGAGCATCCCGGCGTCCGCGGGGACGTCCCGGACATTGGCGTGAGCCAGCGCGCCCATCACGAGGGGCGTCACGAAGTGGCCCACGATGTGCCTCCCGCCGGTCGGGTAGGGTGGCTGGGCATTGAGAATGCACCCCTCGGGGGCCGACACCGTGATCGGAGCGAAGGAGCCCTCGTTGTTCGGGATCATCGGCGTCGTGAGGCACTTGACGGCATAGGCCGCGAAGGCGCGTGTATAGCACAGAGGCACGTTGATGCCGAAGTCGATGGCGGGGCCTGTGCCACTGAAGTCGATGTGACAGCGGTCCCCTTCGATGGTGACGGAGCACGCGAGCGTGATGGGAGTCTCCTCGCCCTCGATCTGGATCCGGTGCTCGTAGCGGCCGTCGGGGATCTCGCGGATCCGATCGCGCATGGCTCGCTCCGAGAGGTCCAGGATCTGCCTGGAGAGCGGGACGAGGTCATCGATGCCGTACTCGTCCATGAACTCCAGGACCAGTCGCCCCGCGACGGCGTTGCACGTGATGTTGGCGTTGAGATCGCCCACGACGTGGTCCGGCACCCGCACGTTCGTGCGGATCAAGTCGAGGAGCTCCAGATTCAGCTCACCGGCCCGGACGAGAGCACAGACTGGGAGCCGGAGCCCTTCCTCATAGACCGAGCGACCGGTCGCGGAGAAGCCGCGCCCGCCGATATCGGGCAGGTGGGTGATGCTCATCGAATAGCCGATGAGCCGCCCCTGCCGGAACACGGGGGCCATGACGTTGATGTCGTAGAGGTGCCCGGTCCCGAGCCACGGGTCGTTCGTGACGATCACGTCGCCGGGGTGGAGGGTGCCGGGAGGGAAGCGGTCGAGCATGTGCCGGAGAGTCGCCGGCCCGGTTCCCGTGAAGGAGGGCACACTGTAGGTTCCTTGCGCCAGCGACATCCCATTGGCGCTGAAGAGCAGAACGGACAGGTCGTAGCTGTCGCGGACATTCGACGAGAACGAAGTTCGGACGAGGGCGGACAGGACCTCGTCCGTGATCGAGATCATCCGATCCCACATGATGCCGAGGCTGACGGGATCGATGGCGCTCATGCCGCGTCCCCTCCCGGTCCGAGCTCGGCGGTCAGGTTCAGCCGCTCATCGACACGGACCCGGTCGCGCGGGCCGATGACGCACGTGGATTCGCGCTCCTCGATGAGGGCCGGCCCGTGGATCTCGTCGCCCGGCCGGAGCGCGTAGCGGTCATAGACGGTGCAGTCGGTGTAGGGAGAGCCCGCGTCGAAGCAAGCGGAGCGCGTGCTTTTCTGTGCGTGCCCGGACGCGCGGCCTCCCGCCAGGCGGTAGGCGTCGGCCATCGCCGGCCGTGGCCCCGTGACGGCTACCTTCCAGTTCACGATCTCGAGCGGCTGACTGTTCGAGCTCACCGCGAAGAGCTCGGCATAGCGTGCCCCGAACAGGGCCGGGAGTCGGGCGAGAGAGCCGGCCGAGTGCTCTTCGTCCGGGACAGGCACCTCGATCTCGAAACCCTGGCCTTCGTAGCGCATGTCGAGTCGCCGCTCGATCCGCATGAGGGGCCGGGCGATGCCGGCCGCCTCGAGCGGGCCCACCGCCTCCTCGACCGGCGCTCGGAAGTGGCCGGCAAAGGTCTCCGCCTGCAGCTCATCGAGCATCACTCGGTGAGAGCGTACGGCGTCGAAGGATAGGGGCGAGACGAGCAGACCCACCGCCGACATCACGCCCGCACCAACCGGGAACACCACGCGGGGGATCCGGAGCTTCCGGGCGACGCGGAGCGCGTGGATGGGCCCGGATCCGCCGAAGGCGACCATGCTGCAGCGTCGGTAGTCGACGCCGCGCTCGGCGGCGTGGACGCGGAAGGCGCGCGCGACGTCCTCGTTGATGATCTCGTGGATGCCCCACGCCGCCGCGGCCAGGCCCAGCCCGAGCGGCTGCGCGATGCGCTCCTGGATGGCGTCACGGGCCGCCTGGACGTCGAGCTTCATTTGCCCACCGTTGAAGAACTCCGGGTCGAGATACCCCAGGACCAGGTTCGCGTCGGTGAGCGTGGCGTGGCGGCCACCTCGCGCGTAGCAGGCGGGCCCCGGATCGGCCCCCGCGCTCCGCGGGCCGACCCGGATTAGTCCACGCGAGTCTACTTCGGCGATGCTCCCGCCCCCCGCGCCGATCTCGACCATGTCGATAAACGGCCCGCGGACGGGCAGCCCGCTGCCTGGCTTGAACTCGTGGACGCGCGCCACCTCGAACTCGTACTTCTTCCGGGGCTCGTACCCCAGGATGATGCAGCCCTTCGCGGTGGTCCCGCCCATGTCGAAGGAGAGAAGGTCGGGCGCCGAGAGCTGGCGGCCGATGGTCGCCGACATCGAGGCGCCGGCCACGGGGCCGGACTCGAGGAGGCGAACCGGGAACCGGCGAGCCGTGTCGAGGGTCATGGTCCCGCCGGCCGAGGTCATGACATGAAGGGAGCCGCCGAATCCCTCTCGGGCGAGCTCATGCCCGAGCCGGCTAAGGTAGCGGTCGATCATCGGCTGCACGTAGGCGTTGATGGTGGTGGTAGTAAAGCGCTCGTACTCGCCCACGAAGGGAAACACCTCCGACGACGTGGAGAGTGAGAGCTGAGGGAAGCGCTCTTCCACCAGCGCCCGGATGCGGTCCTCGTTGGTGGGATTGATGTACGAGTGGACCAGACAGACCGCGAGGGACTCGATTCTATGGGCGCTGACCAGCTCGCCGACCGCGCGTTCGACCTCGGCCGGATCGAGTGGCTGGACGATCTCGCCGTCGTACCGAACCCGCTCACCGACCTCGCGTCGCAGGCTCCGCGGAACCAGCGGCGCCGGGAACGTGAGCCGGAGATCGAAGAGGTCGTAGCGCCGCTCACGGGCGAGGTCGAGCACGTCGCCGAAGCCCCGCGTCGTGAGCAGCCCCGTTACCGCGCCCCGCCGCTCGATCACCGCATTGGTCGCGAGGGTCGTGCCGTGCACGATCGATTCGACCTGGGAGATCGGGACAGCGTGCGCGGCGAGGAGGTCCCGGACGCCCGCCAGCACTGCCACGGAGGGATCTCGCGGTGTGGTCAGCTGCTTGGCGAAGTGCATGGCTCCCGAGCGTTCGTCCACCAGGACGAAATCCGTGAAGGTGCCTCCGATGTCAACGCCTACCCGATAGACCGACATGAGCGCTCCTTGGAAGACCGCATCAGATGCTCCGGAGGTGCGGGTCGAGCCGCTCGCGCACGGCGTCGCCGACCACATTCATGCTGTAGACGGCAAGGAAGATCGCGGCGCTCGATGCGAAGGTGTACCAGGGTCGCTCGAACATGTACTGGCGAGCGGTCGCGACCTCGAGCCCCCACTCCGGCGTGGGAGGCTGGGCCCCGATGCCGAGGAAGCTGAGCCCGGACAGGAGCAGCAGGACGGTGCCAACATCCAGGCTGGCCTTGACGATGAGGGAAGAGATCTGGTTCGGCAGGATGTGCCGCAGCAGGACGCGGCCGGCGCTTGCGCCGCTCGCCTGAGCCGCCTGCACGTACTCGACGGCCCGCAGCACCAGGGTCTCGCTGCGGGCGAGACGCGTGTAGGATGGCCACCACACGACGATGACGGCCAGGGCCGCGTTGCGGGCGCTCGGTCCGAGCGCCGTGGCGATGGCCATCGCCAGCACGAGGGCCGGCACGGCCAGGAAGATGTCGGTTAGCCGCATGATGCCCTCGTCCACCCACGCGCCGGCGTAGCCCGCCAAGAGGCCGAGGAGGCTGCCCACCACTCCGGCCACCGCCACCACAACCAGCGCAGGCACGAGGGAGACCCTCGTGCCGTAGATCACGCGGCTCAGGATGTCACGCCCGAGATAATCGGTCCCGAAGGGGTTCGCGACGCTCGGAGACTGGAGCCGCCGGGCCGGTCGGGTCGCGAGGGGATCCGCGGGTGCGAAGAGCCCCGGAACGGCGCACAACGCGAGCATGGCGAGGAGGATGACGACGCCCAGGGATTGCGGAATCGCGGTGACGCGTCGCCGTCGCATGCCCGTCACGAGAGGCGTACCCGCGGATTGAGCCTCGAATACAGGATGTCCACGAGCAGGTTGATCAGGGCGTAGAAGAGGGCGATGACGAGCGTGACACCCATCACCACGTTGAGGTCCAGATTCCGGGCGCCTTCCCAGGCGTACCGGCCGATGCCCGGCCAGGAAAAGATCGTCTCGGTGATGACCGCGCCACCCATGAGAAAGCCGACCCGCAGCCCCATAACGGTGACGACGGGGATCGCCGCGTTCTTGAGTACGTGACGCCAGATCACCGCCCACTCGGCGAGGCCCTTGCTTCGAGCGGTACGGACGTAGTCCTGGTTCAGCACCTCGAGCACCGCCGAGCGGGTAATCCGGGTCATCTCGGCGAGCGTGAGGTTCGAAAGCGCCACCGCGGGAAGGATAAGATGCGCGCCCGCGCTCCGAAATGCCCGCCCGTCGAGGTGCAGCAGGCTGTCGATCGTGTAGAGGCCGGTGATCGTCGGCGGCGCCACCAGCATCGAGTCGAGGCGTCCGCCGTACGGGAGCCAGTCGAGCGTGCGGTAGAAAACGAGCAGGAGCAGGAGCCCCATCACGAATACCGGGACCGAGAGCTGTGCGACCGGCACGGCCGTCGCGAGCACGTCGACCGGCCCGCCGCGGTGGATCGCCCCGAGCACCCCGAGCATCCCGCCGGCCACCACCGAGAGCAGGAGGCTCGCGAGGGTCAGCTCCAGCGTCGCCGGGATGAATTTCCCGAGATCTTCGATGACCGAGCGGCGGGTCATGATCGAGACCCCGAGATCGCCCCGGACGAGGTTTCTCAGATACAGGACGTACTGGACCGGGACCGGCCGGTCGAGCCCCATCTCACGGCGGTACTGCTGCACCATATCGGGGGCCGCGTCGAAGCCAAGGGCGGCCCGCGCCGGATCCGTCGGGACCAGGTGGCTCAGCGCGAACGTCAGCGCCGAGAGGCCCAGCAACACGATCAGGAGCAGCGCCAGGCGTCGGGCCAGGAACGGCAGCACGGGTCAAAGCGATCCGGCGACCGCGGCCACCGTGCGAGTAACCTCGCCATCGCCGATCAGCCGGTGGGTGACGAAGCGGATCCGGGAGTCCGAGCGGCGGAGCCCGAGCACTCCGCGCTGGGCGAGCCGCTCGAGCAGCGTATCGGCACGGAGGCCCGACGGTGTCGCGTCGACGAGGACGATGTTCGTCTGCACAGACTCGATGTCCAGGTGAAGGCCCGCCTGGGCGGCTAGTCCAGTGGCGAGCATACGCGCGCGCCGATTGTCGTCCTCGAGGCGATCGATCATTGACGTGAGCGCCAGGATGCCCGCGGCGGCGGCGATGCCGGCTTTGTGGATGCTGGCGGCCCCGATCTTCCGCATATTCAGCCGAGCCCGATCGATGATCGGGCGGGAGCCGGCCAGCAGCGCGCCTCCGGGCGCGCACAACCCCTTGCCGAGGCTGGCCGACACGGTGTCCACGGCCTCGGTGAGCCGCGCGAGCGGGACCCGGAGGGCGACCGCCACGTTGAAGAGCCGAGCGCCGTCGAGGTGGACGGCGGCGCCGTGCCGGTGGGCCACGGTGGCGGCCGCCGCGGTGCGCGCGGGCGTGACCGCGATCCCTCCGGCATTGTTGTGTGAGTTCTCCAGGCAGACGAGACTGGTCCGGAGGCCGGCGCGCCGGCTCTCCTGGATCGCCTCCTCGATCGTCGTCGGCTCCGGGCAGCCCGCAGGGGCTTCGACAAAGGCACCCGCGAGCCTGCACACCTCCTCGAAGCCCCGCGCCTCGCTCGTCGCGATATGCGAGGTCGGATCCAGCACCATCTGGGTGCCTGGCTCCCCCAAGGTCATCAGCGCTACCAGGTTCGCCGCGGTGCAAGTCGGCAGCAGGACCGCCGCCTCCTTGCCCAGGAGGGCCGCCGCGAGGCGCTCGAGCTCGCTGACCGACGGGTCCTCGCCTAGGTACGCCCAGCCGACCTCCGCACCGCGCATCGCCGCCCACATCTCGTCGGTCGGGCGCGAGAGGGCGTCCGTGCGGAGGTCGATCACTGCACTATCGCTTGCGGATGTCGTAGAAGACCACCGTCGCCGGGTACATCTTGAGGTTGAAGTAGAAGCCCTCGATGTTCTTGCGCGTGTACATCTTTCCGACTAGACGCTCGATCATTAGCGTGGGCGCGTCCTTCATGACGATGTCGGCCACCTGCCGGTAGAGGGGCCGGGCCTGGGCGTCGTCGAGCGCCGCCGCGGCCTGGGCCAGCAGCCGGTCCACTTCCGGGTTCTCGTAGTACATGAAGTTCCGCCCATACTCCCAGGCCCGCGAATTGAAGTGCCAGTCGAGATAGTTGTTCAGGTCGAAGATGCGCGCCGGCGTGAAGATCGTGATCATGTCGATGGCGCTCGCCGGATTCTTGGTCTTGCCGAAATCCCGCACCATCTCGAACATCCGCGCGACGATCAGGCTCCGGATCTCCATCTGGATGCCGAGCTTGCGAAGCTCTTCCTGGAGGAGCTCGCCCATGGCCTTCTTGTGCGTATCGCCTTCGAGGTAGTAATGCGTGATCTTGAAGCCGCCACTGGGATAGCCGGCCTCGGCGAGGAGCTGCTTGGCCTTCGTGAGATCGTAGTCGTAGGTGACGGGCTTGTAGTCCTCGCCGAGGAGCTCGATCGGTGCCGGGGCGAGCTGCTCTCCCACGACGCCGCCCAGCGAAGCCTTCCAGGCGGCCCGGCTCCAGGCATGCTGGATGGCGCGTCGAACCCGGACATCGTCGAGCGGCTTCACTTTGGTGTTCATCATCATGTACTGGGGCGCTGGAAACTCCTTGACGTACACGGTGATCTGAGAGTTCGCGCGGAGGGGCTCGATAGCGTCGTTGCTATAGATGGCCGTCATGTCCACGTCGCCGCGCTCGAGCATCAAGCGGGCCGCGCTCGGATCCAGCTGCACGATGTACTCCACACGCGAGACCTGCCCTTGGCTCCAGCCCCGCCAGTAGGCGTCGAAGCGGGTATATACCTGGCGCTCATTGGGCTTCACCTCGGCGAGCTTGTAGGGCCCGGTGCCGACACTGTTGCGCTGGATCCACTTCTGGCCGAGGTCGCCGCCTTCGTCGTGGGCCTTGAGCGCCGCCGGGCTGACCATCATGATCAGGGCCAGAGCCTTGACGGCGAGGCGCGGGTTCTCCGCGATCATCAGACGCACCGTCCCCTTGTCCACCACGTCCACACCCGTGATGCCGCGAATGAAGGCGGCGGGGCCCTTGTTGATCGTCTTCACCCGCTCGATCGAGAACTTGACGGCGTCGGCATCGAAGTTGGTGCCGTCATGGAATTTCACGTTCTTGCGCAGCGTGAGGGTCAGTGTCTTGCCGTCGGAGCTAAGGGTCCACTTCTCGGCCAGGCGCGGCACCAGCTTGACCGTGTCGCGCTCGGTGCCCAGCAGGCCCTCGTAGACGTTGTCGATCAAGACGCCCATGTCCTGAGTCGTCATCAGGGCGGGGTCGAAGTTCGTCACCTGCTCGATCTGGGCGATGCGCAGGACGTCCTGGGCTCCGAGCGACTGGGCGGTACCGGAGGCCGGCCAGAGGCCGCCCCAACCGGCCAGCGCGAGAGCGACGACAGTGAGGCAAGTAAGAACGTGACTGGTCGGGCGCATGGCCTGTCCTCCTTGGGGTCGCCGGGGTCCGCCTGTCGTGAGTGGGCTGGATGGTAAGTCATTTCCCAGAAACCTGTCAAGGCGGTATTGCACGTATCCGCAAGTTATGTGAATCACGGTTGCGGAATACGTAAGATACTAGTGGCTGGAATGGCGATCCAGCAATTAAGATGTGGAAATTCGATCGGAGGAGGATCATGAAAGCTGGTCAGCTGCGGCCGATCGATGTCGACATCATCCGCTGTCTGCAGGACGACGCCCGGAGCTCGTATGCCAAGATCGCCGCACGGCTCCGGGTTCCCGAGTCAACGGTGCGTCATCGGCTCAGCCGCCTGATCAAGGACGGGATGGTCGAATTCGGGGCGCTGACGAATCCGCTTCACATGGGCTACCAAATCTGGGTACTCATCGACATCCAGACGGAACTTCGAAGGACGCGGGCCGTCGCCGAGCGGATCGCCCGGGCCCCCGAGGTGTATTGGGTCGGCATCACGACCGGCGGCCACGATCTCCACGTCGGCGCCGTCTTCCGCTCGAACAAGGAAATGGTGGACTTTATGACGGGCCGGCTCTCCAAGATCCCGGGGATCGTCAGGACGAAGACCGCGAGCATCCTCGAACTCATCAAGCGCCAGTGGAACATCCCGATCCCGCCCGACATCGTGGTCGGCAACCGGACCAGACTCGCCGACGGACAGCGGGCGAAGCGGCGAGCACGCTGAAGAGGGAAGGTCGCCGCGCCGCGCTGAGATCTTACCGCGGCGCCTTGGATGCCCAGGTGAGGGTGCCCCCGGCCGCGGGCGCGCGGAGGGTGGAGTACTCCGCGCCTACGAGGATCTTCACGGCGCAGCGCATGTTCGATCCGGCGCCGGTCGATCAACCGTCGGCATTGCCCCTTCCTCTGTAGTCAAGTCTGCACAATCGCGCTTCCACTCGGCTCGAACCAGACAATGGGCAAACTTCTGGTTCATTCTTCATCTGAAGTCGGGGCGCCTCTCTGCGCGCGCGGCCAGACCGCGCAGAAGCGGCCCGAGCGGTTACGGTCATCGCCCTTCTGTCCGGACGCTAGAGCCGCCCGAACTCATCGTGGACCATCCCCACCCGTCCAGAATAGTTGACCGCCTTTTCTCGGCAAAGTGCCGAGCGGCCCGTCGCTGGTACATGGCCCAGATGAGAACCCTTCTCTGGGGATAGAACCGGCTGGTCGCCGAGGAGCCGAAGCCGGGCCGAAGGCTTTGTTAACCTTTGTCCTCCCCTATCGTCCCGATAGTTCATCTCTTTTGACTGGCTTAGCTAGAACTTGCCTTGTTCGAGGGTTCCAGCAGCGCACTGCTCTCCGCGGAGATCGAGCTGGCCTCGACGACACGCGATCAGCTCACGTCGGTGGTGCGCGTCTACAAGGCGCTGGGCGGTGGATGGCAAACACCCGCGACCGGGACGCCGTCGCCGGGAGAGGTAGAGCCATGACGGACCGAACCGTGGGCGCGCGCCTGCTCGAGCCGGCTCCGCGCCCCTTCGACCTGCCGCCGCGAATTTTCTACGCCGGCTTCGGCTTGGTCGACGCAGCTGTCCTCGTTAAGAGTCATCTACTCTTATGCGCCCACCTTTTCCTTGGCGCGTGGCATTCTTCGCTGTGGGCCAACCTCACATCGTCAAAACCACTCGGAACTGCGCTTTGCCGCTTATCATGCGCGCGTACGCCTCGCCCGCTTTTTCGAGTGGATAGGTTTCGACCATGGGACGCACTCCACTCAATTCGGCGAAGCGCAGTGTATCCTCGGCATCCGTTGGGATTCCCGTGTTCCAACCCTGAATCGTTCGACTTCCACTGATGAGCTGTATCGGTGTTACCTCAATGGGATCAAAAGACGCACCCACCACCATGAGCTTGCCATTCGGCCCCAAACCGTCGATGAGCTCAGACATCGCTTTCGAGTTTGGGGCTGTCGCTAGAATCACTTGTGCGCCGCCCAGTTTCTGTAATTCCTCCGCCGGCTTCGTTGCTTTGCTGTCAATGTAGACGCTCGCGCCGAGCTTTCTTGCCAGCGCAGCGTTTTCTGACCCACGCCCGATCGCCACGACCTTATAGCCAAACTTATTTGCAAATTGAATTCCCAGGTGACCAAGACCGCCGACACCTTGCACCACAATAAGATCGCCGGGGTGCGCTCCGCTATGCCTGAGCGCGTTAAAAGTGGCAATTCCCGCACACAGCAGCGGCGCTGCTTCGGTGTCGCTTAGGCTTTCCGGTATCGCCGTCAGTGCCTCCGCAGGAGCGACCATGTACTGCTGGTATCCCCCGTCGTAGCTAATGCCCGCTATCTTCAGGTTCTGGCAATTGCGAAAGTCCCCTCGCCTGCAAGCGTTACAGGTGCCGTCGTGTCCGCCGTGCCACCCGACACCAACGTGCTGTCCCTTCGTCCATCCACTAACATCTGCCCCCAGTTCATCGAGAATGCCCGCGACCTCGTGACCTGGAGCCCGCGGGTATTGAATGCCGGGCCACAAGCCTTCTTTCGTTAGCGCGTCACTGTGACAGACTCCGCAGGCTTGCACCTTGATCCGCACCTGGCCTGCGCCCGGCGTTGGAATCTCGCGCTCGACGATCTCGAAGTCGCCCCCCGCCTTTGCAATTTGCGCTACTCTTATTGGCGCTACTGCCACTCTCGTTGTAACCATAAAATCCTCCTATCAAGTTTCCGTAGTCGTTCAAAGGACTCACTGCTGATCCGACCCGCCAACTGCAACGGCAACTAACGTCAGTAGGTCGGCGTTAATCGTGTCGCGCTGTGTTCGTCATGAGGTGGACAGCGAGCGCGGCGATGTCGGCCGGACCGACCACACGCTTGATCGCAGCTTGGGCCATGGCTGAACTTCCGTCGCGTTGTCTAGTCGCCATTCCTCGATGAGATTCGTACGATCGTGTCGTTAAACATGACTCGTCCGTCCAACCGCGCTTCGCCGTTGACCGTCATGCGTACTGGCAGGCACCCAGACTCCTGCGTCGACGTCCGTTCGGGGTAAGTCTCGATCATCACGTCGCTCATTGCTCCTCGTCCTCCCAATGGGTCAGGAGCGCGATGACGAGATATGGCCCAGCGCCTCTCCGAGCGACCACACGGCGGGGCCCAGCAGCACGATGTCCTTCAGGAGGAACTGGCCGGGCATCCTCGAAAGCGCGGGGAACCCGCCCGCGGTGGGCTCCCAGCCCGGCGTGGACAGGATGAAGCTCAGGGTGGTCAGGAACATCGGCACCGCCAGCGCGCTGCCAACGGCCGCGATCGCGGCCAACACCGGCAGGAGCGCGATCATGATCGCGATGGCGATTTCCAAGGTTCCCAGAAGGTCGGAGAACCTCTGGACGCTGAAGACCCCGTAGAGCCAGCCCCTCAGGGGCTATTGGCTACGAGGGGCTGGATTCCGTGGGCCTCGTACGCGGTGAACTTCACGGCCAGCACCAGGACCAGCCCGTAGCGGACGATGCCGTGCCCGACTCTCTGCAGTGCGGCGTACGAGTCCACCGTAGCCGTCTGGACCATGTCATCGTGTGAGAGCATCGATTCTCTAGCCATCATTGGCCTCCCCGAGCGTCTTCGCTCCGACGCAGTGCGCTGCGTCATCTCACTCTGTGATCGAGCGTGTTGCGGGGCGCCGCGACGGGCCAGCGCAGCTGGAAAGTCGTCGTGCTCGCCCTGCCGTTGCGATGCTCGGAAGCTCGTGACGGTTCCGGTCTGACGCCGACCGGACGCTTGTCGTGTTCTTGCGAGAAAGCCGCGTGGCCATCCCCGGGAGGGGTCGTCCCGCTTCGATAGAGCAGGATGGCGAAGACAGCCACGACCCGAGCGGCGGAATCAGGCCGAAGCGGGTGCCGCACCCCCTCGATGGGTTCCGAACTATTCTCCATGGAGGAAGACATGGCCCAAGCAAGCGGGCGCCCGACAGATCTACGAGCCGCTCCAGCACGGCGGCCGGACGGAGCACCAGTTCGCCATCGAGTTGCTCCGATCCCGACCGGCAGATAGAAGCCTCGTCCTTCTGACGGGACACAGACTGACCTGGCCCCGCGTCCCTGGGCGCGACCATGCCGGCACGGTCATTCACGGCCCGGTCGAATGGATTGGCGCGAAGACGGGACCCTCGATTCCATTGTGGCTCGCACAACAGGTGCCCGCAGCGCACGGGTCATCTTCGACACAGTCGGCCGACCGACGCTCGAGCCAGCCCTGAAGGCTCTAGGGCATCGCGGCAGACAAATCGAGAGCACATCGGTGGGTGACCGCCGAATGAGCTTCGACCTTGTTAACTTCCACTTGCCGACGGACGTTTTCGTCCACCAGGTGGCCTTAATCGTTCCTATGCGCCTCGTCCCACGACCGGCCGCCGAGCATGAGGCCTCCTGGCGTTGGGTGACGCTTTGTGTGTCCGCCTGATCCGCGTGGGTCAACCGCCAAGCCAACCATCCACGCTCCAGGGCCCGGCGCCAAGGACGACCAGCGTGAACGCCGCGGCGGCAGCGGAGAAGACCGAATAG
>Ga0070708_100001374_pt1 | contig 18578 bp, 14 predicted proteins | sample KBSK5503metaG_FD_65469 | JGI IMG/M metagenome (GOLD analysis project Ga0070708, IMG submission 65469) | Corn, switchgrass and miscanthus rhizosphere microbial communities from Kellogg Biological Station, Michigan, USA - KBS K5-50-3 metaG | ecosystem: Host-associated > Plants > Roots >... | reverse complement strand
AAACCCAGCAGCGAAGGAAGCGCAAAGCGTGATCTACCGGGGACCGTCTGCGCGAATGTGAACGCAATGAACCGACTCGCAAAATCAAGTAGATAGCCAGTAGGAAAGGGCGGGTTCAACGCGCTGCTTTCAGTAACTCTTTCTCGCGAACTTCTTTCATCATCCTGGAAACAGTCGAGCGATCCACATTGAAAAGTTCTGCAATCTCGGCCTGACTCTTCTCACCAAGCCGAATCATCTTGATCCCGCCGCGAGCTACTGAAGCAAGCCGATGTCCACACTTTGCTGCGTTTGCCGACCGGAATCTTCTACGCGCAAGGTGTGAAGGCGAACGTCTTGTTTTTCGACCGCAAACCCGCGAGCGAACCACCGTGGACTACTAAGCTCTGGATTTACGATCTACGAACTAACAAGCATTTCACGCTCAAAGAGAATCCTCTGGAGCGATCTGATCTTGACGACTTTGTTGCATGCTATCACGTAGAGAACAGACACGAACGCGTGGAAAGCGAACGCTTCAAGAGCTTCACATACGAGGAGCTGCTCAAGCGAGACAAGGTCAATCTCGACATTTTCTGGCTGAAAGACGAGTCGCTCGAAGACAGCGCCAACCTGCCGGATCCGGAAGTGCTCGCTCTTGAAATCGCCGAGGAACTCGAAGCCGCCTTGACGCAGTTTGCGACGATCGCCGAAGACCTAAAGGATTAACGCCCATCGCTTAAGCGCCAACGAAGGTCACCGCATGGCGGTCGAGGACCTTGCTTGAGCGCGTTCTGCGGGCGGTTACGGCATCTGCTAAGAAAGTACAGACCATCCAAATTCGGGTGTTGCGGCGGCTGCCTCGATTCAGCGGATGGCCTGCTCTCGTGGGTTGTTTGTCCGTTCCGATCTTTTGGTTTCATGCTGGTTGGTCTGTGTTCATCGCTTTTCGGTTCGGCTTGTTTTTTTCTTTCTGGGCTCCCCTGGGCGGAAAACCATTTAAGGAAAGGTCTTCTGTTCGTACGCTCTTTTGGTTTCTGATCTAGGATTTCTTCTTTGAGCGTCAGCGAGAAAAAACACCTAGTGCGCGTAAGTGCACTGGCATTCTTTTCTTTTTAGATTCTTTTAAGACTGGATACTCTTAGATTCCGCCTTTTGCGGGCGACCGTTCCGCCTTTTGTACACGACGATTCCGCCTTTTGCGGGCGTCGCAGCGAACAAAGTCATCGTCTCACTCATTGCCATAGTTGTACCTCGATATAACATCGCAACTTCGCCGGCAACGGCCCCAATCACCATTCGGGTTCCACCAAAGACAGAAGATGCGACTCCGGCAATTTCCGGTAACGGTTCGAGGTCGAAGTCCGTTCTCGGAAAAAATCTGTCTCCCGTCAGATATTTCTCACCTCGCTCGTTTACGATCACAAGGGGCGGCCCCGAACGTTTCGCCAGCGCGTCCATCGCTCGCCGAGACACCTAGTGATTGTGCCAATCGATGAGCGTTGGCCGTGACCGAACCGCTCAGGTTGCGCCGGCGAAATCGAAAGCTGAGGCCTGGGACTCCCGAGTGAGTACGTAATTCGACGTACGGACAAATGATACTATTTGTGGATAATAGTACTATTTGTGAATAAACGAGTTCGACGTCGCAAGCGCTTGATATCTAAAATCGGCTGTCACGATTTGTGCTAAATATGCCCGGACCCACATCCATTACCCAGATCGACCTCACGCCTTCGCCGGGAAAGATCTATTTCAACATCGACCGAGAATGGCGAGAGGAATTCATTTACTTCTTGATGGTTGATCGCTTTCAAGATGACAGTTCACGGACGCCGGTCTTGCAGGCGCAACGCTCTCAAGGCGTGCACACACCGGACAACGCTTTCTACGGGGGCGCCATCAAGGGAATTACGCGCAATCTCGAGTACATCGGCGGGTTAGGCTGCACCGCGATTTGGCTTTCGCCGGTGTTTGAAAATAACCCGGGAGCCTACCACGGCTACAATATTAACAATTACCTCGATATCGATCCGCACTTTGGCACCAAACAAGATCTGATTGATCTCGTCGATGCGGCGCACCGCTTTCAATTGAATGGGAGGCCGCATCCAATTCGCATTATCCTGGACGTGGTGATTAACCATTCCGGTGACAATTGGTCTTATCCCGGAGGATCCACGTACAACTACAGCAATGATCAACAATTTCCCTTCGGATTCTGGAGACGTGACGATCGGCCAGTCCCAACCGAGTTGCGCAATGAGAATTACTATCATCGCCGTGGCAACATGGCCGATTATGACCATTACCCTGAAAACCAGCATGGTGATCTATCCGGCCTGAAGGACTATGCCAATGATGATGATGAGATCGGTTCGGCTGTCATTAACGCGCTAATCAAAGCGCACTGTTACTGGATCCGTGAAGCAGACGTGGATGGCTTTAGGGTAGATGCGGTAAAGCATATGGGAGAGTTAGCCTGCTCTCGATTCTGCTCCAACATCCGCGAATATGCCTATTCGCTGGGCAAGAGAGGCTTCTTCCTCTTTGGAGAGCTGGCCACTCCCGACGACGACATCGTTAATCGGTATATTGGTCAGAATACTTCACTACAGAGCGGCGATAACACGGTGTTCTTTGGGCTTGATTCTATCTTAGACTTTCCCCTCGCCGAAGGCCGGTACAATGATCCGGGCCATCGACCACTCCGCGACGTGCTGAGAGGCACCGCCGGACCGGAGAGCCTGTTCAATCGTTTGGAAGCGCAGCGCGAGCGGGCGTTGAATCGGGGAGAAATCGGGCGCTACTTAGTTACGTTCGTAGATAACCACGACACATTCTGGGAGCCAGGCGGCCGTTTCGGCGCCGGCGCATCGAGCGAGCAGATAATCGGCGCGATTGGTTATCTGCTTTGTGCACTGGGAACGCCCTGTATCTACTACGGAACCGAACAGGGCTTTGATGGGATCGGCGGAGATAATGATGTGCGGGAAGCGATGTTTGATCAAGCAGTGCCAGGGCGAAGTCTTTTGAATCCTGACTGCGTCATCTATCAGGAGATCGCTAAAATCGCTGCAGTAATGCGAACAAGGCCTGCTCTCCGTTTCGGCCGCATGTATTTTCGCCAGATATCGGGAGACGGCATTCACTTTAGCTTGCCCTACGGAACGACCTATACGCTGGCGTTTTCGCGGATTGTATACGGCACCGAGGTTCTCGTTGCTTACAATGTTTCTGATCAGCCAAGGAGCGATTCTATTGTGGTGGATGCCAGCCTGCATCAGACCGGTGGCGTAATGAGTTTTCTTTTTGGAGGTTCGGATGATGTTACCGTAGAACAATCTCCGGATGGGACGACGTTCGTACGGCTACAGCTAGCTCCCCATCAGTTCGTAATTTTAAAATGACCGGCGTCCCAGCATTAGAGAGTCGATCGTGACTAACTCATCGAGGTGATGGCAATCGCCGGTTGAATTTGCGTGAGCGGGTAAGTTTTTTTTCTGTCCCCTCGGGGACAGTACGTAATTCTACGTATTGTCAACGTCCATTTAAAAGAGATAGATTGACGGCACCCAGAATTGATACGGAAGGTTGTTTTGCTGCCGACCACGTTCTTCCCTGGTGGAATCTGTTTCTAACTACTAGGACTAATTATGAAAAAGTCTTCTGTCGGTGACGCTGGCGCCGACGTCGCCGGCGCGCGCAAGCTCAGGACTCGGCGCGAATCTGATTTACCTGGGGGGATTTTTGCGCGGGAGATTGCACAAGAGTTTGCTAATGCACGTGACGCGGCCAGTAAAGAAGCAAGGAAGGAGGTAAGGGTAAACGGCGACGTGGTCTCCGTTCGATATCCATTCCCATCGCCAACCGATTGGCGGGACTGCTGGATGTACTTCTTGATTCTTGACCGATTCGCGAATGACCGCTTTCAACCGAGTGGCCCTTGGAACCAACGATACGATTATCGGCAGGGAGGCACGTTCAACGGCGTAACCGCTCAGCTCGATTATTTGAGAGAGCTGGGAGTAAAAGCGCTCTGGCTCTCTCCCGTTCTGAAGAACTCGCGGCCGGACTGGCAGTACACTTACCCCGGGTACGACACCCAGGATTTCTTGCATATCGATGAACGGTTCGGGTCAGACGGAACACGGGCAACCGCAGAAGAAGAACTCGAGAAACTCGTTGCCCAGGCTCATGCGCGGGATATTCGCGTCATTGTCGACACAGTGATCAATCACGCCGGTCAGGTCTTCGACTATATTTACCAGGGTCGAACTGTGGATCAATTCACTAATGGCGAGGTGATGAATGCGCCCTTGGGCCAGGAGCCTTCCATTCAGTGGTTAAACGGTTATGGTTTTCCGCGGGTCGATTGGCAGGATGAGATCCCTGCGGGTACCACTTTATCAGCTGACGACGCTGTCTATCCGGTTGATCTGCGGCAAAAGCTGTTTTTTAGACGCCGCGGCGCGATCGTGACTTACGAACGTTCAGGATCCCCACAAGACTTCGTCAAAGGTGACTTTTTTAAACGACGACAACTGGTAGTTGAATACGACGCGGGGCCGAGTAGCCAAACTGAGATCCAAGCGCGCTACGGTTCCAGGCCGGTTCTCAATATTCTGATCCGTGCCTATCAATACCTTATTGCGAAGTTCGATCTTGATGGTTTCCGGATCGACACGACAAAACACGTTGAGCCGGACATGGTTGAGATTTTTGGGAATGCGATTCGTGAATTCGCCCATACGCTCGGCAAACGTAACTTTTTCACCTTCGGCGAAATTATTGCTAGCGAGGAGGACATTAATCGATTTGTGGGTCGACACACCACGGGAACGGGGGGATTCGGTGTCGATGCAGCCCTCGACTATCCTCTTTTCTTTAAACTTGCCGACATCGTAAAAGGCTGGCGAGACGTTTCTGAACTCTCCACCGTTTTCTACAACCGCAGAAAAGCTGAAGAGGGGCTCATCAGTTCACATGGCGAGGCTGGAAATTACTTTGTCACATTCCTCGACAACCATGATCGGTTTCAGCGATTCAATCATCCGTCAACGCCGCAGGAGCAGATCACCATGGGATTGGCGGTATTGTTCTGCTTGCAAGGAATCCCGGCGATCTACTACGGAACCGAGCAAGGCTTGAATGGAGCTGTCGATTCTCAAGGGTATCCTGATCTGGTTAATAACGAGTCGGTACGCGAGGCTTTATGGGGCAAGCCGAATGCTTTTGATGACGAACATTTCCTCTATCAGCAGATCAAGGCGCTAAGTAGGCTGCGAGAGGAGCAATCAGCGTTGCGATTCGGCCGGCTCTACTTCCGCCAAGTTTCAGGTAATTCTCGAGATTTTGGCTATTCATCCGGCGCGGGCGGCTTGGTCGCGTTCTCCCGCGTCGTGAGCGACACGGAGGTGCTCCTGATTGCGAACACCAATACACGGCTGCGATTCGACGGCCACGTTCTGCAAGACCCTGATTTGAACCGGCATCCTCGGAAAATGCGGATAGCGTATAGCAATCTCGGCACGGCTCGTTCCGCTACCGTCCGGCGGATTTCCGACGCGCGCTTTTTCTCCGGAGCAGGGTTAGACGGCTCAGCCGCTGCTGCAGCTCTACCGGTTGGACTTGCTCCGATGGAAGTTCAAGTTTGGATCCCTGAACAGCCGTTCTCATTCTAAGGCCCCAAAGTGCTCGGTTATTTTACGCGTTACAATTGAGCCAGTCAGCTCAGAAAAAACTGATTCCAAAATATGCCTCTCAATTGGTTGAACGATTCGGGCCACCAGATTTATCCGCCACCGGATGTGCAGCGCACGACATTCGGGATTGATGCTCTGAGCAGGTTCGTTTGTAATACGTGGAACGAGGCCACGACTAACGGTGGCCGACCATTCGATGCAGTTATTATCGGTGCGGGCATGTTTGGCGGATATTGTGCCAACGAAATCTACCGCCGCGGGGCCGCGCGTAATCTCAGGGTCTTAGTGCTCGATGCTGGAGCATTTCTGATCCCTACTCATCTCCAGAACCTACCGCCCAACATTGGCCTCGACGTTCCGGAACCGATAAGCCCGGCGGCGCCCGAGGCCCGCTGTGCAAGGGGGCTGGTTTGGGGCATTCCGTGGCGCAGCAACGTGGAATTCATCGGACAGGCTTACTGCATCGGTGGCAAATCTCTTTACTGGGGAGGCTGGTGTCCGCGCCTGCTGCCCAGCGACTTGGTTGAATGGCCGCCAACGGTAGCGGAATACCTACTTCAGAAGTATGAGGCTTTGGAGGAACAGACCGGAGTAGCCGTGGAGCGCAATACCGGCAAAGAGGTGAGGACAGAATTTATACAAGGCGCGCTATTCAAGCTGCTCGAGCAACGGGCTTCAAATGTCGTAGGTCAGGGCGCCGTTCCACACCTCGAATCCGTCCACAATCCACCCTTAGCGGTTCAGGGGCAGTCTCCCGCTTCCGGCCTTTTTGGTTTCGATAAATACAGCAGTGCGTCCGTTCTAATCGAGGCAACCCGTGATGCCACAAACCAGCCGGATTCGCAGAGACGCTTGTTCGTCGTACCAAATGCTCATGTAACGCGGTTAAATGCGCCACACGGCATAGTCACTTCTATTGACGTTTTCGTCGATGGTGCCATCCGATGCCTGCAGGTCAACCCGAACTGCGCCGTCGTCCTCGCGCTGGGCACCATCGAGTCCACGCGGCTCGCGCTCGTTTCTTTCCCGACCAGGCCGGACAATCCGGCCGCAGAATTGATGGGACGAAATCTAATGGCCCACTGGCGATCTAACTTTTTCGTCCGAATCAGACGCTCCGCATTTGACCCGAATCAGACGCTTCCCAAAAATCTCGACACAGGGGCTCTTCTTGTGCGGGGCTCAACGTCGCAAGGCAAATTCCAAATTCAGGTGACAGCATCGGCAGACCAGAAGGGTAACTCCGACGCTCTGCTCTTCTCGATGATTCCTGACGTCGAGCTGCTCAAAGGAATCCTTAAGAATCAGCACGCCGAATGGATCTCAATCTGTTTTCGAGGCGTTTCACAGTTAATGGGCGATCGCGCAACCAGCGTACCCAATCGATTCGGACGCTGGATCAATCTCAGTCCCTTTGAGACCGATGAGTTTGGAGTACCTCGAGCATATGTGCATCTCACCACCACAGACGCCGAGGACGCTTTGGCAGATTCCATGGACGCGGCCATCCTGGGACTGGCAAACGAGCTCGCCGGCAATAACCCGAACAATCTTCAGATTACCAGAAGAACCCGAGACGGCCTTGGTACTACCTATCACGAGGCTGGCACGCTGTGGATGGGAATAGACCCTCGGAGATCGGTCACTGACACGAACGGTCGATTCCACCATATTGCCAATGCTTTTTGCGCCGATCAATCACTGTTCGTGACGGTGGGATCGGTAAACCCAGCCTTAACTGGCCTCGTTCTTGCGCGAAAAGTAGCGGAATCCGTAGTAGCGCATGCAACTGGCGTGCGACCTCCTCCATGAAGGGTTATACGCTGGCACCGTTACATGAAGGAGTGCGGCGAGACGATGCGTTGATAAGTTTCGCGCTGGCTATACTGGTGCTTGGGTTTAGCGGGGGTTCAGACTGCGCGGTCGTCATTGGCGGGTCGGGTTGGTCGAACGGGTAGAGTGATACGTAGGAATGTCTTCGCGAGGCATCTCGGCCGCGGCGTAGGTTTTACGTGCGGCGCCTTTGGATCGAACTAGCCCGGAGTCTAATCCAAACCTTCCAGCCGGAGAAGGTGTCCTCGGCCCGATTTGTCTCTGGCGATAATCGTTCGCCCGTCTGGCGCAATCGCGCAGTGCAACATGGGCCCCTCGCCAGAGAAGGCAGCGATACACGCTCCGCTTTCCACGTCCCACACTCGCAGCGAGTGGTCAGCGGAAGCGGAAACAGCTCGCTGACCGTCGGGTGTTATCACTGCGGCATTGACCAAATCGTTATGTCCCTCCAGCGTGCGCATGAATTGCCGGTTCGGCAAATCCCACACCCGCAGAATTCTGTCAACCGACGCCGAAATTGCGCACTGACCGTCCGGCGTTACTGCAACGGAAGTGACCCAGTCGCCATCGCCTGTGCAGATGCGCACTGCCTCGCTACACTCAGAATTCCACGTCAGCAGTGCCCCAGTGTTGGATCCCCAGACGGCGCACTTCCCATCAGGCGTTAGCGCGACGGCGCTGACTAGTTCGGTTCCGCCCATGAGCGTGTGAAGCGATCGGCCACTCTCTAAATCCCATATCCGTAAAGTCTGGTCTGCCGAGGCTGAGATAGCTCGCCGCCCGTCAGGTGCTACCGCAACCGCGGTGACTAAGGCGGTATGGCCGACCACTGCTCGCACCGACTGGCCATTTTCTAAATTCCACACTCGAAGCGAATGATCAGCTGATCCTGAAACGAGGTGGCGTCCATTGGGTGTTACTGCAGCGGCGGTAATCCAGTCGGTATGGCCGGCGAACGTATGCAGTAACTGGCCGCTTTCGGAGTCCCACATACGAAAGAGGTGACAATCAGAATCCACGGCCGCGCGACGTCCGTCAGGTGTCAGCAACACACGGGTGATGTTGTCGGTCTGCCCGGCCAGCGTTTGCGCCGATTGGTTTCTCTCTAAGTCCCACAACCGAAGTGTGTGATCAGCCGACCCAGAGATCGCGCGCCGCCCATCGGACGTTACCGCCGCCGCGGTAACCCAATCTGTATGGCCTGCAAGGGTACAGACTGATTGGCCCGTCTTTAGGTCCCACAGCCGGAGTGTATGGTCGGCCGACTCCGAGATGGCGCGACGCCCATCGGGGAGCAGTATCACGGCGGTGACACTATTCGCGTGGCCTTCGAGCGTGCGCGCTAAATTGCCCCGGTCCAGATCCCAGATCCGCAGCGTATGGTCAGACGAACCCGAGATAGCGCGGTGTCCATCTGGTGTTACTACCACCGCAGTGACCGAACCCGTATGGCCCGCTAGCGTGCACATCGAGCGGCCGCTCTTCAGATCCCATACCCGCAAAGTATAATCAGAGGAGGCTGAGATGGCACGGCGACCATCGGGCGTTACAGCTATCGCATTGACGGAGTGAGCATGGCCTGCGAGGGTGCACACCGAACGGCCGCTCTTCAGGTCCCACACTCGCAGCGTCTGATCAGATGAGGCCGAGATGGCATGATGGTTGTCTGGTGTTATGGTCAGGGCGTTGACTTGATTCTTGTGGGCTACCAGCATGCGCACCGAACGGCCGCTCTGTAGGTCCCACACCCGAAGCGTCCCATTAGACGAAGCTGATACCGCACGGCTTCCGTGAGACGTGAGCGAGACAAGGCAAACCGGACTGCTGTGGCCTCGCAGCGTACGCAAGGACCGGCCGCTCTCGAAATCCCAGACTCGCAGCGTTCGGTCAGAAGACGCCGAGACGGCGCGGCGGCCATCAGGTGTTATGGCTACTGCTTTGATTGGACCGGTATGGCCAGCGAAGCTGCGCACCGATCGATTGCCCTCCAGATCCCATACCCGTAAGGTCCCGTCGCCCGATCCCGAGATGGCGCATCGCCCGTCCGACGTCAACGCCACAGCGTGGACCCAGGAAGTGTGACCTTCGAACGTACAAATCAACGGTCCCCCCGGTGGAGCGAGACTGGGTGTCAGAGGCCGAAGCCGCGGCCAAGCCTTGCTCTCAGCGGCACCCTTTAGCAAGGCTTGGATGTCAGGTGACGAATTGCCGAGCAACCGGCCCATCAATTGCCCCGCCAATTGCCGGTTGTCGCGAGCCAAAACATGCGCTGAGAGTTGAATGGCTAGTTGCACGAGTCGCAAATCGGCCGTCGCCGGCATGTATTCATAGTCTGCAACGAGCGCACTCGGATCAGTAGCTTCCAATTTTGCTTGAAGGAAATGGAAATCTCTGAGGACGACCGCCGAGAGTTGATGCCGGCGGAGTTGATGCAGATGGGCTGGCAGGTGTCGAAGACAGTACGGCGAAATCTGGGAATAACCCCGTCCATACTCAGCCCAGCACGAGTCCGCTAACCGCGCCGAGCCCTTTTGGAGATTCACATGGTAGGCTCCGGCAAACGGTTGGTCCTGCCGCTTGTCCCAGCCCGTCAGCCAATCAAAGAGCGATTTGTGAAAGAGAGCATAGCGACCCTCAGAAGCAGGCACGAACGAGGCCAAACGAGAAAGGATGAGGGGGAGTTCCTCTTCCGGATCCAGGCCGATAGCGGCGGCGATTTGTTCTCTGGTAAGGGGCTCGCGCGCGGCCGCGACCGTTTCTAACACCTTGCGCGACCGATCAAAGTCATTGGCCGGGTCCGGGAACAGGCGGCGGAAGAAGATCTCATAAAGACTGCTTAAACCGGGCGGCAAGTTTTCGATATGATCGAAGCTAAGTTGTCCACTCTCGACTGCATCGAGTGCGGTTCGAACGAAGAGGAAATTACCTGCGCTGGAGCGAAGAAGAGCATCTTCGAGACTCGGTAAGGTCTTGCCACTGGCTTTTGCCTTCTCGCGGAAAGGGGTCTGGCGAAGGCGGCATTGGACGAAGCGGCGCACGTCATCCTGGTTTCTCCGGTCTTGAGCTGTGATAATCTGGACGCGGAGGCTGCGCAATGGGTTGAGCACGTTTGGATCATTTCGCGTCGTAGCAATCAAGCCGAGCCATGATGGTAAACGGTCGAGGCGCGTGCAAAGTACATCGAAGATCGTAGGCGGATGGGCACGAGTCAGGGATTCATCGAGGGCGTCAATGAGCAGGTAATATCGGTTTTTCTCGGGCTGCCGAATTTTATGAAGGGGCGCGAGAACGGCGGCCTCGAATGCACTGACTGGGTCGGTGTCCGCGCGCCGAAGAGCGTTAATAACCGAGGAGCATGCCAGCGTCGCTGTGTACTCCGCTAACCGCGCCGAGAGCATGCTAGCCAAACTCCGTACAAACCCTGCTGGCTCAAGCGTTGCCGGAGTGTCAGTCCGGCAACAATGGTAAGCGAGCACCTGGCCCTCGAGATTCCTACGAACGAGCGCCGCAACAATGGCCGATTTTCCGATCCCTGGTTCGCCGACTATCAACAAGGCGACGGGACTATCTTTCGAGCGCCATTCGTCGATCTCTTGGAAAAGCCACTCTCGCCCAATGAAACCTTTGAACTTCTCTACTAGGAAAGGCGTAAAATCCCAAGGCTCGAGCAGGCGCTGCGGATCGCCACTTCTTGCCGGATAGCTTCTGCTGCGGACTTTGAGCGACCTCGATGGCAGTCGTGGTTCCCAAACCCTTTGGCGAGAGAGGACCACTTGCGGATCGCCCAGCGATCTCATGGTCGAGCTCACCAATGTGAGCAGTTCCTCCGGCGTTTGCGGTCGGTGGTCAGGTTCTTTTTCCAGCAGCTGAGTAACCAGTGAAACAACTGGCAGAGATAAATGCCGCAATCTATCGATTGGCAAAGGGGCTTGCAGATGTTTGCCCGCAACCTGAAGCGGCAAACCGCTAAACGGTGTAGTGTTCGTCAGCATGTGCCAGAGAGTGACTCCAAGAGAGTAGATGTCGGAACGAGTATCGACTTGTCCCCCACTAAACTGTTCGGGGCTCGCATAGTGAGGCGTCCCCAGAAGTATGCCCGGCGCGGAAACCGATGGGTCGTCAGAGATCCCAGCGGTCACTTTCACTAGACCGAAATCAATGACTTTGACCATCGGTTTATTCTTCTGGTCGAAAGACACGATAAGGTTGGCCGGTTTGATGTCGCGATGAACAAGTTGGCGCTGATGGGCCGCAGCAAGAGCAGCAGCGACTTGAGAAGTGATCTCTAAAGCTAATTCTTCCGGCAATGGTCCGCGCGAGTGGAGGACTTGCTCCAGAGTTTGCCCTTCGACATACTCCATCGCGTAAAAATAGATCGAACCGGTGAATCCGAGATGATAGACAGATGCGATGTGCTCATGCCGGAGAGACGCCGCCGCACGGGCTTCTCGGATGAACCTTTCTCGGATCCGCTCATCACGGATGCAACGTGGCGAAATCACCTTCAAGGCGGCCAAGCGATGCAGATTGGTATCCATCGCTTTATAGGTCACGCCCATGGCCCCGCGACCCAACTCGATAACGTTGCCCTCTTCACCGATTACGAGCTCGTAATTTTCAAACTGGCGAGGCAGGCCCGCCCGTTTGTCTTTGGAAAGCCTGGCCTTCGTTCCAGCGCCTAAATCCAGTGGTTCGGTCGGCCGACTCTCGTTGATTAAAGCCCCACGTAGTATGCAAGCCGGGCAAAAGTCACTTGCTGCCGGTGCGGAAAACTTCGTACCGCAAACCGGGCACGTGCGTGTTTCGCACCGAGTTCGTTCGATCCCTTTACCGGATTTGCCCAAAGGATGTCTTTTATCGACTTTCACGGCATGATCCATCCTTCTGCGGCGATCAAAGAGTGGCAAAGCTCAAGAATTTTCCCTGCAATGTAATTTTGCAGTGCTGACAAAAACCATGGGAGTTCGCCATTCTGCCGATCCAGTCCAGTCAACGCTAAATGGATCACCGCGCCAAGTGGATACGGGTAGAGTTTGTGTACCGCCACTTGCGAATCAGATGCCTGGCGTCGAGCAGAAAACGAACCCGCATTTCCCAATGTGGTCCGGAACCGGCCAGCACCGCCGCCCGACGAGCTAACATTTGGTTTCACTTGCGCTCCCGGTCTGTCCTCGAAACCTACAGGGCTCGATGCTCGTTTGAAAGTAGACATTCCAAGTAGCGAAGGTTTTCCCTTCGCGGGTACGGATGGTGATTCCTGAGCGCGCCTGAAACAGCCGGATCGGAAACCCTTTCCCTTGCAGAGTCAACGCGAGAGCGGTATGCGAACCTGGTAGCTGACTCTGAGTGGCGCGCAAGGCGACGCTCCAGTGCGTAGTTTGAAGCCGCGCTGGCTTATCCGTCAGCAACCTGTCGCTCGCGTTCATTGCTGCAGTTACATCCTAGTTAGATGCGCGGAAATGCTGGAATTGCAGAAATTCCAGCCAACGAGACGTCTTTTCGAATTGAGTAAGCCAGCGAATTGTTGCGAGAACTCGTTTCACTTGCCACCAACGGTTTTGTCAAAATCCGGGATCGGATCGAACGCGGCTATGCCGAAGCGAGAGCGTGTGCCGTTCAAAATCGTGCGGCCCACCCAGCAAGTGCGCTACGCGCGGCTTTGTCCTTTCTGCCGAAAGGCCGAAAGGCCCGGGGCAAGATAGAGTCAATCAGCCAGAAAAGATTCCAGGGCATTTGTCCAAAATGCGGAGCGACTGGACCAAGCGGGAGAGCGAGCAGTTGGCGCGTAGGGCGTGGAATGGTCTTTCCAGTCTTTTTGTGGCGATTCGCTTCTATCGGCCTGATTCCATCGCCCTGAAGTGGTCGCTTCGCCTCGGCATCCAGAAATCTCTGAAGCTTCGCCAATGATTTGGCGGCTGGGCGTTGTCTGCCGGAAAGCCAACTCGAGATTGCCGATTGGGAGACACCAATGTGAGTAGCGATTTTGCCGGGCGATTCGTAGCTGCGAGCGAAATATTCGTGGAATTCGCGCACCGTTTCTTTCGGATCAGGGCCACTCATTTGCGAAACGATCGCTGTTTGGGGGTGAAAAGAGACTAGATTGGAAATGGGGAGTTCATTCCTTCACTAATCGATTTGGAGATCCGTCGCTGCATCATGCTCTGCGAGGCTCTCGTACCATTGGGCGATCTTCCGCACGGTTGTCGCGAGGCGTGGGTAGCGGTAATCGATCGCTTCCGCCTTCTTTCTGTATGCGTCGGCTAACTTTCGTTCCTCGCTACCCTGCGTCCCCCAATAGGCCCCCCGGCTATCGAGAATTCCGGAACTGAAGCCTTTCCGCATTTCCTCGGTCTCTTCGGCTTCGAGAATTCGCGCGGCAGCATGGCAGATCCAAGATCCGTCCGGATCAGCCGGCGCATGGGACAAAACGCGGCCAACACAGTGGACGGCGATATGCAAATGGCCGGACTGTTTACAAATTTCCTTGGCCATATCGAGCCAGCGCCCAAGTTCGGCTTCGTCGACGGTACCATCATCTTTGGTCCCAGGAATTGTCCGCCAATCTCGGATCAATTGGTACGCATGCTGTGCTATCTTCCGCTCATTTTCTGAAGGCTCGGGGGGAGATTTGACGTCCTCAGATCGGAAGGCTGTCCTAACGACCTCGCTAAAAAATTCGGGACTCGTGGCCAAGCAGCGTTCTAATGTGCGTGGCTGTATGTTGCGTTCCTTTTTTAAAAGTGGAAGATAAGCCCACTCAATTCTTTGAAGGGCGATGCTGTCATCGGGAAGGCTTTCCTGGAGCCATCGAATAACATCAGCACAACTGTGAAAATCAACAGCATTCAAACCGTTGCCCTCCTTGACGAGTTCCTCAAGCACACGTATTGCGAGTTCCGGCTCTGGCAGAGCCTTTTTTCTGATAAGCCAATCCAGACACTGCAAGGCGGCACTAGGACGGTTCGACAAAAGGAGGTTATCGATTGCTGTTGGCAAATCTCCCACTTGGGCCTGACCGGGATTTGCTGGGGTTTGCGCCCAGTATTTTGCTCGCTCGTAACCGAGCAACCTCTCGCAGAGATCCCAGGTAGTCTTCTCAAATGGAAGAAGCGTTAAGAAACTTGTCTGCTGAGTCAGGGTCCAGGAGCCCTCAAGGATCTCTGTGACCCACAACCAACCCTTGGTTCTGAACCGTTCCCAGACAAAGCCGCCGGCGAATTGCAATAGACTTTTGACATTTGATTCGAGCGCTGACGGGATGATCTTGGCATCAATTTCGGGTGGGGCGACCGCTCCAAGGCTGGTTCCGACCTTCCAAGGCATTGCAACGGCTTGAGCGAATTTTAGAACCGTCTCAAGATTCCGCGTTTTCAAAATCTCGGATACCGCAGCCTGACGTTTGAGCTCAACTCTCTTCAGTTTGCTGTCGTAGTCGCCCTCATGTTCAGTAATGAGTTCCCACTCTGCGCTGCCGAATAGCCTCTGATATAGGAGTTCTGGTGATCGCGGGGCGATTGCATCCGCGACGTCCGAGATATTTGTGACCAAATCTTGCGGCATTGCCCAATCCGCGTCAGAGAATTGCCGGTGCTTGCTAACTAAATCCGCTAACCCCTGCCAAATGGGTGATCGATCCACTTCCGGTAAGGGCCGCACGGCCTCGGATGAAAGGTATTGAAGCACTTTGTTGAACGCTGGCCGCGGCAGATCACCGAGCCGTTCAATGAGTTCTATCAAGAGAGGAGGACAGCGAGGAGGGACAACATGGGTGCGCCCGTGGATCCAGCTGACCGGCGCTGGTACGGCGGCGGCGGCGGCGTCGGCTCGAGCAGCGGCGCGGGCGGCACGGGGTAAAGGGGCAACGAGCGCAACGGGAGCGCCAAAAGAGGCATGACGCATAACGGAATCAGCCGACCCGAGGTTTCCTACGCCACCCCTGTCGACCCTCCTCAATCGCACATACTCGCTCGCGCCTGCGAAAGATTTCTGAGGTCCAGAGGCATGGAAAGAAGACACCGCCCGCTAAATTTCCGAAGGCCGACCGAGATCCACTCTAAAGCCGGAAGCTAATGCGCGCCAAATGGCGAGCGCGCCAAATGGCGCGACAAGTAAAAACAAGCCCAAGGGCGGCCGGACCAGGAACGCGCCAAATGGCGCGAAAGGCAAGCGACCCAGGACGGCCCCGAGGCCCCGAAGTAAGGGCAACATAGCGGCAGGGGAAGATCGAGACGCGGTTCGCTGAGATCAAACTGCGGGCCGCGATCCAGATCGGGAAGCTGAGCCGGGAGCTGGAAAAAGCGCCAGGAAAACGCACAGACAAACCTAACGACACCGATGTCGGTAGGTCCAAGAAGGAGCAGCTGGCGGCAGCCGGGATCAACGAACGAACAGCGGGACGCTACGAGGAGCTGGCCGGTCCGCGCCAAGCCCAGGCGCAACGTTTTGTTCAGGGTTCGAGGGGAAACGATGTTGGCCGATCGGCTCCCATGGCTGGTTCGATGATTTAGATCGGGGCGAACCTTTGACGAAAGAGCTATTTCGTTAAGGGTTGAAGTATGGAGATTGGAAACCTGGCGTGAACCATGATCAGTAAGCGCCACTCCTCACGGTGCGGATAACCCAGGCGATCAACCCTGGCCGCGAGGATCGCGATGCCGATGTCGTGATCATGCGCGGATGGCAAGAATTTGCCAAAGAGCAAAAACCCGCCGAGGAGGCCGGCTCACAAGAATGGCAAAAATTTGCCAAAAAAGCAGGAGCGCTCAAGAACGCTCCAAATGGAGCGAAAAGTATGCTCCAAATGGAACGAAAAGTAAAAATAAGCCCAAGGGACGCCTGCTAACCACATCCGACCGAAAACCTCCGTTAAGACATTTCGATACGAAATAACCAAAAACATGGTTGAGCCCCTTCTGCTATTGGGGCTCCTGGTCACCGCACAGATCAGGATGCTATTGGTTGGTAACCGTCTAGTGAAGCACAGGGTTGACGGCTCTGACGGCGGATCCGGCTATTGCGGGCGCAATTTTCCGCTAAGTCAACGCTGCATCCATCTTTCGAAGCGGGTCAAATTAGGGCATTGATTGTCGGCAAATATCCGTTATCCCGTTATTCGCTTTCGAGGTGCCGCGACCACAAGCGATTTTGTGCAAGCTATCGGCGACCAAATCGATTAAAATCCTGATACCGCGGAGGAAGCATGCCGTCGATGGTCTTCATCAGCCGTTCGAGCAAAGATCGGCCGACCGCGGACGCGATTTGTGCCCATCTCGAGTCCGCTGGGATCAAATGTTGGATCGCTCCTCGTGATATCGAACCGGGAGCCAGTTGGACCAAAGGAATCATGCAAGGGCTTGACGCCTGCCGAGTGCTCATCTTGGTCTTCTCGGAACATGCGAATGATTCCGATCATGTTGAACGGGAAGTGGCGAAAGCTTTCTCTTCCGGGCTCGCCGTCATCCCTTTCCGAATCAACGACGTTTTGCCAAACCAAAGTCTGAGTTACTTCTTAGACACCATTCATTGGTTAGATGCAAGCGTTCCGCCTTTGCAGAAGCACCTCGATACGCTGTCTGAGCTGGTAAAAAAGCTGCTAGTCGATGGGACAACTCGCAAGCAGCCAAAAAGATTGGGCCCGGAGAAAATTTCGGTAGCCAGATTGCCAATTACAGGAAGCGATCTATTTGGTCGAGAGGAAGATATCGCCTTCCTGGATGACGCATGGGCAAACAAGGATGTCAACGTCGTTACCATTGTTGCCTGGGCTGGTGTCGGGAAGTCGACGCTGATTAACCATTGGCTGCGAAGAATGGCTGCGGAACACTATCGATCCGCGGAGTTCGTCTTTGGCTGGTCGGTCTACAGACAGGGCGCGAGTGGAGAGACCTCGACTGCCGACGAATTCCTCGATGCGGCTCTCACTTGGTTTGGTGATCCAGATCCACGGCTCGGGACGGGGTGGGAGAAGGGCGAAAGACTCGCAAAGCTCGTCGCGCAGCGCCGAACTTTATTAATCCTTGATGGTTTGGAGCCGCTCCAAAACCCGCCAGGCCCACAAGAAGGGCGGTTACGTGACCCTGCTCTGCAGGCGCTCTTGCGCGAGCTTGCCGCCTTCAATAGGGGGCTTTGTGTGATCACCACGCGGATGCCGGTCGCCGATATCGCAGATCACGAGCGCGCTTCTGCACTGAGCCGTGAGCTGGAACATCTCTCCAGCGATGCTGGGGCGAAGCTCCTCCAGGCACGCGGCGTTAAAGGCGGCGAGGCAGATCTGCGAGCGGCCAGCGATGAGTTCGGAGGTCATTCTCTGGCGTTAACGCTGCTGGGCAGTTATCTGACGGATGCCTTCAAAGGAGATATCCGCTTCCGCAAAGAAGTATCAGACCGTCTCGCCCACGATATACGACAGGGAGTCCATGCTCAAAAAGTAATGGAATCTTATCAAGGCTCTACAACTATTATCGGGGGCTCGCGCCCCAGCTGCCGGATAATTTTGGCGAGATGGAGCCGCTCTTGTTAGCCGTTATCTGCGGCTGCAACGCTGGTTTATACCGCGAGGCGCTGCATGACGTTTACATTCCACGAATTCAGCGGGGAGATGTCTTTTTCGCCGCTAACGTCCTCGGTGCCAGAGGCGCATTGCTGTCCGCTCTGGCTCATTTCTTCGAACACGGTCGCTGGGGCTCACTGGTGGAAATGGGCGTCGAAGGGCAGAGTCTCACTCCGGAGGACCAGCTCTTCGTTCTTATGCAGTCGGCGCTGTATCTAACGGCCCTTCGAGGACAGGCATCACTGGAGGGGCGCAGTTGTTACGAGCGCGCAGAGTCTTTATGCCGCTCCCTGAATCGTCCACAGCTTCTGTATGTCGCACTGATAGGTCAGTGGCGGTATTCCCTCATGACCGACAAGGGGGCTGCGACGATGGAGATTGCGAAGCGGGTTTACGCCCTGGCGCAGGAGCAGAACGATCCGGCGCTTATGGTGGGCGCCTGCCGTGCTGTGGTCGCCACGCTCTTTTTTATGGGAGATTTTGAGCGTGCGCTGCAACACGCTCGGCGGGGC
>Ga0070708_100001373_pt1 | contig 18584 bp, 18 predicted proteins | sample KBSK5503metaG_FD_65469 | JGI IMG/M metagenome (GOLD analysis project Ga0070708, IMG submission 65469) | Corn, switchgrass and miscanthus rhizosphere microbial communities from Kellogg Biological Station, Michigan, USA - KBS K5-50-3 metaG | ecosystem: Host-associated > Plants > Roots >... | reverse complement strand
CCAGAGATACTTCGTAACAACTGTCCTGCCCTCGGTCCCTGAACGGCAAACATTGCCGACTGGTCGGAGACGTCCTTCAATTCTACTTCGTGTTCTCGATGATTCTGGAGCCAGGCCCAGTTCTTGTCTCGATTAGCAGCATTGTAAACAACCAGATACTTCGCCTGACTCGTTCGGAAGATCGTAAGATCGTCGATTATACCGGCACTTTGATTGCAGAGGAGGGAATAGTGCCCCTGGCCTATTGAAAGTGTAGAAACGTCGTTTGTTACGAGGTGGTTAAGATATGTCTCCGCATGCTTGCCCTCAATGGTAATTCTTCCCATGTGCGAAACGTCGAATAACCCTGCATGTGTTCGTACGGCCTTGCACTCGGCAATTATTCCCTCGAACCAGACAGGAAGCTCGTAACCAGCGTAGTCGACAACGTTACCATGCTTCTTGTGATAATCGTAGACTTGCGTTCTTTTTGGCATGGTCAGTCCTGCTTCGGAGGTTCAGAGCAGAGTAGAAAAGGAAGATTATTGTGGAGGCGGCGCAGTCTGCGGGCCGATTTTCAAAGTCTCAATAGTAAACCCCAGTTTCTTTCCGCACTTGGGACAGTAGCCGCCGTTGCGCTGGATGATCTCACTCGGCGTTTCTAGCTCAAGCCCGGTATAGAGGAGGTCGCCGCACTTGGAGCATATTATTCGCTGAGGAGACAAATGTTGCTAAGACCTCGAGGATGAACGTAAATTCTCCGGCCCGGTATTAAAACAGTTCCAGAACACGAGCGAAGACCAACTCTGGGAAAGCAGGGCTTATTATTGGGGTATCGCAACAGTCACACAATCAGAAGATGGACTAACGAGGACTGGTCATTCGTGGGAATGAAAACGAGTCTCTGGAAGCTGAAGAGGTCATTGAACAATCTGGCCTTCAGAATGAGCTTCGTCAGACTAGCACCAGGGTCCAGTAGACCCCTACTGCCAATCGCGGAATTCCTGATCGTCGGATTCACCGTATTTGTCTTAGCTGGCGGACTATTCGTTCTCACCCAAGGAGGCCAAGGACTGTTGAACGTGGCCAGCGGATATTCATTCGTCTATCCAGGAGACATTAACAATCAGACGACCCAGGAGGCAGTGTTTACGACACTGATCTACGGGATGGGAATCTTGGGTCTCTACATGATGTTCATGAGCACACGCTACGCCTATCGTCCAAAACGCGCATACGGATACTTAGCGTTCGGAATGATCATGGCAGTAATCTTCATCGTATCACTATACGTCCTAATCTACGACAAGATCGGCCAACTCTAAGCTAACGCGCGAAGAGCAGTCGCTCCTTCAGAATTTGATGCTACGCCCATCTTCCAAGTACTCTTCTACACTCAGGACAAAAACCATGCCTAGCATTATCCGTCTTCTTTCCACAACGCCCACAAGTCCTCGGGCTGTCTCGGCCATGAACTGTTATTGTTCGACGGAACCCCGGTCCGCTGTGATATCCGCCCGGTTTGATCATGCGCCGCTTTTTCATTATTCACTACTAAGACCTTAGAGATATCTGGCTGAGCAAAAAGCGGAGCTTTACCTTCACGGTCTGAGCCGTGGACACGTTCTTCATCAAACAAGCAGCAGGGCACGATGCCGATCTAGCCAGCGCCGACTTGGGCGCAGTACCCAGTTGGGAATGGCGCAGCGTTTTGTTTCACACTGATGTTAGGATACATCACACCATTAGATGAGGATACGTAAATGGCGACATAATCTCCACATCCCTCAGCAAGCTTGAACGCGGTTGTCGACTGGGAAGTACTGGCAGGGAGGGAGATGAAGGATCCGGATACGCATGTAACCTCGCCATTACAGACCGTAAATTGAACAAATTGTCCCAGAGTAAAGAAGTAAACCCGAATTGGAACAGTGCTTGTGAACGAGACGAAATAATCGAACGTGTCAGGGACCGTTCCCTCTCTCCACCCGTTCGTTGTCATGTTACAGCCTTGACTTGGGCTTGCTCCACACGCATTCCATATCGTGTTGTATGGTGGTTGGGCCGTTTGAGTGCTAGGTGGCTGTATGCTCTGAGGGTTTGGCGGGTTAGGAAGCGAATAATGACTGCCAGTGAGGGGGAGGAGGTGTCCGAGAGATGTCGCAGACAAGATGCCGAGAATAATGATGATCACTAGCAATATTCCTATCACGGCCTTGTACGGCCCGGTTGAGACGGGCGCATGGGTCGCTATGGTCGGATAGTAGCCAGACGGCGCTTGTTGAAATTGAGGATGCGGAGAGGCAATCCTGGAACCGCAATTAGGGCAGAAAACAGCGTGCGTCTGCACCTGTGTGCCACAGTTCGGACAATAAGACTGTCCCACTGCCAACTTCAATCGCCGGGAATATCAGAACTCCAGACGATATTACCTTGTCCTAAAGGCCGGTGAAAATCTATTATCCAATCTCTGAATTAGCGAGTCTGGTTTTGTAATGCTAACTGGAAAACGGGTCCTTCTTCGCGCTCCAGAAAGAGAAGATCTCAAGTCACTTCACAAATGGCAAAATGACGAGGAAGTCATGATGCTTTCACGCTCCCAGCCTGACCACGTGAAGTCAATGGTATCTCTCGAGGCAGAATGGGAGAAAGACCTGAAGGGAGACGACCCAGATGTACGCCGATATGTGATCGAAGAGAAATCTGGCGGAAAGGCCATAGGATGGTGCTCGATAAGATTCCACTCTTTTGCACGCAGGTACACCAATGCCGACATCGGATTATGCATCGGAGAGAAGGACAAATGGGGCAAAGGATACGGGACAGATGTAACTCAGCTACTACTGCGAGAGACGTTTGAACAATTGAATCTCCACAAGGTGGGATGGTGGACCTTCGCAGAAAACAAGGCGAGCATAGCACTCGCCAAGAAATTCGGATTCAAGGAAGAAGGACGATTGCTAGACCACAACTTCTTCAACAACCAGTTCCATGACACGGTCGTCCTCGGTCTACTGAAAGAGGATTACGAAAAGAGACCGATCCACAAATAGCGTAGGAATCGATCCAGTCAGGCATTGAGACATAGCCGCCCACAGTTGTTGCTTACTATGAGATCACTCAATAACGATACCACATACGCTTTGAACTATCACGAGGCGACAAAGCACTCCGAAATTAGCCTACGAACATCCGCGCACTATCTCGACTGGGCGAACAAGCCAGCCCAGTTCAAGACCTACGAGAATATAGCCTCTACCGCTCTTCCAAAGAATTTTCCTCGACCGGACTCGGAACCGCTAATTGCCATCTCGGGGCGCTCGTCCCAGAAGCAAGCTCCGGATATTGGACTCGGAGAACTGGCCGAATTACTCTACTTCTCAGGCGGACTGACCAGAAAATATCGCTTCGGAGACGAGCTTCACTATATGCGCGCAGCATCGGCCACGGGCGCGCTCTATCCCATCGAGCTGTACGTTGTCGCCGGAGAAGTTGCTGGACTAGAAGCAGGCGTCTACCACTTCGATCCTCTCGGCTTTCAGCTCTCTCGACTTAGGAAAGGCGATTACCGAACAGTGCTTGCCGCGGCAAGCAACGACATTGTCGCCCTTGCTCCAGCGACTATTGCCTTCACTTCATTGGCCTGGAAGAACGCCTGGAAATACGAGGCCCGGTCCTACAGACACTGGTTCTGGGACGGCGGAGTAATCGCCGCGAATCTCCTAGCTGCCTCAGCATCCATAGGGTTACCAACGAGAATAATCCAAGGCTTCCTAGATCAAACCGTCAACCAACTCTTCGGCTTAGAAGATGGAAAAGAGGCAACAATTTTTCTCTCAGCGTTAGGCTCGAGACAGCAAGCATCAACTAATCATTCGCTGAAAGAAATCGATCCCATCCGACCCAAGGTCCATCCTCTCTCAACAGAAGAGACTGAATACACCGGCATGTGGGAGGCCCACCGAGCATCTTTTCTCCAAAACAGGGAAGAAGTTGAGAAGTGGACTAACGCGCGCCCAGCTCAACTGCATTTACCACAAACGACCTACCCAACGACTCCCCTCCCACCTCCCATAGCCGATACTGCGGACTCCAGGAAGCTTGGAGAAGTCATTCTGAAACGAGGCTCAACCCGTAGGTTCGCACGCTCACCAATCAGGTTCTCCCAACTATCAACAATATTGAGAACCTCAACAAGTCCCATTCCCCACGACTATTCTCCAGATGGCGACAGTTTAATCGAAACGTACATTGTGGCGAATGCAGTTCAGGGACTTGATGCCGGCTCATACTTCTACTCAGGCGAACAAGAATCTCTCGAACAATTGAAACGCGGTGAGTTCAGACAAATGTCCGCCTACTTGTGCCTCGGACAACCCCTCTTCGGAGATGCTAGCGTCGTCTTGTTTCTGATGACGCGTTTGCAAGGTGTCCTCGGAGCTCTGGGCAATCGCGGATACCGCGCTGCTCAGCTTGAGGGTGGAATCGTGGCAGGTAGGATCTATCTATCTGCCTATTCCCTGGATCTAGGCGCCTCAGGATCTACGTTCTATGACGACGCCGTAACTGAGTTCTTCTCACCTCACGCGAAAGAAAAGAGTACAATGATCGCGGTCGGACTGGGAATTCCTGCTTACAAGGCTAGACCTGGAAAAGTGCTGCCACAGTTTACTTAGACGCGAACTCATTCCGGGCAGTTGTTTCCGAGCTATTCAGCTACATGCGCATGGCTTTTAGAGGGTCCCCGGCGCGGAGAGCACGACGAAGGGTGAAAGCAAGAAGTGAGCAATAAGATGAAGTTCATGCAGATGCTTGACTCTCAGACTTACCGGGTTCTCCAGAAAGAAGCCAAGAACAGGGGAGCGTCCATACAGGAACTGCTCAGAACGGTAATAATTCCTGACTGGTTGAGTGAACATAGGAGGAAGGAAAGACTCTAGCTCGGAACTCTGTTCGTCGGAATAACCTCGGCTTCTAGTTTTTCCTCTGATCCTTGAGGAGGCTGCATGGGAACTGTTGCCTCACTCTTCGTTGCAAGTGTTTCAAGCATCAGGATTTTTTTTTCCAGTTCAATGATTTTCTTATGCTGGCCAAACAGCATAGAGAAGAACAATGGCACTTCCTTGATTGTAGAGACCATAGTACTAGCATAGGGGGCGTAGAGCTTGCACTGGTTCAGAAGATCCTGGAACACCAGCTTATCATCAGTCCGAAGAAACTCCTGGAACTTTCTCAACTTAGCAATTTCTGCTTCCACGACCATTCGCCATGAAGGAATTGTTCTACCCGACACTGAACCCTCCCATACGAACAGCTTTCTCGATCTTGAGCACCACACGAAGTCATAATTCATTAAGTGCAGAGTTAGGCGAAACTGGTCCCTAAAGAGGAAGGCTATCAACGAGGCTGCGTAATTGAGTTGGTCAGAGGAGCTAGAGGCAAAAGACCCTTTCCTTGCAGATTACAAGAAGAACCTGCAAGACGTAATCAAGGGAATGAAAAAAGTTGGACCAAGCGGACTACAACTCCTCGTCCAGGAAATGATACGATCACGCTGGATCAGAGACCGCCGAGCCTCCTACCCCTACGAAGTTGCGTGGGTATTCGACCGGAGAGAGGAGGTCATCTCTAGCATCATGAAGAAACTTGAGGAGGAAGGGAATATCGAGCAAGCAGGACTAGGACGAGGAAAGAAGGGCCCAATCAAACCGTACAAACCTCGAACCCTCCGATTGCCAAAGCAGACAATCAAGAAACCGTCAAGACCTTCGAGGAAGGACGCCCAGCCAAAAGATATCGCTTGGCGTGAACGCCCCGGTCTCTAATCACTGATTTGTCATACGTTCTGTCTCATCGATCTGATCCGAATATATCTTGAAATCCTCGTCATCGAGAACGACATTTCGGAGTTGTTGGCGCGCCTTGTCGATAGAGTCTCTCGCTAATCGATACTCCTTGGCAACAGCATAGGCTCTTGCCGTTCCCTCATAAGCAGAGACAAGAATTTCTGAGAGGCCATTTTTCTGGCACGTTTCCAAGCAGGTTCTTGCGAAGAGTATTGCTAGATTCGGTTGGTTTAGAGCAGAGTAGACCCGTGAGATCTGCCAGTCGCCAATTGCAAAGTTAGGCGCTTTTCCAACAAAGCCCCAATGGTAGCGGGAGGAATGAGCTAGGTTCAGCATCGACTGGTCGTCGTCTGGGTTTCTTTCTATCTTCCTCAGGTAGTCCCATGTCTTGTTGAAGCATTCAACGGCCACTCTCCGATGAAACTCCTCGTCGGGATGAGATTTGTGCTCCTCTGTTATGCGCATAGCTATACTTCTACTTCCTTCCTAACTTAAGAGTCGCTATGAGATCGTACTCGCAAGAGAACACATGTTTGTCGTTATGGCCTTTGTGAATCCTATTCATGGAAAGGAGGACGAGATGGTTCGCAGAATGCGTTCCTTCCGCAGTGTTTTGCAGATCCAGTCTGGATTGGTGAAGACCTTCGTCTTGAAGGAACGGGACGGGAAGACGCTTGTCGGGATTTCAATGTGGACGGACGAGGCCGCGTACAAGAAAGCGATGGCGAGTATGCAAGCGCCGGCCCAGAGTACGCCTCCAGATAGGTTGAGAGAGAGTCCGCCCACAATGCGTGAATTCTCCGAGATCTGACTGAAGGTCCCTTATGCGATGAGTCTATTTCTTTGCCTTCTTAGCCGGTAACTTGCTAGACCATTCAAGGGATTTCGAGATCCAGGAACGAAGAGTCTCCGGACTTGCTCTCCAAGTCTTGGGCATGACTACGTAATCTTTCATAGGTTTACCCTTCATAGGTTCGAGCATTGACGATCCTTTGTTCTTGAGAAGCTCCAGTTGATCGTCACCTGACAATCGTACGAATAAGTCGTTTCCGAATACTCCGAAGAACATGTTCCCATTTACGAAAGCGGAGATGTTGCCGAACATCGGCCGGACAGTCACCCGATCATCTTTCGGTACAAGAGACTGGAAGAGATCCACTGACTCCTTGTCAGGACGAGGAATCTTCAATCCACACACTCAGATTGACTTCGAGGGATCAACAAAGACTTGAAGAAGTTTTCAGACCCTCGCCGAGAACACGCCAATCCTGCCTCGGACCCATTCCTTGTCGCTTGACTTCTATAAGGGGATGTTCATAGAGATTGAGAGCAATCGTTTTATCAGTGCTCATCGGCAAATGATTGGGTCTAGAATTGTTCAGAAAACGCTACGTGACACTAGCTGTCGCTCTCGCGTTGCTCCTAACAGTGGCGCCAGTTTATGGGACGCCCTCATTCATAGCAGGTTCAACAGCCTCCTACGGTCTTTCTTCGTCTTTGTCGGCGACCCAGAGCTGTACAGCTGCCCCGATATCATACGCGTATCAAGCCTGTGTCGGGGTCTCACCGGCGATCCCATACCAAGTCGCAATTCTAGATCAGTACAATTGTAAGGGACTAGGGATTAACGACCCGTTTGTGGTTCTCGAGTGTCGCTACACCCCTGCCAACCTAACAGTGACTCAGGGAAGTACCGTGAATTGGCTCAACGATGGCAACGTGACGCACACCGTGACAGCTAATGTCACAGCGAATGTCGGACTGCCGAGCTTTAGTTCCGGACCGTTGTCGCCCCGATCGATCTTCCTCCCAGGCTCAAGCTTCTCATTCTCATACACATTCACTCAGACGGGAACCTATCATTACTACGACTCTGGCTTCCCTTTCATGAAAGGGATCGTCCTTGTGAACCCTGCTCCTCCACCACCTCCGCCCCCAATGCCGTCTACATTCCAGGTAGGCTTGAGCGGTAATGTGGGCTGGACAGTACAAGGACTGAGCAGTAGCACGGCTAACCTTCTCGTCTCTCACAATCTCGCTGTCTCGATTCCGGTACCCCAACTTCCCATAGTCAACATTACGCCAGTGACAGAATCCGGGACCCTCGTACAGTCCATCGATCTAGCAACCAGAGTTGAATCTGCCGGGACAGCCACAGATCTGATCGAACATGTGCTGGATGCGCTTGCAGCCTCTTCGAGCTCGCAAGGGTTCAACTCAGGCTTCGGGAATATCATCTCGCAAATGTCTGCATCCGCCACCTCAGATCCATCCTACACACTATGGTGGGTCAACGGACCCCTGTCTAATGGTAGTCCGGTCCAGGTGATGGATGGCTGGGCCAGCGTGACTGGAAGCGAGACCCTGAATCTAGGCGATCTCGGAAATGTCCAGGCTTGGATTGTTACTTCCCAGTTCTCACAGGGCGTGAACGTCACAGTGCCCAATTCGCCCTTCGCTGGACCCAGTCCCAATGCACGGGCAGCGATCAACCTGAACTTTCTCTGGAGCTATGATAAGGGCAGCGACCTGCTTGCAAGAAGCGTTGCAAACGGAACCATAACGATGCACAGCGCAAGCACCACCCAAGTGCCGACAAACGGCTACTGCCTCAACTACCCCTGCACAAACACAACTGTCGAAGTTACGCGAGACATGCGACTCACAGTGAACCTAGCGCTACACCTGACCTCTACTAGCTTGAGCCTAGGTCAGAGGATGAGGAACGGATCATCGACCATCGACATGACAGCAATGCTAGCCTCAATATTTGCAACGCCATGGAGCGCTCTCGGCTTCATCGGAATAGTCGCAACGGCAATCGTCGCCTTCAGCCTCTGGCTCTCCAGAAGAGTCCGCAAGAGCGCAATGCCAGAAGCAACGCCCGCCACTGTGCCGGGGCCACCCACGCCTCCATCTTCAGCGCCCTCCGTGAGTCCTTAGGACCCACTCGGTTCACATTCGGCTTTTGAATAAACAGCCTAGCCCGTAGGAATTAGTCGAATATCTGATGGAGTCTTTCTGAGGGCTTCTTCACAAGCCAGTTATGCCGAGCTCAAAGGACAAGAAGGCGAGAGGCTCTTTGACGATCCGTCATTCTGAATCAGTTGTGAAAATAGCTCCGACGCCTCGCCTTTCGTGAGTCTTTCTCTTTTCGGCAATATCGTTGACCATTAGACTTGTCGCGATGAGTCCGATGCTTACGAAGCCTAGGTAGAAGGGAACGCCAAAGTTTGCGGTTACCAGTGGGTTGAGATAGCTATTGAGGTCGAGTCCCACAATATTGGCCCCGAGGTGACTCGTTCCCAAGTATGGTGGGACGATATCGTATGCGCCAAGTAGCATAGTCAGAGCGCCATGATACATCAAGAGGAAACTGAGATAGAGTTCAGTCATCGAGCAGAGGCTGAAGTAAGTAGCTAGCTTTCCCCACCAGGTCCTATGATGGAAGCTTGAAGCGCCTAGAGCGATCAAGCTCAGGGTCAACAATAGGCTTGTGAATGTTCCTAAAGGAACGGAGAAGAATGTCGTCGCGGATATCCCCGTAGCATCAGCTTGCAAGTAGAACGGGGAGATTTGGACGCTCAGAACCTTACTCGTCGTAGCTCCCGTTACAGTCCACCAGGGCCCACTCTCAGGCCCGAGAAACAGCGCTACAACAGCTCCTAGAAGCGCTAGGACGTTTATTCGACGAAGGAGCCCCATTTCTCGTCTATGCAAGGCCGGACGCCTTCACCTGCTCATTATCAGCTTCGTCTCAGATAAGCACTTCTGAGTTCATAGTCAAACCCTTGATAACGGCAACCGGAATCCGACGGTCGGGCTATCAGCTCAGATCTACGAAAAAGACGACGTTGAACAAGAAGCCAGAAGGCCGACAACAAGTAAATCTGGTCTACTTGACTCATTATCCCGTGCTGCCATTTTATTAGCAACTACGACGTTTCGCCCGGTAAGGAGAAAATGGCGAAACAGGTAAACTGTGACTGCGGCTTCATGGTGAGAACACAATCAGACGACGAGCTAGTCCAACACGTCCAGCTCCATGCCAGGGACATCCATCAAATGGAAGTTCCAAGAGAGAAGGCTCTCGAAATGGCCAGGCCAGTAGAAGCAACCGTAACAATCTAGGTCTTCTCGAGAACTATTCGATCACACGACTTGACTGAGAGCGGACGCTCAGCGCTGTTAAGATGGTTGCCTGTTGAGTGCTCGTGCTTTCCTATGCCTTGCGTATGTTATGATCAGTATTGTCAAACCTGCCAGTGCTAGCGGTATTCCTACAAGGCTAACACTGGACGAGAGGAAGAGGAAGAAAACGGAGAAACCAGTGATGTAGACGCCGATGATAGCTGCGCGTTCTCGGAGGCTCAGTTTGAGAAGTTCATCCTTCAACTGGGCTCGGTAGCGAAGAAAGAGGGTTGCGATTATCACAAAAGAGATAGCTGCGACAAAGAACAGGTAGGTGAGTCCAGACTCGTAGTTGTTGAATGTTAGGAGCAGACCGACTTCGTCCCCGACGAACCCCGCCCCAAGTCCGTATAGAACAGCGTAAAGCCGATAGAGCCTCTCATTCCTCCAAGCGATGCCCATCCAGCCAGCTACGCTAATCAGGGCAATGCCGTACCAGAAATGATGAAGATGAATCCCGCCTTGCATCACAACCGTGGTGGGAAACAGAGTCGCGAATAACCTAGAGCCAAAGAAGCTGACTACGAATGCAAGTGTTGCAATGAACGTAAGTCCATGCCTGAATTGCCCCCCACGAATGTCTCGCGACATGGCTTAGGAACTGCCCATCCATCCGTATTTCCAAATTGCGGACCAAACATAAGGGCAGATCCCAATATGGGGCATTTCAGAATAATACTGATAAGCTAGAATTTTCAAGGCAAGTCGAATAATATGACACAGAGCAATGTACCCGCATCCAGTTCAACCTCTAGCAAGCTAAGGCAGCCAAAGTACCTCGCCGTAATCGTCCTGATAATAATAATCGTCGTCTCAGGAGTAACCGCAGCTTACTTTCTCAGCCTTCCAAAGGCGGCATCGCCGTACAAGATCGTCACGGGGACCAATCCACAGATCAGATATCTTGTGTTCAACGTCCAAACGGTGACCGACCCGAGAATAAGGCAGGCCGTTGCTTACTCAGTTGACAGATCGGCGATAATCTCCAACGTCTTCTACAATCAGACCCAGCCTCTCTACAGTCTGGTTCCCGCCGCACTACCCTATTCGCAACCAGTCTTCAAGACAACTTATGGTTCCTCTCCCGATTTGACCAAGGCCCAAACCCTCTTGACCCAGGCTGGCTTTAACTCGTCGAAGAATGGAAAGCTGAGTCTAGACCTATGGTACAACAGCGATGGGCACTATGGGGACACTGAACCGACTGTCGCACTAGTTCTCAAGACATCGATAGAAAAGACGGGAATGGTCACGGTCAACTTGAAGTCCGAACCATGGGCTGCCTACCGGTCGCACAGTTCTGCTGGAAACTTTCCGCTCTTTCTGCTCGGCTGGTATCCCGACTACTTCGACTCTGACGACTACGTTTCACCCTTCCTTTCCACAAGTAGTACATTGGGTTCCCACTATAGCAATGCAACCATGGACAGTTGGATTCAGCAAGAAGGAAACGCTACTAATACTACTACGAGAAGCAACCTCTTCTCGCAGATACAGAACAAGCTCGCTACAGACGTCCCCTACATACCGCTATGGCAGGGCAGTGCCAATATCGGCTACAAGTCCGACATTTCCGGTGTCGTCCTTCATCCCGTCGTTTTCAAGTATGACATAATGAGCAGGACCGGTACGACTCAGCTCAACGTCGGCACCACCGATTCTGTCGTCTGCCTTGATCCTGCGTGCGCTTACGACTACTTCTCCATCGAAGTAATCAACCAAGTATTCGACACGTTGCTAGTCTACGCACCTAACGATACGACACTCCTCCCAGGACTAGCAACGGAGATACCCAGCGTCGCAAACGGCGGGGTATCAACCGACGGAATGAACTACACCTACCACCTGCGGCAAGGTGTCAAGTTCTCCGACGGAACACCCTTCAACGCAACTGTGATGAAGTGGTCTATCGAACGCGTGATAGCACTTGGCGATCCAGCAAGCCCGAACTATGATGCAGCCAAATACGGACCAAGCGCAGCATTCCTGCTATTTGATGTCGGAAAGCTCGGAAATAACACCAACTGGACCACCCAGACCAACGACCGGATAATCGTCCTAGACACGAATACGATACGGTTCCACCTAAGCAATCCTGTTTCCTTCTTCAACGAACTGATGGCCTTCTCAGTTGCTGCGCCAGTCTCCATGTCAGCATATAGCAAAACCGTCGGACAGCCTGACACACCAGTCAGCAAGGTCGTTGGAACAGGACCCTATGTCGTCTCATCATACACACCCAGCCAGTCGATCACTCTGACAGGCAACCCCAACTACTACATCAACACACTCTACAGCAGCTACGGATACTCGACGATTCCAATACTGACCAAAGTTGTCATCTCATTCTTCAGCGACGCAACATCGCTCAAGAATGCGCTACAAAGCGGTCAGATAGACATGGCGTATCGCACCTTGAACCCACAAGACGTCACGGCGCTGATGAAACAGTACGGCTCCTAAACAAATAGGAAGGCTCAAACCCCCAAATAGAGGCCGGTCGTTTTCGACCGGTCTTCAACGCTTTTTAGTTTCGAAACAGAATAAATCATAGGATCAGAGTACTTTGCCTGGGACAAGTTCTCTCATCGCCTACACCCTGACTCGTATTATCCTGTCTTTACCGATGCTTCTGATACTCTTGACAGTTGTCTTCTTCGTGCTTCGTGTGATCCCAGGCGATCCCATCGCAGCATTGTTCGCCGGGCGAGCACCCGCCATCATAGTTGAGCAGACTCGGCATGCTCTCGGTCTTGACCAGCCATACTACATCCAATACCTTGCTTATCTTGGCCAGATCTTTACTGGAAACCTGGGGACCTCGATAGGGGAACTCTTCAAAGGTCAGACCGTCCTCTCAGTTTTGTTACAGAGGCTGCCCGCGACTATCGAACTTGCCGTCGGATCAATGATCGTCGCCACAACAGTGGGAGTGCTTACTGGTCTTGTGGGTGGCGTGAACCGGGACAAGCCGATCGACGTTCTGGTCCGGCTCTATGGAACGATCATCTTCGTCATTCCGATATTCTGGCTGGGAGAAATTCTCCAACTTGTGTTCGCAGTAAACCTGGGATGGCTTCCCGCACAAGGACGATTCTCGGCTGTCGATCCTCCAACCACGATCACGGGCTTCTATAGCATCGACTCACTCCTAGAGGGCAGAATTGACAAGTTCATCATCACGCTCCAGCACCTGGCTCTGCCCTGCCTGACTCTTGGGCTTGTTCTCAGCGGTTTCTTCACTAAGACTGTTAGAGCAAATCTGCTGCGGACAGTGAACGCGGATTACGTGGAAGCGGCCAGGGCCAGGGGCATCACATTCGGCAGGATCATTACTCGCTACGCTTTCAAGAACGCTCTCATACCCGTGATAACCGTTCTAGGACTCCAGTTCGCAATCTTGTTCGGGGGCGCGGTTCTGACAGAGAGGACGTTCTCTTGGCCTGGAATGGGATCTCTGCTGCTTCTTTCGATCAATGGCGCTGACTATCCGATGATTCAAGGGGCGATTGTTGTCTATGCATTCATGATCGTGATCGTCTCGGTTATTATCGACATTGTAAACGGGCTCATTGATCCAAGGGTGCGATATTGACCGAAGGAGAGTCGAGGAGAGACAAGTCCTATCCGTTCTTAGAGATTCCCCGCTCATTCCTTGGACGGTTGTTCGGTCCTCTACTTAGAGAGAGAAAGACTCTGGCCGGCGTGCTGAGCTGGATAGGTCTAGGAATTTTTCTCGCCTACATTTTTCTCGCAGTCTTCGCGCCGTTACTAGCTCCCTTTCAGCAGACTCAGCCATTCTCGAATCCGGTTCTTCAATCGCCGAGCTTGAAGTATCTGATGGGAACAGACAATGTCGGTCGAGACGTTCTGAGTAGGGTTGTATGGGGAGCAAGGACCTCGTTGGAGATAATGGCCATTGGGGTCTTCATCGCCCTGGCTATAGGATTCCCGATCGGGCTATTGTCCGGGTACGCGGGCGGCATGACAGACCGCATTCTTGTACTGATAATGGATTCAATCTACGCCTTCCCGGGTCTATTGCTTGCCGCTCTCATTGCAGCGGTAATCGGGAAGGGGGTGTTCAATATCGGAGTTGCAATCACGGTAATCTATGTCCCGCTGTACTTCAGAGTGACCCGAAATCAGACTCTCTCAGTCAGGGAGGAGCCTTACGTAGAGGCGGCCCGTGCACTGGGAGCGAGATCTCCCACTATCATTTTCTCGTACATTGCTCATAGCGTGATCATTGCGGTACCAGTAATTTTTTCTCTGAGTGCAGCGGACGCTATTCTGACCGCAGCCGGCCTAAGCTACTTGGGGCTCGGTCTAGAGGTTGACACTCCCGGGGATTGGGGAAGAGATCTCAGCGATGCTCAGCAGTGGATTGGAGTTGGAGTATGGTGGACCTCCGTCTTTCCTGGACTAATGATAATTCTGCTGACAGTAGGCTTGAGCTTCTTGGGGGAGGGGTTGAATGACATCATAAATCCCAATCTGCGCAAGGAGAGAGCTTGACTCGGAGCCACTGCTAAGAGCTAACGACTTTTCGGTCCACTACAAGACCCGACGAGGCGAGGTTCACGCCCTCGACGAGATCGACTTGGAAATATCTCAAGGAGAAACCGTAGCTGTAGTTGGAGAGACAGGGTCTGGGAAATCCACGCTGGGAAAAGCCGTGCTCGGAGTTCTGCCACAAAACGCAGAGATGAAGGGCCTGCTCGAATACAAAGGAACGGATCTGGCTCATCTCGATGGAGAGGCGTTTCGGAGAATCAGAGGAAAGGAAATCGCACTCATCTTCCAGGATCCGACGACAAGGCTCAACCCCCTCATGAGGATCGAGGACCATTTTGTCGAGGAAATCAGGACTCATGAGCCCATATCTCCCAAGGAAGCTCGTTCCCGGGCCCGCGAAGCCCTTGTCTCAATGGGTATCCACGAGTCTCGCATCAGGAACTATCCGCACGAATTTTCAGGAGGGATGAGACAACGGATCATGATCGCATTGGCGGTTGTTCTCAATCCGTCGTTGCTGATTGCCGACGAACCTACAACATCATTGGACGTCATCGTCGAAGCTCAGATCCTAGAGATCCTTCAGGATCTCAAGGGAGTGTACAAAATGTCGCTGATGCTGATAACTCACAACCTCGGAATTGTTGCGGAGGTCAGTGACAGAGTAGCCGTTCTCTACGCCGGGAAACTTGCCGAGGTAGGTCCGGTGCGAGATGTATTTCACCGAACAATCCATCCGTATACCCAAGGCTTGCTGGCTTCTGTAATTTCCTTGGATACCAGGGACCTACATTCGATCGACGGGACCCCCCCAGATCTCGTGGATCCTCCCACAGGGTGCCGGTTTCATCCTCGATGTCCTTACGCGCAAACGATCTGTTCGGAAAAAGTTCCACAGTTACAGGAATATCGACCTGGCCACTTCGCCGCCTGCCATTTCGGTGATACGTTCGTATGATCAGTACAACTCAACTGGCTGCTCATGACATTGAGGATTTATTGATCATCGAAGACCTTCGCGTGCACTTTCCAGTCAAGATTCCATTTGTTCAGCGAGTGCTCTCTCGTGAGAAGCTGGTGGTACATGCAGTGGACGGCGTATCATTCTCCCTCAAACCCGGAGAAATACTTGGCTTGGTTGGAGAAAGCGGTTGCGGAAAGACTACTGTTGGCAGAGCAGCTGTCAGGCTTCTCGATCCTACAACTGGACGAATCACCTTCGAAGGTGTCGACATCACTCACCTGGGACAAGGGAAGCTCCGACCTCTAAGACGTCGAATGCAGATAATATTTCAGGATCCTCACGCGTCTCTGAACCCCGCTATGACCATCGGGCGGGCTATCGGACACCCGTTGCAGATACACAAAATTGAGCGGAATGAAGAAGCAATTCGCAGGAGAGTTCTAGAAACAATGCGAGAAGTAGGGCTCACACCATCAGAGCAGATTTACGATAAGTATCCAGGCGATCTCAGCGGAGGTCAGAAGCAACGGGCTGTCATCGCCCGTGCAATGATTCTGGAACCCAAACTCCTCGTCGTTGATGAGGGAGTGGCCATGCTCGACATGTCTGTCCGAGCCAAGGTTCTGGAATTGATGCTGAGTCTCAAGCGAAAGTATGGCCTCGCATACATTTTCATCACACACGATCTAGCGACTGCAAAATTCCTATGCGACAGGATCGCTATAATGTACTTGGGCCGAATCGTCGAGATCGGACCAGCAGCTACGATTTACTCAGACCCTAAGCATCCATACACTCAAGCACTGATCCAAGTCATTCCGATCCCTGACCCTGATAAACGCCGGAAAAAGACTCTTCCGCGCGGAGAAGTACCGGACTCCATACATCCTCCAGGAGGATGTAGATTTCACCCGAGATGTCAATCAGTTCTCGTAACCTGTGGCTGGGAAGGGCGTGATTTTGTCGAGCTTCTCGGGCAATATTTGTCTCAAGTATCCAAGGACAGCGATGACGGTAAAACTCTGGGCCCTATCGAAGAGTGGTCGGCGAGTGGCCTCATCGCTAGACGAAGGGGGACCCCCGAGAACCTTCCAAGAATGGTCGGCGAAGTCAAGCGAATCATTTCAAAAGCACCTTCAGCATTGAACCAAGCAGTTGGTTCTGTGACCACACAGAAGGATTGGGTCGTTGTGCAATTCCGAAATCCCGAAGAATTGAAACAGACGTCGATCGACGATAGGATGGTGGAATGTCTCCTCTATCAATGAAAGATTCAACAGCTGATTTGCTTTGTTGGAAAAACCGCCAAGACTTATATCGCTACAGGCAGAACTCGCGTTCATGCCAAAGTTCATTGACGTACACAAGATGAATCCGCTCACTGAGCAACAACTCAAACAAGCCCAGAATGCGGCAAAAGACGAGTTCGGCGTCACTCATGAGAACATCATGTACAGCGAAACTGAGAACAAGGTGTTTTGCGTGTTAAACGCCCCCAACAAGGAAGCGGTGGAGAAACACCACCGAAAGATCGGTCTCAAGCCAGACTGGATCCACGAAGTCAGGACAACAAAGTAACCAGCCAGTTCCAACCTCTCCCAGTTTTTCTTCACAGACCCACTTGCAGGGCAATGCCTGCCTTGCATTTGGAGATGGTTTATATTCTCTGAAAAGAGCCCTAACGCTAGATTTTCCAAAAGTCACCTGTTAGTCCAAGTGATTGGAAGTGGGCAATTGTCTGTTCCCTTGAGGGTCTTCCGTAGTCTAGAGTCATCTTGTTCTCGTAGATTGGAACGCTAAGTCTCAGTGTCTGCTCAATCGTCAGTGCCTCGCCCCCCGTTGAAACGCCTGATTTGATCCACTCGGCCAGATGGTCCTTCGAACTGAAGAACACCATGTTGTTCGAGCATGTGAAAAGTATGTTTTCCCACCATTTCGACGCCGGAAGCGCTAGATAGACGAGCGGCTGTGCGTCAGATTGTTTAGAGATCGGCATGTGATCTTTGAGATGAATCTTGATGTCTTCCGAGCAGTGGTGACAGTAGGAGGAGATCCACTGCTCTTTCCTCAGCGCTACATGAATCGCGACCGCGTCCCACGCGCAATTGGCAAAGTACTCTTTGTCTTTACCAGCCACCTTGACTCTGAAAGGGGTCACTAGGCTCGAGAACGGGAATGCCATGAGGATTCTCTGGGTACCTGTTAGAAGTGCAATGTGTCGAGCGGACTGAAGGTCGACCAGTACATTAAATGCAGATGTTCTGTCCAGCCCGAATTTTCGCATTATCTGCTCCAGCACAGGAGCGATAGCATGTTCCTCGAAGTGTTCGAAAATGTACTTTCGAACGTTCTTCTGAAGACTCTCCGAAGTGCTACTTTGAGACATGGTAGGCGCCTAGGCTACAATCCGTCTAGGCAGGGTAACGGGAGGCAACTTCCTTTCTATCTCCCTTCGCGAATTTTCGAGCCATGGTGGAAGCGCAAGACTTGTCCCTAACTGCTCAGGAGACTCGTCGATCGCAAACCCAGGCTGATCTGTCGCCACTTCGAAGAGAACTCCGCCGTGTTCTCGGAAGTAGATGGAATGGAAGTAGTTTCGATTAATCACTGGTGTCACGTTCAGATCCGCCTTGACAACTTCTTGACGGAGATCCTTCTGGTGCGCGTCGTCCCAAGACCGGAAAGCAACGTGGTGGACCGTTCCAACGCTTACAAATCCGCGCTGGGCTTTTGGCCTGGCAAGGATATCGACGATAGTCCCAGCTCCCCCTTTTCCGGCCTCGTACCTGAATCGGTCCTCCTCTTCGCCTATTTGTCGAAAACCGAGAGTATCTACCAAGACCGTCTCGGTCCTTTCCAGAACTTCTTCTAGAAGAGTAACGCTGTGAAATCCCTTGAGTGCATGTTCCTTAGGGACAGCGCCCTGCGTCCAGCCGGTCCTCTCTTCGCCTTCTTCGTTTCCAACAAGTTCCAAGCCTTGTCTATCATGATCTTCGAAGGAAAGAACGGTGTCGCCGAAACGTCGGGACGGACCCAGGGTAGGAACACCGTGCGACTTTAGACGGTCCTGCCAGTAGGACATTGAT
>Ga0070708_100001372_pt1 | contig 18588 bp, 15 predicted proteins | sample KBSK5503metaG_FD_65469 | JGI IMG/M metagenome (GOLD analysis project Ga0070708, IMG submission 65469) | Corn, switchgrass and miscanthus rhizosphere microbial communities from Kellogg Biological Station, Michigan, USA - KBS K5-50-3 metaG | ecosystem: Host-associated > Plants > Roots >... | reverse complement strand
CTCGCGGTCTGTTGTATGCGAGGCCGATGGTGTTTCCAGCAGTGCTAAACAGCGTTTGGGGGCAGCTTGAGCCGCTCGCCCCTTCGCACGAACTTTCCCCCTGGGCCCAGACCCAGCTGATTCCAAGCCTCGCGATCGGCGCGCTGATTCTCCTTCTTTTGGTCGCGGTGATCCTCTGGCGGCGAGCGGTCAGAGCGCGCCGGCCCCGCGAACGCCCACCCGAGACTCCCGCGCTGCCGGCGGAGAAGATCGAGCCGCGAATCCAGCTTCCGCCCTCGGAGACCGAGGTCGAGCGGCGGCGTCAGGCGGAGCAGGCCCACCAGACGGCCGAGGAGCTCGCGAGGAACCGGCGGCAGCTGGCCGAGGAGGCCAGAAGGGCTGCCGACGCAGAGGCCAAGGCGCGCCTCGAGGCCGAAGCCGGCGCGCTCAAGGAGCGCGAGGAGCAGGCCAAACGGGAGGAGTACCGCGCCACCAAAGCGGCGGAGCGGGAGGCGAAAGAGCGCCAGCGGCGCGAGCGCGAGGAGGAGGAGCGACTCCATCAGGAAGCAGTCCAAAAGGCGCGCGAGGAAGAGGAGGCGCGGGCGCGGATCGCCAAGGAGGAAGAGCAGCGGCGGATCGAGGCGCAGGCGGGACAGACCCTCGCGCAGGGTCTGGGCAAGACGCGAAGCGAAGGCTTCATGTCCAGGCTCAACTCGCTCTTCGGTCAGCCGAAGCGGGTGGACGAGTCGGTGCTCGCGGAGCTGGAGGAAATCCTCTTCACCGCCGACATCGGGGTGAAGACGGCGTCCAATCTGGTGCAACTGGCGCGCGACAAGGCGAAGGCAGACGATCTGACGAGCGCGGACAAGCTCAAATCGGTGATCCGCGACGAGGTCGAGAAGATCGTCGCCGTCCCGGCTCCGCGGACACTGGAGGGAGGCGGGCCTCCGCACGTGATCATGGTGGTGGGCGTGAACGGATCGGGCAAGACGACGACGATCGGCAAGCTGGCGGCGAAACAGACCGGGAAGGGCAAGCGGGTGGTCATCGCCGCCGGAGATACCTTTCGCGCCGCGGCGACCGAGCAGCTCGACGTCTGGGCCGAGCGCGCCCGAGCGCAGCTGGTGAAGGGCGCGGACAACGCCGACCCCAGCTCGATCGTCTTCGACGCGATCAAGAAGGCGCGAATGGAAAACGCCGATCTGGTGATCGCCGATACCGCCGGCCGCCTGCACACCAAAATCTCGCTGATGGAGGAGCTCAAAAAGGTCAAACGGGTGATGGACAAGGCGCTTCCCGGGGCGCCGCACGAGGTTCTGCTGGTGCTCGACGCGACGACCGGCCAGAACGCGATCGCGCAGGCGAAACAGTTTCAGGAGGTGGTGGGGGTGACGGACATCGCCCTCACCAAGTTGGACGGAACCGCCAAGGGCGGGGTGATCATCGGGATCTGCGACGAGCTCAAGATTCCGGTCACCTGGGTGGGTGTGGGTGAAAAGATCGCCGACCTGCGCCCCTTCGATCCCCGGGAGTTCGTCGCCGCACTCTTCGACAGCGAGCCGGTTAATTGACCTCGGGCGAGTCGCTGCCCTACAAGTCGAAGCGCTTGAATCATCCGTGCCCGAGGTGGTTTTGGCTGGGGCTGTCCCTGTGCGTTTGGTTGGGGTGCATCCGCAAGCCGCCCGCCGCGCCGAGCCCGCCCGGCGCGCCTCCACCGCCCCCGATTCGCGTACCGCCCGGATGTCTGGACGATCTCTCCGGCAGCTACGTCCACGCGCTCAATCCAAGCTACAACTACCTTGGTACCGACGACGGAGGCACCCTCTTTCTCGCGGTGGAACGCGCCCATGGCGACGCGGGAGCGGGCCGGCAGGATTCGAATCCGATCTCGATCTCGCTCTCTCGAACGCCGCGAGGATTTCTCGGTGAGACCCGGGCCAATGTGTTCGTCACCTCCGGCCGGATCTGCGCGGTCGATTTTCCCACCGAGCTCGTGGGCTGCGACGACGGGGGGCTCGTGCTCAAGTCGGCGATGAGCAGGAACGTCGACGAATCGTGCCGGGCGTCGCCCGCCGCGCTCACCGGCTGCGAGGATGGCGGGCGCAGCTCGAAGTCCGCGACGAGCGGCGCCGCCGACGAGTCGTGCCGGTCCTCGCAGGCCGGCAGCCGCCTGCCCATGGCCGAGCATCGGCTGGTCCGCGCCGCCGCCCCCGCCCCACCGGCGAGCCCGGTCGATGCCGGTAACGACCCGCCCTCGCCCGATCCCCAGTAGCCTAGAAGGGTGTTGAAAACACCCGGCTAAGTCGGCCCGGCCGATCCGGCCCTGCCTACGCCGTCCGCTGCGCCTGTTTGGCCGCCGCGGGCATCCGCGCCCAGAGCAGCCTGCCCAGTCGATTGCCCTGGAACGCGCTCATCGTGCCGACGTAGAGGAAACCGACCTGGAACAAGATGAGGAACGGAACGGATGCGTAAATTCCCGCATCGATGGCGAACCAGAGAGCGCCGGTGAAGTAGACGCCGAACAACAGCTCGATCACCGGCATGAAGTTGCGGCGCCCGCGATAGTTGTCGCCGACCACCTTCTTCGCCACCCTGCCTTCCGAGCCGATCTTCGGAGTGCGGGTGAAGTCGGAACGCTGATTGAGCAGCGCCTCGACCACCGCCGCCGCGTTGTTGAGCGCCAGTCCAATCCCGATGCTCATCACGAAGGGCAGATACTTGATCCGATCCCACCAGCTCAGCCCCTGCTCCCGCTGGCAAGCGATGTAGAAAAAGCAGACCGAAGCGGTGGCCGAGATGCAAAAAGGCAGATCGAGAAAGAGCGTTTCGTAGAGCCCGTGCTGGAATCGCACCACCATCGAAATCGGCATCAGCACCGAGAGCAGGACCATCAACAGATAGGCCATGTTGTTGGTGAGGTGAAAGAAGGCCTCTCGCTTCACCGCGAACGGAAGATTGCTTCGCAGGATGGTGGGGAGGAGCTTCTTCGCCGTCTGGATCGAACCCTTCGCCCAGCGGTGCTGCTGGCTTTTGAAGGCGTTCATGTCCACCGGGACTTCCGCCGGGGAGATGACCTCGGGCAGGAAGATGAACTGCCAACCCCGAAGCTGCGCGCGATAGGAGAGGTCCAGATCCTCGGTCAGGGTGTCGTGCTGCCAGCCCCCCGCGTCGCCAATCGCATCGCGGCGCCAGATTCCGGCGGTGCCATTGAAATTGAAGAAGCAGCCCGATCGATTGCGGGCGGTGTGCTCGATGATGAAGTGCCCGTCGAGAAAGATCGATTGGGCCTGGGTGAGGATGGAAAACTCGCGGTTCAGGTGCCCCCAGCGCACCTGGACCATGCCCACGCCGGGGTCGGAGAAGAAGGGCACCGTGCGCTGCAGGAAATCGGGAGCCGGGACGAAGTCCGCGTCGAATACGGCGATGAATTCGCCGCGCGCATGCTTGAGCCCATGCTCCAGTGCACCGGCCTTGAAGCCTTCCCGGTTCTCGCGGCGCAGGTAGCTGATGTCGAAACCCCGTTGGCGATTCCGCTCCACGCACGCCCGCGCGATCGCCGAAGTCTCATCCGTCGAGTCGTCCAGAACCTGGATCTCGAGCAGCTCCCGCGGGTATTCGATCCGGCACACCGAATCCACCAGGCGCTCCACCACGTATCTTTCGTTGTAGACCGGAAGCTGAATGGTGATCGCCGGGAGTCGCTCGAGTTGCCCCTTGGGAACCGGCAGCTTGAACTTGTGCCGGTAGTACAAAAAAGCCATCCGGTAGCGGTGCGAGCCGTAAAGCGCGAGGACGCAGAGCACGCTGAAGTAGACAGCCAGAAAGAGAATCTCGACGGTGGTCATCTTTCGCGGTAGCCCCTCCGCGGTGGTGGCGCCGCTTCTTTCTTGACCGAGATAAGGCGCACTCGGCCGTCCGAGAAGCCCCGCCCGAATCCGCAGATTCGGCCTTCCTTTAGTTCTCGAATTAGACAGACCCCTAAATTTACAAGGGTTTTCCGATTCAGACGCTTGAGTCGTCGGACAATAGGGAGCCAGGCCAGCGCTGTCAAACGATTAGCCGCGCTTTGAACGCACTTCGTTCGCAGAAGTTCACTTCGGGAAGGTGGCGTCGGCCGCCGTTCGTTGCAATCGAATCGACGCGCGCGGCCCTTCGCCGTCCCCCAGTCAGCAGTTCGAAGACGCCGCCTATTGCGCCCTTACTTGGCGCGGGCTGGTGGACGCGCTGGAGGGAGGAAGCGAATGCAGGTAGTTGAGCGCCACCTTGAGCTGGTAGTCGTCCAGCTGCTGCGTGGCGGCCCAATCCTTGAGCTGGGCGGGAACGTTGGCCGCGGGTTGCTCGCGGCCGGCCACCTCATCCGATTTGAAATGGCGCCGGAGGTCTCGCTCGCGGGGACTCTCCTTGGAGGAGGCCGCCTTCCCGGGGGACTCGCCGACGATGAAGTCGGGCGTGATTCCGCGCTCCTGGATCGAGCGCCCCTTCGGGGTGTAGTAGCGGGCGATGGTCAGCTTGAGCCCCGAGCCGTCCTCGAGCTCGATCACCGTCTGCACCGATCCTTTCCCGAACGTCGGGGTGCCCATCACCACCGCGCGGCGGTGATCTTGTAGCGCGCCCGCGACGATCTCCGACGCCGAGGCGCTGCCGCCATTGACCAGCACCACCAGCGGATACGCCTTCTCGGTGTCTCGATCCTTGCTGCGCTCCTCGGTGGTGTTGCGGCCGTCGCGCCCGCGGGTGGTGACGATGGTGAGGTTGCCGGGCAGGAAGCGATCGCTCACCGCCACCGCCTGGTCGAGAAGGCCTCCCGGGTTGTTGCGGAGATCGACCACCAGGCCCTTCAGCTCGGCGCCGTTGAGCGTCCGCAGTCGATCGAGCTCCTTGCGCAGGTAGGCGTCGGTCCGTTCCTGGAAATTCTTCACCCGGACGTAGCCGATCCCTTGGTAGAGCTGACCTTCGATCGAAACGAGCCGGATGTGGTCGCGGATCACCACGATCTCCCGCGGCGCGTTGAAACCCTCCCGCATGATGCTGAGGACGATTTTCTTTCCCGCAGGTCCCCGGAGCCTGGCGATCACCCGGGCGATGTCCATCCCCTTGGTGGGCTCATCGTCGATGGCGAGGATCTGATCGCCGGGTTGGATCCCGGCGCGCGCGGCGGGGGTGTCATCGAGGGGTGAGACCACGGTGATCACCTCGTCCTTCTTCACGACCTCGATCCCCAGGCCGCCGAACTCCCCCGAGGTGTCGATCTTCATCTCCTTGAACACCTCGGGAGGCATGAAGACGGTGTGCGGATCGAGCGTGTCGAGCATGCCCTTGATCGCGCCATGGATCAGTTGCTGCTCGTCGACCGGCTCGACGTAGTTGTTCTGCACGTAGGAGAGGACCCGCGCGAACAGCTCCAACTGCTTGTAGGTCTCATCGTCGCGGGCTGCGAAGGCCGAGCGACCGGAGATCAGCCAGAGCGCCCACAGAGCGGCGGCTCCCACCCGTACAAAACTAAAAACCGTTCTTGGCACGATTGCGTCCTTTGCAGAGACCCTGGGCGATTCTAAGGGCGGGGCCTTCGCGGCGCACTCCCACCCTTTTGAATTCAAGCTTCTGGCCGGGCTTGATCGGCGAATACACTCAGCCGGCGAACCAGCTCCCGGGGGCGCTCGATCTGGGGCACGTGCCCAAAGCCCTCCACAATCTCGATCCCCGCCTGACGGGGCAGGTGGGCGCGGAAGTACTCCACCGCATCGAAGGGAAGCAGCTTTTCGCTCTTGCCCCAGAGGAGAAGCGTGGGAACGCTGACGCGGCCGAGCTGCTCGGGCGAAAGATAGGCCTCGGCGTCCGGGCCGGCGAGAATCTCGCTTACGATCGGGCTGCCGTAGAGCTTCGGGAAGAGGGTGGCGAAGATCAGCGTGAGCAGCGGCGCGCGGTGGAACAGCCGGCGGGTCAGCGCCCTTGCCTGGGTCCGATTGCGGACGAGGAGCGCCTCGGCGATCTCGGCGCGTTGCTGTTTTTCCAGCCGGGCGCCCGCCGGGGCGAGCAGCGCCAGCGATCCGATCAGCTCCGGCCGCTCGCTGGCGAGCAACAGGCAGAGGCCGCCGCCGAGCGAATTGCCGATCGCGAAGACGGGTGGTCCCACCACCTGCTCACAGAAGGCCGCCACCAGGTCCAGGTTCTGGCGAAGCGTGGTGGCCGGCCTCGCGCGCGGTGAGAATCCGTGTCCGGGAAGGTCGAGGGCGAAGACGCGGGGGAATCGCTTCGCCAGCGGGAAGAGAATCTTGTAGAAGCCGTTCGCCGATCCGCCCAGCCCGTGCACCAGGACGACGGGAAGACCCTTTCCCATTCCCGCCACCTCGTAGAAGTGGATTGGGTGACCCAGCACCTCGACCGTCGCCGACTTCGCCCCGCGCCGGACCAGAGCGCGCCGCAAGCTCCGCTGAACTCCGGTCAGCACATCCACTAGCGCCCGCTCCGGCCCCGCCGCGCTCTGGCGAGCGCGGCGCCGTCCCCGATCCACGCCGCCGGGTCGACCGCCTCGCCATCCTGTCGTATCTCGAAATACAGATAGGCTCCCTTGAGCGAGCCGGTATCGCCGACCGTGCCCACCGTCTCTCCCGCTTCGACCGACTCCCCCGAGGCGCGGGCGAAGGAAGCCAGGTGGGCGACCAGCGAGTGGAACCCGCCGCCGTGGTCGATGATGAGGACGTTGCCGTATCCGCGCAACCATCCGGCGTGCACCACCTGCCCGGCGGCGATCGCCCGCACCGCCGAGCCCTCCTCCGCGCGAATGTCCCAGCCCCTCTGGACGGTGACGGTGTTGAACTTCGGATTGATCACCTTGCCGTAGCCGACTTCGAGGACTCCTTCGGCGGGCAAGGGGAGGTGGCCCTTTTGCGCCGGAAATCCGGAGGAGCGCGCCATCTGCAGGGCCTTGATCAGGTTCGTCAGGGCCCGATCCTCCTCTTCCAGCTCGGCGATGATCCGCTTCGACTGGAGCGCGTCCGCATGAAGCGCCGCCACCACCTCGGAAAGCTCGCGCCGGCGAGCGGCTGCCTCGCGGCCTCGAGCGGCGGAAAGGTCGCGCCACCGGCCCAGGTCCGCCTCCAACGCTCCGAGCTGCGAGGCGAGGAGCTCGCCGAAATCCGCGAGCCGTTTCGCCGCCCGGAGAGACTCGAAGTCGCGCGAGAGCAAGCCGGTCATCGCCCGCCAGCGCCACATCAGGGAAGAGAAGTCTCCGGCGGAGAGCAGAGGCTTGAGAGGGTGCTCGTGCGTCATCCGATAGAGGACGAAGAGCCGGGGCTGGATCCGCTGCAGCAGCTGCCCGAGCTCGACCCGGGCGGCCTCGCGTTCGGCGCGAACGAATTGCACCTCCGCCCCCAGACCGACCAGCTCGGAATCGAGAGCCCGCGCCCGGGCCGCGGAAGCACGCGCGAGGCGCTCGGTGAACTCCAGCGCCTCGAGCAGCTGAACTTTTTGTTCCCTCGCCGCGGTGAGGGCGGCCCGCTCGGCGGAAAGCTGCTCCCGAACGGTGGCGCGCTCCTGGTGGAGGCCCTCGTTGGCCACCGATGCCGCCGCGCCGAGCGCGTGCAGCAACAGCGCGACGGCGAGGACCTTCGCAGTCCGGATCATGTCTTCAAGAAGCGCCCGACGGCCACGAAGCTGCCGCTTAAGCCGAGCACGCCGCCGCCGAGCAGGAGCTCGCAGGCCACCGAGGGGCTCACCAGCGACAGCTGGGCGCCGGGGCGGAGCAGAAACGCGAACAAAAGCTGGAGCTTGGGACCGACCGCCTGGGAAAACGCCCACAGCGCCGCCAGCGCCAGCGCCGCTCCGAGGACGCCCTGGATCCCTCCTTCGACGAGGAAGGGCGCCTTGACGAAGCGGTTGGTGGCTCCGACCAGCTTCTGGATCTCGATCTCGTCCCGGCGCGCGTAGATCGCAAGCTGCAGCGTGGCGGCGACGATGAAGACGGTGGCCAGCCCGATCACGGTGAATGCGACGAGTCCCGCGTAGCGGACCGCCCGCGAAATCGCCGTCAGGCGGGCGACGGCTTCCTCGCCGTAGTCGGCGTCCTGGACGAGGGGCATCGCCCGGGCCTCGGCGGCGAGCGCCCGGAGCGCCGCGGGGTTGCGAAGCGCCGGCGCGACGCGCAGCTGAACCGAGTATGGGAGAGGGTTCGATGGAAGATCCCGCAGCGCATCTCCCACCCCGCGCAGCTCGGCGCGAAGACGGGCGAGCGCGGCCTCCGGGGTCACCACCATCGCCGACCCGCCGGTTTTCGAACCGAGCAGGCGCGCCACCTCCGCCGCGGAAGATTCGGTGGCCCCCTCGCGCAGGTAGACCGTCAGCTCGACCTCGCCGCCGATGGACTCGGTCAGTGAATCGAGCAGCGAAATGCCGCTTCTCGCCAGCCCGGCGGCGAGCAGAACCATGCCGATGGTGAACACCGCGAGCAGGTGCACCAGCGGGGCGCGCCGGACGCCCTGCACGGCACACCGCCAGAAGTACGCCGTGTTCGCCAGCGCCCTCATCCGGCCGCCATCAGCGCCCGACCCCTGAGCTCATTGCCGTCGAACACCACCCGTCCCCCCTGCAAGCGGATGATCCGCTTGCGGTATCGGGTGAGCACGCTGGCGTCGTGGGTGGCGACCACCACGGTGGTGCCCCGGACGTTGACGTCGCAGAGCAAATCCAGAATCTCGATGGTGAGCTCGGGATCCAGGTTTCCGGTCGGCTCGTCGGCCAGCAAGATGGTCGGCTCGTTCACCAGGGCTCGGGCAATCACCACCCGCTGTTGCTCGCCGCCCGAGAGCCGGGGCGGAAGGCTGTCCGCCTTGTGGGCCAGCCCAACCCTACGCAGCATCTTGCGCACCCGCTCCTCGCATTCGACCCGCGAGACGCCAAGCACTTGCAGCGGGAAGGCCACGTTCTCGCTCACCGTCCGCTGGAGGAGGAGCTTGAAGTCCTGAAACACCACCCCGACGTTGCGCCGGAGGAAGGGAACGGCCGAGTTTCGAATCCGGCCCAGGTTCCGGCCATCGACCAGCACCTGTCCGCTGGTGGCGCGCTCGGCGCAGAACATCAACTTCAAGAGGGTCGACTTTCCGGCGCCGGACGGCCCGGTAACGAAAACGAACTCCCCCTTGTCTATCTGCAGCGTGACATCCGTGAGGCAGGGCGGCGCGCTGGCGTACGACTTGGAGACATGGAACATCTGGATCATCGGCAAACCCATTCTGCCTGAAATCGGGTGTTCATAAAGAATGCGCCAAAGCGACAATCCCTTACATTCGCGGATCCGGTTCCGGGGGTTCGCTCGATCCTCGCCCGACGTCCGCGGCTTGAGGTCGGGGAGCGTTGCCAGATTGAGGCTTGACGAAACTTCCGCTGAAGTACGGGACAATTTGCAGTAGAGATAACGTCCGTGCGATTTAGCCTGTCACTCTTGGTGCTCATTACGCTCGCGGCGTGCGACAGGCCGCGGGGAAACAGTCCCGTGGATGCCTATACGTCCTTCAGCAAGGCCGCGCATCGTGGGGATTACAAGGCCGGGTACGCGGCCCTCTCCCAACCGACGCAGCAGAGGTTGGCCGCGAGGTCGAAGGAGATCGCATCGGCTTCCGGCGGGGCGATCAAGGATGACCCCGCCGCGCTGGCCTTTTCCGGAACGAGTCGGCCCGAGCCCTTGACCGAAGTGAAGCTCGTCCGCGAAGACGCGGATCGCTGTGTCCTCGCCGTCGCCGCCGGCGCGAGGATTCAGCAAGTCACGATGGTCCGCGAACAAGAAGGCTGGAAGGTGGATCTGACGGAGAAGATGGGCACCACCAAGTCCTGACCTGGAATCGACAACCGTGAGCGAAAAGAAGCCTCGCCGCAGTCCTCAAATCGAAGTGATCCGTCGACCCTCGGTGCCGTCGGCGGCGAAGCCCTCACATCCGATCGCACCGACGCCGCAACCGGTCATCCCCACTCCGCAGCCCGTCATTCCCACTCCCCAGCCAGTCGTTCCCACCCTGCATCCGATAGTTCCGACCCCCCAGGCGGTGGTCCCGACCCGCCAGCAGACCGTTCCCACTTCCCAGCACGCGACGCCCAGCCCGCAGACCGTCAAGCCGCCGCTCGCGGGCGCTCACCCTCCCAGGAGACCCAGGTCCTCGAGGCCCCCGCCCACCGAGGAGCAGATCAACACGCTCGCCAAGCGCGAGCACGTCCCCGCTCGGATCGCCAAAGGCGAGCTGGAAGGGAAGATGAAGGCCCGCATCTGGCGAAAGCTGCACGCCGAGGAGGCCAAGCGGTTCGACCAGGTCTACGAGCTGATGCAGCAGCATCCGACGCTCGGCTTCGAGGACGCCTTCGGCGTGCTGCAGAGCGGGCTTTCGCCGGCCGAGTTCCTCCTGCGGAAGGCGAAATCGCAGAAGAAGGTGGCGGTGAAGCAGGCGCGGAGCGCCGTTCCCGGCGACGCGGTGAACTCGCTGCTCCAGACGCTGATCGAGCAGGATGCCGAGCTTTCGGTGGTGCTTGCCGAGCAGACGCTTCAGGACGTGCTCCAATCCGTCGAGCGCGTCTCTTTCGAATTCAAGCAGAGCGGCCACCTCGAAAAGCTGCAAGTCATCCTGCTCGCGCGGCAGGAGGTCTGGGAGCGCGTGTTTTCGTCGGTCCAGCACGATCCCCAGTTGTCGCGAGACCCCGCGCCGATCATTCGGCAACCCGAGCGCCGGGCCTTTATCGATCCGCGGCCATTCGCCGAGCACGTCGGGCGGCCGATCGAGCTGGTGCTGCGCAACGGACTGACCTTGAAGCAGGTGCTACAGGCGGTGGGACCCTTCGACCTCGTGTTGGGCCCCGCGAATTCCGAGCTGCTCGTGCCGCTGCACGCGATCGTGCGATGGACACCGGCCGCCGGATCGAATTGAGCGCAGCAGGGTGTTGAAAACACCCTGCTAGAGCGCCCAGTCCAGCGACGGCGGCATCTCCAATCCCAGTCGGTCCGGCGGTGGAAAGGTCAGTCCGCTCGCCCGAATGGCCGGCTTGATGTCGTTGACGAAGTCCTGCATCACGTCGCCGGAATCGCGCTTCTTCAGCCCGACGCCGATCGCGTATCGGTTGCCCTCGTTGTTGGGACGTCCGAACGAAAGCAGCCCCAGCTTCAGCCATCGCTCGAACAACGGTTGCTTCACCTCGTCGTATTTCCCGGTCTGGCAGAGCTCGACGACGATCCGTTCCCCCAGCCCCTGGTGGCCCCGTTCCTCATCGATGATCTTTCCGATCACCTCGCGGTAGGGAGGGTAGGTGCAGACGTCGTACTCCTGAAGTTGCCAGAAGCCGCCCCGGTCATAGAGGAACTGGGCCATCGCCAGCTCGAACCAGGATTGGGCGAAGGGAATCGGTTTGTGGTCGAGCCGCTCGTTCACCCAGCCATCCACCGAATCGCCGGTAAACTTCTCGTACATCCGGGCGACCGCGAGGTAGTGCTCCGTCTCCTCGCCGATGTGCCACACCAGGAATTTGAGCCATTTGCTCGAGCTGACGTATTGCAGGCCGTGGCCGAACATCCTCGCCGCGGCCAGCTCGCGGTAGGCCTGGCTCTTCATCATCTGCTCGAGCGTCTCCCGATATCGCGGGGGCATCTCCTCACGCGTCTGGAACACCTTTTTCTCTGTCGCCATGGCGCGCTCCTCGACTCGCGATGACACTACATTACGCACCGGCGAACCACGAATGCCTTTTCGGCGGATTACCCTGGTTTACAAGCAATCAGTTGATTTTGGGCCCCGGCGCGTACATGAACGTGCGGCGCAAGTCTAGGCTTGCGCGGAGGAATGCATGGGTAAGTGGATCGCGATCGTCGTCTTGGGAGCCATTGTCCTGGCTGGCTTTTCCTGCGTCGGCAGCTACAACAATCTGGTGTCCCTCGACCAGCAGGTGCAGTCTCAGTGGGGGCAGGTGGAGAACGTGTATCAGCGCCGCCTCGATCTGGTGCCGAACCTGGTTGAAACGGTGAAGGGGGCGGCCTCGTTCGAAAAGGACACCTTCACCGCGGTGACGGAAGCCCGGGCGAAGGCCGGCCAGACGCTGGTGGATGGGAGCAAGGTGCCCAACGACCCCGGCGCCTTCGACCGGTTTCAGCGTTCGCAGGACGCGCTCTCGTCGTCCCTCTCGCGGCTGCTGGTGGTGATCGAAAAATACCCGGACCTCAAAGCCACGCAGAACTTCCGCGATCTCCAGGCGCAGCTGGAGGGAACCGAAAACCGCATCGCCGTGGAGCGCAAGCGCTTCAACGAGGCGGCGCAGGGCTTCAACACCAAGCGAGACTCCTTTCCGACCGTCCTGATCGCCGGCTTTTTCGGGTCACGCTTCAACGAGAAAGCGTACTTCAAGGCGCAGGCGGGCGCGGAGACGGCGCCCAAAGTTAAGTTCTAGGCGTGAATCGACTCGCCGTCGGCTTGACCCTCGTCCTCTGCCTGCTCGGCGGAAGCCTGTCCTTTGCGGCGGCGGGTGTTCCTCCCGCGCCGACCCATTTCGTCACCGACGGGGCGAACTTCATCTCGCCGGCGACTCGCCAGAGCCTCGAGCAAAGGCTCGAGACCTATCAGGCGCAGACCGGGCACCAGATCATCGTCTGGATCGGCCTCACGACCGGCGACACGCCGCTGGAGGACTGGGCGGCCGAGACGTTCAAGGCCTGGCGCGTCGGGCGAAAGGGCATCGACGACGGGCTGGCGCTCTTCGTCTTTTCGGCCGACCGGAAGATCCGGATCGAGGTGGGTTACGGGCTGGAGAGCGCGGTGCCGGACGTCGAGGCGGCGCGGGTGATCCAGGAGCGGATCGCCCCCCGACTCCGCTCCGGCGATCACGACGGGGCCATCGTCGCCGGCGTGGATGGGCTGATCTCGCTCGTCGGCGGCGGCGATGACGCGCGCGCCGCCCCCAACTACCGGCAGCGCCCGGCGCCGAGGCAGGCAAGCCCCCTGCAGATCGCCTTCTTTGCGCTCGTCGCGATTGGAGCGGTGATCTTTCTCATCACCCACCCCACCCTTGCGCTGTTCATGCTTTCGACGATGTTTTCCGGGCGCGGAGGCGGAGGTTTCGGTGGCGGCCGCGGTGGAGGTGGTGGAGGATTCTCGGGTGGCGGGGGCAGCTCCGGGGGCGGGGGCGCCTCCGGCTCCTGGTGAGGCAACCGTGGTGTTCTGGCGAACTGCAAAACTCGTCAAATCGATCGACACCCGTCGGATCGAGGAGGCAATCCGCCTCGCCGAGCACCAGACCTCCGGGGAAATTCGCGTCTCGATTTCTCCGCTCTTCTGGGGCGACGTGCGACGCCAGGCCGAGAAGGCATTTCAGCGCCTGGGAATGACCGCCACCACCGCCCGAAACGGCGTTCTGTTCTTCATTGTTCCATCGCGGCGCCGCTTCGTCGTCCTCGGCGACGAGGGGATCCACCACCGGGTGGGGAGCGAGTTCTGGAGCGGCATCGCCTCCGCGATGTCTGATCATTTTCGACGGGGAGACTTCACCGAGGGAATCGTCCGCGGCATCGCCCAGGTGGGCGAGCAGCTGGCGATTCATTTCCCGTATCAAAAAGACTCCGACGTCAACGAGCTTCCGGACGAGGTCGATTTCGGGCCGCGCAGGCCGAAGCGCCAATGACAGACGCCTGCAGAGTGTCGGAGTGCGCGATTAGTGTTGGCACATGGGCACGGCGGCTGAGCTTTTTCAACACCATGCCTTCGTAGATCTAGAGACGACCGGCCTCGACCCCTCCTCCGATCGAGTCATTGAGGTCGGCGCCCTCTTCGTCGAAGCGGGCAAAGTGGTTGGGCGCATCTCGAGGCTGTTCGAGTCTCCCTCTCCGCTGCCCCTCTCGATCCGCCGGCTGACCGGAATCGACGACGCGGACCTCGCCGGTCAGCCCGCCTTCGAGGCCTTCGTGCCCGAGTTGCGGGCCGCGCTCGCGGGTTGGACGGTGGTCGCCCACAACGCGAGCTTCGAGCAGGGCTTTCTCGCCGGGCTCCTCGAGCAGATCGAGGCGCCGGTGCTCGATTCCTGCGAGCTGCTCCACTACCTCTATCCGGAGTTGGAGAGCTACTCGCTCGAGTCGATGATTCGCTGGACGGGAATCGGCGACCGGGCGACGCATCGGGCGCTCAAGGACTGCGAGGACACCTTCTCCATGCTCTGCCGGGCGATCGACCGCTGCATTCAAGCGGGACGCGCGGACGACGTCGACGAGGTCCTCCAATGCCTGGCGCCCGGAGGACCGGAGGCCATCGCGCAGCTGCCGGCCCGGTCAGGACTGCCGATGGTCGAGCTGCTGTCGCGGCTCGCGAACGACTGCCGCTTCCCCAATCGGGCCCTGCGCGATTCCAGCATTCTCGAAGGGGGCCCCAGCGGGCAGGGCCGGGCTTCGGGGGCACCGCTCTTCCGCGGCGAAGCGGCTGACGGCGGGGCGTCCGGGCGCGCGCCGACGGAACGCGCCGAGCCGCCCGCCCCGGAAACGCAGATGTCGCAATGGTTGCAGGCCGCGCTCGCCAGCCAAGGGACCTCGGCGGTCGAGCCCGGGAGCGCCGCATCCCAGAAGCTCGCCTACCTGGCTCCCGCGGCGACCTTCGCGAGGAAGAACGCCTGCCGCGTCGCCATCGCCGTCGGCAGCGAGAGCCGGCTGGCGCGGTTGCTCAGCACCGAATTGCCGCGCGTTCAACGCGACGCCGCCGACGGGCTCCACTACTCATTCCTCGCCGAACAACGGCAGTACTTGTGCCGGCGGCGCACCGCGGACGTCGCGAAGACGGACGCGCAGATGAGCTACGAAGAGCGCGCTCCCCGCGCCTACCTCAAGGCGTTCCTCCGCCGCAGCCCCACGGGCGAGCTGAGCAAGCTGAGCTATTGGTTCAAGGGTCGCTACCCGCTGCTGCCGAGGTTGGCCTTCGCGTCGCGTTCGGAGCCGGCCACCACGCTGGCTTTGCGTTGCCCGCTCTATGCCCAATGTTTTTATCACTCGGCGATCAAGCGGTCGGAAAAGGCAGACCTTCTCCTGCTCCAGCAACCCGTCCTTGCCGAGTGGCCGCCGGACTACCCAGGGTCGCGGCACCTGGTAATCGACGAGGCGCACCAGCTCGAGTGGTCGATGGCGACGGCGCTGTCGAGAGAGCTGTCCAACACCGCGCTGGCGCGCCTGAACGATCGGATGCTGGGGGTGGAGGGACGTGGGGGGCTTCTCGCCGCGCTGGGATCGCAGATGCGCGCGATCGTCGAGCCCGCGGCGGCCGCGCTTCGGCTCAGCGACGGCGCGCTCAGGGTCAGGCTGATCGGCCTTGATGGTGAGCGCCTGGGCAACGCGCTCGCCGCGCTGTGCCCCGAGGAGGACACCCCCTATCGACGAGAGCTCCTCTTGACCGCGGAGATAGAGGCCAGCCTCGACTGGGCTCCGGTGCGCGCGATGTTGGTTGAGCTGAAGATGCACCTCGCCGAGCTCGAGGACTGGCTGTCGGCGCTCGGCGACGCCTTGCCGCAGTTGAGTCGGACCCACCCTGGCCTCGAGCGGGACGCGCGCGGCGCCTGCTGCGAGGTGCGAGCCCTCCTGAGAACGACGGCCGAATTCGCCACCCCTGCGGGGGATGCGAGAATTCTCTTCGCCTCGGTCGACGCGAGCTCCACCGGCTGGAGGCTGAGATCCGAGCCGCTCGACGTGTCCGACGCCTTCGGCCGCCTGGCCAAAGACCGAAGCGTGGTTTTGAGCTCGACCGCGCTGTCGGTGGGCGGGGACAAGCCCTGGCTGCTCGAGCGGCTGGGCGTCGCCGGCGCCCCGCAGTGGACGTCCAAAGACTCCCCGGAGGGGGAGGGACTTCCATCGTCCGGGCCGCTGGTCCTCCTGGTCACCGACGCGCCGAGGCCCTTCGACGAAGAATTCCTCGATTGGGCCGCATCGCGAATCTGCGGCATCGCCAGCTTCCTCGGTGGAAGGGTGATGGGGCTCTTCGCTTCCCAGCTTCGCCTGGCGCAGATCGAAGAGCGGGTCCGGGCGAATCTGGAGCGGTCGGGCATCGAGACGGTTCGGATTTTCCAGACCCGGCGGGATGGCGCCCGGACGGCGGACCCGGCCGCCGGAAGGGTGCTGCTGGGCAGCCGGAGCTTGTGGCACCGCAGCCACGCGAGCCACGACGTCGCCTGCGTTTTCATCGACAAGCTCCCCATCGATCCGATTTCAAAACCTGCGATCGCCGCGCGGGAAGCGATCGCCGCCCGAGACGGCGCCGACGGGCGCTATGGGATGATGCCTTACCGCCTCCCCCGCGCGCTGGTGCTGCTGCGCCATTGGCTTTCGACCTGCGCCTTCTCCTCCGACGAGAGAAAGGTGATCGTCATCGCCTATCCCGGAGCGGCGCAGCATCGGGATGCCCTGATCGAGGCGCTGGATGGTTACCGGCCGGAGGTCGTCCCCTGGAGCCTGGCGCGGGTGAGAATCTACGAAACGCTGCGGCCGATCGCGGCACGCGCAGAGGGTTCCCGCCCGCTTTCGCGGGCCGCGAGCCCTTAATCAGCATGGCAGAAGGCGGCCGCCGCCGGTCAGCGGACTCCCTGCTCCTTCACGATCCGGTCGATCAACTTCTTGTCGTCGGGCAGCAGCCCGGCCCGCGGCAGCCGGGGCGTGAGGGTGCGCCAGGCGGGATCCAGGGCGAAAACGCGGCGGAAGAGCGGCAGCGATTCGTCGATTCGCTTCATGTTCACCAGCGCCACGGCATGCCAGTAGATCATCTCCGCGCTGCCGGGGGCCAGGGCCTCTGCGGCGGCGTACTCCCGTAGGCCCCCTTCGGCATCCTTGTGCTCGACCGCCAGATCGCCCGCGTTCATGTGATTGTAGGCGCGCTGCAGCTTGACGAGCCGGCGCAACTCCACCAGCGGCTCGGGGCTGTCCTCCACCCTCAGGTCGAAGATCCGATCCTCCCAGGCCTTTCCGGACGGCTTTCCGGAGACGACGATGATCGCCGAGGACTGCCGCCCGCGAATGTCGCCCCCCACCGCCTGGGCCGCGTCGAGCGCTGCCAACATCCTCTCCGCGAGGTCACCCCGGGCCTGCTCGAACGCCTTGGCCATCGCCGGCCAGACCTGGTCGCTGAGCATGAGGTTCGCCTGGACCGAATAGTTGCTCCCGACGTGATGACCGGCGGCGGGAATGTCCTTCGCGCCGGTATGGGCGACGACCCGCCCCTGAGAATCGATCATCGCCACCTGGCGCACATCGCGGCCGGGGTCGGCGGCAAGCAAACCGGCGAGCGCATCCGGCGCGCCGCGCCCCGCGCGCATCAGATCGAGGCCGAGCTTCCCATACGACGGATCGACGAACGACTGGGTGGCGACGGCGCCCACGCCGGCCTCCGCCCAGGGCACCACCGAGCCGACGGAGAACCAGTGAGATTGAACGGCCACCCCCAGCTCGCCGGTGGCCGGATCGCGGGCGACGATGGAGTAGGTGTGAACGGGGCGGCGCGGGGCAATCCGGACGTCGTCGTGGTCCCGCGCTCCCGCGCCCGTGGCGCCGAGCATCCAACCGGCCAACAGACATGCGCGGATTGACCGTCTGAAGTGCATGAACCCTCCCTCGAAGATGCGACCACCGGCGGTGGATCGAAGGCGCGTCGGCTAGGCCATGATCCCCGTGCAGGGCGTGTTGCTGAAACCCCCGTCGCTGCCCACGGAATCGACATTGGCGCCCACCGACTGCATGCAGGTGAGCAGGATGTCGCTGGTGTTGTCGTTGTTGGTCGAACGCAGGTGGATTCCCGGGTACTTGAGGTAGCCGCCGGCGCGACCCGCGACCAGGATCGGGTAGTCGGTGATGGAGTGGCTCAGCCCCTCGCAGACGTCGCTGGTGAACAAGATGGCGCTGTTGTCGAGAAGGTTTCCGGAGCCGTCGGGGGTGGCCCGGAGCTGCTCGAGCAGGTAGGCGAATCGGTTCATCACGAAGACGACGGCGTTGTGGATGTCGCCCTGTCGTTGGGAGTCGTGGGTCAGCGAGTGCTCGTTGGTCGTTTGCCCGATCGCCGAGTAGACCGTGCCGCCCACGCTCCCGCTGAACTGGTAGCTGGCCACCCGGGTCAAGTCGCAGGCCCAGGACAGCGCCAGGAGATCGGACATCACCTCCGAGACCCTTTGGAGCTGCTCGATTCCCGCGATGTCCTGATTGGTTTCATCGGGAGCATCGGGGAGCACGCAGGCGGAGGTGAGCACGGGGGGAAGCGCGAGGATGCGCGTGCGCACTTCGGCAATGCTCGTCAGATGCGCGTCCAAACGGGTCCGGTCCGCAGCGCCGAGCCGCGCCTGCAACCGCCGGGCGTCTTCTCTCACCGCGTCCAGAACGCTGACCCGCAGCCTATCGCGGGGATCGGTGGGGTCGTGCGGCGTGAAGCTGGCGAACAGCCGGGAGAAGAGCGCCGCGGGATTGAATTCTTGAGGCAGGGGCGAATCGGGTCCCCGATGGGAAAGGAACTGCAGCGTCGGGCCCTCGCCCCGGGTCAATCGCTTCGAGACGGCGATCTGGATCGATGGGAAGGTCGTCGTCCCGATCGCGTCGGCCACCACCTGATCGATCGACGGTCCGCCGAACTTCGAATTGTAGGGCGC
>Ga0070708_100001371_pt1 | contig 18588 bp, 19 predicted proteins | sample KBSK5503metaG_FD_65469 | JGI IMG/M metagenome (GOLD analysis project Ga0070708, IMG submission 65469) | Corn, switchgrass and miscanthus rhizosphere microbial communities from Kellogg Biological Station, Michigan, USA - KBS K5-50-3 metaG | ecosystem: Host-associated > Plants > Roots >... | reverse complement strand
TTCGCGAGGTCGTCGTAGGGGATCCCGTAGTCCTGCGTGATCGCTTTAGTGAGGCCGCTGTACGTGAACGACTTCGAGCAGAGCAGACCGATGACCAGCTGGATGCGCCGCCGGTACTTGTTCACGTTGCGCGCGCTCAACGTCCCGTTGATCGAGGACTGGCAGCTCATGCCGACGAGCGCGAGGTTCTTGAGGCCGCGCTTCTCTGCCTCTTTCATCGCAAGCGGGTTCGCAGCGTATGTGTAACGGGAGCCGGCCGAGGCGAGCACCTCGTCACGTGTCGTCACGACACACGGCTCGGCGTCCCACAGACGCTCCTCGGACAGCTTGGACGTAAGCCCGCCGTCGATCTTGCCGCTCTCGAGGCCCCAGATCAGCAACGCCGATACCAGGCCCCCGTCCTGCCCCGCTTCGAAGATCTTGTCCTCGTTCGCGCGCACCAAGTAGATGTCGCGGTAGATCCCGATGACATCGTCCACCGTGCGCGCGCGCCCGAATAGCGCCTCGTCCGATTCGATCTCCCACGCCCGGAAACGGGGACATGCCTTCGTGCAGATGTCGCAGCCACGCTGGCCGTGGATGCAATCGTCGAACGGCGTTGTGTTCTCGATGTTGAAGGGGTGGTAGGCGTCGTGCTCGTAATCCAGCACGTCGCGCGGGCACGCCATGATGCAGGCGGCGCAGCCGGTGCAGAGATTGGTGGTTACGACCTCGTGGTAGAGCTCCTTCCACTGGCCGTACTCGCGCTCCTCGTCCGCCATGTGCCGCATACTAGCCTCGAATTCGCGCGCGTTCGACGTGAGCCACCGGTAGCCTGGCTACGTGGGCCGGTCGGGACTTTCTCCAAAAGCGTGGCTCGCGCTGCTGGCCGTCTACATCATCTGGGGTTCGACCTATCTCGCGATCCGCGTGGCCGTCAGGACGGTCCCGCCGCTGCTCGCGGCGGGCGGCCGGTGGACGCTCGCAGGGATACTGATGCTGTCGTTCGGCCTTCGTTCGCGAGGCGAGAGCGGCGAGCGGCCCTCGTGGCCGAGCGCGCGCCAGTGGGGCTCCGCGGCGATCATCGGGACGGCCCTGTGTCTCGGTGGGAACGGACTTGTTTCCGTGGCCGAGAAGCGGATCTCCTCGGGGATGGCGGCGCTTCTCATCGCCACGGTGCCGTTATTCGTCGCACTATTCGACTTCTTGCGCAATCGCGCGCGCATGCCGATGTCGGTGATCGCAGGGCTCGCACTCGGGTTCGGGGGAACCGCCGTGTTGGTCAGACCGCAACACGGTGCAGGAGCCGTCGATACCGTCGGGGCCCTCACCGTCTTGGCCGCGGGAGCCGCCTGGGCGGCCGGCTCGCTCTACGCGCGCAACGCGTCGTTGCCCGAGCGGCCGGCAGTTGCGACCGGGATGGAGATGCTCTGCGGCGGGATCGCGTCGCTGGTCGTGAGCGCGATCGGCGGGGACTTCTCGTCGTTCCACCCCGCAGCCGTCTCGGCGAGATCCCTGCTCGCGATCGGATACCTCGTTGTCTTCGGATCTCTCGTCGCCTTCAGCGCGTACGTGTGGCTGCTCCGCAACGTCCGCATCTCGATCGTCACGACATACGCCTATGTGAACCCTCTGGTGGCGGTCTTGCTGGGTTGGCTGATCCTGAACGAGCACGTCACGTCCACCGTTTTCGTCGGAGGCTCCATCATCATCGCCGCCGTAGCCATCATCGTTGCCTCGAGCGGTGAGCGACGGCCGCCGCCCGGCACTGGAAACAGAGCAGACCTCGCGATGGAAGAGCTGCCGACTTAAGTGAGGCCGCTCGGCGGGCCTTCTTTCGGTCCTCGCTGCGAGCGTTCGAAGTCGTCTTCGTCCAGGATCAGGAACTCGACGGGATGCCCGCCGACGAGGTGTTCGTCGATGATCTTTTCGACATCATCCACCGTCACGCCGCCGTACCAAACGTTATCCGGATAGACGACCACCGTCGGTCCCGCGAGGCACGGCTCCAAACAGCCGGTCGCAACGACCTTGAAGTTGAGCAGGTTCTTCTCGCCTTGAAGGTCTCGAAAGGTCTGGAGCACCTCGACCGAGCCGTTCTGTACGCACGAACCGCGCGGGTGACCCGCAGGTCGTTCGTTCGTGCAAACGAAGACGTACTTCTCCGGCTTCATCGCCGGCAATCCTAGCGAGCGCGCTACTATCGCGCGCGTGGACCTTGGACTGAAAGGGCGCGTCGCCGCGGTGTGCGCGGCAAGCAAAGGACTGGGCCGCGCGTGTGCCGAAGAGCTCGCGCGCGAGGGCGCGGACCTCGCGATCTGCGCGCGCGGCGAAGATGCGTTGCGCGTCGCACAGAAGGAGCTGGAAGCGTTGGGCGCGCGCGTCCACGCGATGCAGCTCGACCTCGCGGAACCGGGGTCGTGCGAACGTTTCATCGAAGAAACTGCGTCGACGTTCGGGCGGCTCGACATCGTCGTCGGGAATGTCGGCGGACCGCGGACGGGTCCGTTCGAGTCGCAGGACGACGACTTTTTCCGCGAGACGCTGGAACGAAATCTCATGACGCATATCCGCCTCAGCCGCACGGCGTTGCCGCACATGAAACGCGCGGGGTGGGGCCGGCTTGTCTTCATCACGAGCGCGGCAACGAAGCAGCCGCTCGACGGCATCATCGCCGGGAACACGGCGCGCGCCGGAGTCGCCGGCTTCTCGAAGACCTTGTCGAACGAGGTCGCGCCCGAGGGCATCACGGTGAACATCGTGGCGCCCGGAACCATCCTTACCGACCGGACGTATGAGCTCGGACGTCAGTTCGCCGAGGCAGCCGGGACATCCGTCGATGAGGCCCTGGAACGGTTCACTGCAGCGGTGCCCATGAAGCGCGTAGGGGAGCCCCGCGAGCTCTCTGCGCTTGTCGCCTTCCTTGCAAGCGAGCGGGCATCATTCATCACCGGCACCGTTATCCAGGTCGACGGCGGCACGGTCCGGAGCTTGCTGTGACGTCACCGTTATCCCCAGCCGTTCCACTCCGCGAGACGCAGCTGCTCGCGATCAAGAAGGTGCTCGAATCCCAACCGCGCCGGATGGTCGAGGTGCCGGGACGCCGGCAGGCCGGGGTGCTCATCATGCTGTTCGAGCGTGACGGCGAGCCGTGGGTTGTGCTGACCGAACGCACGCACCTCGTGTCACTGCACAAGGGTGAGATCTCGTTCCCCGGCGGCGCGCGAGACCCGGAGGACGAAGACCTATGGGCGACGGCGGTGCGCGAGACCGTCGAAGAGCTCGGCGTCGACCCGAGCACGTTGCAACAGCTCGGCGCTCTCGACGACTACCCGACGTTCTCGAGCGGCTACATCGTGTCCCCGTTCATCGCGGCCGTCGAGCCGCCGGAGCGGTGGCATACCAGCGAAGCTGAGATCGCGCAAGTGATCGAGATCCCGTTGCGGAGGCTGCTCGACGTTGGGCGCATGGAGGTATGGGAGCGCGACGGGATCCGATTCCCGATGCACATCTTCGACGTCGATGAACATCGCATCTGGGGCGTCACCGCGTTCATCTTGCGCCGGTTCCTCGATATCGTCGGACCGGCGATCCACCCGGCCGACTAGGCGATCAGGCTGGCGTCGATCTCCGCGATCGACCTGGATCCCGCGAGTGCCATCGCTAACGAAAGCTCGTCGCGGAGCAGCTCCAGCACGCGTTCAACGCCGCTCTGACCTCCGACCGTGAGACCCCAGAGCTGGGGCCGCCCGATCGCTGCGGCGGTCGCGCCCATCGCGATCGCTTTCAAGATGTCCGTGCCGCGCCGGATCCCGCCGTCGACGATCACCGGCACGCGTCCTTCGGCCGCAGCCACGATCTCGGGCAAGGCGGTCGCGGTCGGGATCGACGTGTCGAGTTGCCGGCCACCGTGGTTCGACACCCAGAGCCCGGCGCACCCTTCGTCGAGCGCGCGCTTCGCGTCGTCCGCGCGCACGACGCCCTTGATGAGCACCGGTAATGGCGACGCCGCGCCCACCCACGCAAGGTCGGTCCAGTTGATCGAGGGCTGGTTGAGGAACGCGGAGATCGGCGAGCCGGTGCCTGAGGTCGGCGGCTGCACTGTGAAGTGCACCGCTTCGATACCGTCGGGGATCGCGAACGGGTGGCGGAGGTCGCGCTCGCGCCGCCCGAGGAGCGGGGCGTCCGCCGTCAGGACGATCGCCGTGTAGCCGGCGGCGTGCGCGCGCTGGATCAGCGACTCGCTCATCGCGCGGTCCGAATAGTGGTAGAGCTGGAACCACTTGGCGCCGTTCGGCGCCGTCGCCGCGACGTCTTCCATCACCGTCGATGAGATGGACGACAGCGTCATCAGCACCCCCGCCGATGCGGCTGCGCGCGCGGTGGCCAGCTCGCCGTCGGGGTGGGCCATCCGGTGCAGCGCGGTCGGGGCAAGGATGACCGGGAAGGAGAGTGGCGTCCCGAGGATCGAGCTGCTCGTGTCCCGCTCGGCAACGTCCACGAGCACCCGGTAGCGGAGCGAGATCCGTTGGAACGCAGCGCGGTTCTCGCGGACGGTGACCTCGTCCTCGGCCCCGCCGGCGTAGTAGTCGTAGACCGGCTCGGTCAGGTTCGCGCGCGCGGCCGCTTCGAACTCATCGACGTTGAGCGGCTCCGGCATGGCAAGGAGTTTATCCTTGCCGCCATGGCGGGCTCCGGCGGTGCATTGGAAGGGATCCGCGTCCTCGACCTCGGGACGCGTGTCGGCGCCCCGTTCGCGGCGACGCTGCTCGGAGAGCTCGGCGCCGACGTCATCAAGGTCGAGCAGCCGGGCACCGGGGACTTCATGCGAACGATCGGGCCGTTCGATGGGGAGACGTCGCTGTGGTGGTCGGTCGAAGGGCGCGGCAAGCGGTCGATCACGCTCGACCTTTCGAAGCCGGCCGGACAAGCCGTGCTTCGGCGCCTCGTCCCGCTCGCCGACGTCCTCGTCGAGAACTTTCAGCCGGGCACGCTCGAGCGGTGGAATATCGCACCTACGGACCTGCGCGCGCTCAACCCGCGGCTGGTCGTCTCGAGGGTCAGCGTCTACGGCCAAGACGGCCCCTATCGGGACCGCCCGGGTCTGGATCGGAACGGCATCGCACTCGGCGGGCTGCTCGGGATCACGGGGTACGCGGATCGTCCGCCGGTGCGTCCCGGTGTGATCATCGCCGACTACCTCACCGCACTGTTCAACACGATCGGGGTGCTGGCCGCGCTGCTCGAGCGCGAACGATCGGGCGAAGGACAGGGCGTCGAGCTTTCGCTCTTCGAGAGCGTGCTTCGCGTGATGGAGTGGACCGTGGCCGGCTACGACCGCCTGGGCGTCGTTCGCGAGCGCACCGGGAACCGGCTTCCGAACTCAGCGCCGCTCGACAACTACGAGACGAGCGACGGCCGATATGTCTGCATCGCAGCTGCCGGCGATGTGTTGTTCCCGCGATTAGCCGAAGCGATCGGCCGGTCAGACCTTCTGGACGATCCGCGCTTCGCAGGTCTGGCCGCTCGGGCCGAGAACGCGGACGCGATCAACGAGGTCGTGGCCGGCTGGTGCAGGACGCGCACGCTCGAGGAGATCGAGCGGACGCTGGTCGCCGCGCAGGTTCCGATGAGCGGCGTCTACTCGGTGGACCAGATCGTGGAAGACCCGCAGGTGCGCGCGCGCGGCTCGATCGTGACCGTCGACGACCCGGTTCTGGGACCGGTGCGACAGCAAGGCCCTGTTCCCCGGCTGGACCGCACCCCGATGCACATTGCGCGCGGAGCGCCGAGGCTGGGCGAGCATAACGAGGAGGTCTACCTCGGGCTGCTCGGGATGGAGCGGCCGGAATACGAAGGCTTACAGAGGGATGGCACCATCTAACTATTCAGAGCGCGGCTTTCGCGCCGATTCTCGTTAAGAAGAACGGTTCCGACAATGGCAAACCGCCGGAAACGGCGGGACGCAAAGCTCAGGGCCCAACCGTCTCACGACGGGGGCAGCCGGGCTACCGAAGAACCCGCGCTCCGGATGAGCTCGGGATGGAACCCCGAGACATCAGGGAGCAGTTGTGAAGCTGAGCGGCCGCCGCACGATCGTTTCGATCCTCCTCCTTTCCACCATGTTCGCGGCTTCGGCGGGAATCGCCGTTCCCGCGAGCGCCGCCACGACTGCCGAGGTGCGGGCCGAGCGCCGGATGATGTACCTGATCAATTACGCGCGGACCCACGCGAATCGCCAAGGCCTGCGGTACTCGGCGGCGCTGACGACGGTCGCCACTCGCCAAGCCGTCCTCATGGCGCGGCGTGGCACTATCTTCCACACGAGCAACCTCGCGTATGCGCTTCGCTACCTGCAGTGGACGCTGGCCGGCGAGAACGTCGGCATGGGCCCGTCGATGGATCTGTTACATCAAGCCTTCATGCGGAGCCCGGAGCACCGCCGTAATAACCTCGAGCCACGCTTCCACCGGATGGGGGTCGGCGTGGTTTGGAAGAACGGCATCGCGTTCATCGCAGTGGAGTTCGCCAGCTAGAACTTCGCCAGCCAATCGAACGTCGCGTCGACCAGTTCCTTCACGACATCGGCTGCGGGCCGTCCCGGTACCTTGTGCGAATGGTCACCGTCTTGCACCCGGTGCAGCGTTGCCGTCGGCAAGCCCGCGATCGTCTGATCGAGGAGATCGGCGCGTGCGAACGGATCCCGGCTCCCTTGGAGGAAGAGCATCGGCACGGAGATCTCCTTGAGATGCTCGTCGCGGATCCGCTCGGGCTTCCCCGGTGGATGGAGCGGGTATGCCAAGAACACCAAACCTGCCGCGGGAAAACCCTGTGAGACGATGTGGGAGCCGATGCGTCCTCCCATCGAGCGGCCTCCGATGAGAACTCGTTCGGCGCGCGCAGCCACCTCGGTCGCAACGGCTCGGTAAACGGCCTCGAGCTTGTCCGTCCGATCGGGCGTTTTCTTCTTGGCTTCCGAATAGGCGAAGTTGAACCGCACGGCGCCGAGGCCGCGCGCGGCGATCTGGTCCGCGTACGACTTCAGCTGCGGCGTGTGCATGTTGCCGCCGGCACCGTGGGCCAGGATCAAGTAGTCGCGACCCTTGTCGGGGTGATGCCAAACACCGGAGACGCTGCCTCCGTCCCACGCGAACGCCGCGTCCTGGGTCTTCATCGCAGCACGGCTTGGACGGTGTGTCGCCACCGCGGCGGGACCACACGGTCTGAGATCACGCGGTCGAAGGTTGCCGCCGCGCCGACGGCCAGCCTCGCCGCCGCGCGCGCGACGCGGTTCGCTGCGAGCCGCTCCGACTCGCCCACCAGGTAGTAGTTCAGCCCGAGCACGAGGATCCACGACCACCATGCGGTCCCGACCTCGATCTCTTCGAAGCCTGCTTTCTCTGCAAGGGTTGCGATCTGTTCCGGCTCGAAGGTGTGGAGGTTGGCTGCGATCGACGCGAGCTCCCAGTGGCGGCGAACGAGCTCCTGTTCCGTCTGCGTGATACGGCGGACACGCTTGATCGTCTCGACGGCGCGCACCGCCAAACCCACCACCAGCCCCGTCTGGCGTTCGCCCCCCGGCGTCGGCTCGGCGAGCACGATCGCCGTTCCGCCCGGCTCCAGCACTCGGCGGATCTCTTGAAGCGCACGCAGCGGATCCGGGACGTGGTGAAGAGCGCCGCGCGCGACGACCAGATCGAAGCTGTCGTTCGCGTACGGCAGCGACTCGGCGTCGGCGAGTGCCGTTGGGACTGTGACGCCTGCGCGAGCAGCGTTTGCGCGCGTCCGCTCGAGCATCGCGGGCGAAAGATCGGTGGCGTGCGCTTCCTCAGCGAGGCCGGCAGCCGCGAGCCCGATCGCCGCATAGCCGGTGCCACACGCAACGTCGAGCGCACGGCGCGCGCGCGGTTCGTGGCCGAGGATCTCAGTCAGATCTCGGCGGACGTCGGGACCGATGCGCCCGTAATCGATAAGGAAACGATCGTCGTAGAACGCTGCTTCGCGGTCGTGGACGAGCGCATTGAGCTCTTTGGGATCCATCAACGTCCCTTCAGTCTCGGCGAGCGAGTATCGCGCGCGGGAGGAGCCTGCGCAAAGGTCGCCGCTACGAGCGGCCGGCGATCGTCGCGCGCAGCTTTGCCTTGGCGACCTTGCCGCTGGACGTCTTCGGCAATGAAGGCAGGATCTCAAGCTGCTCGGGAAGCTTGTGCGTCGCGATGTGATGTGCCCGCAGGAACGTCACGATCTCATCGAGTGTCAGTGGCGCTCCGCCTCGGAGTGCAACGACCGCACACACACGCTCGCCGAGCCGCTCGTCGGGGAGGCCGACGATGGCAACGTCGGCTATCCCCGGATGCGTGGCGAGGATGTCCTCCAGCTCGGCTGCGCTGATGTTCTCTCCGCCCCGGATGATGATGTCCTTCATACGACCGGTCACGCGCAGCAACCCGTCGCCGTCTAGTATCCCGAGATCGCCGGTACGGAACCAGCCCTCGGGCGTGAACGCTTCGATCGCGGGATCCAGGTAGCCGGCGAACATCTCCGGCGCGCGCCCCCAGATCTCACCTTCCTCGCCGGCGGGTAACGCGTCGCCGTCCGCTCCTGCGATGCGCACCTCGGCAACACCGATCGCGCGCCCGTCGGTCTCGGTGCGCGCGCGCTCGTCGTCGTCGAGTGTCGTTGCGGTAAGCGTCGGGAGCTCGGTCGAACCGTACGCGCGCTTGAGCACGCACCCGAGCCGTGCCGCCGCAGCGCGCGCAGCTTCGGTTGGGATCGCAGCGCCCCCGGTCGAGAAGAGCCTGAACGAAGAAAGGTCTGTGCCGCCTGCTTTTGCGGCCAGCGTCTGGAGAAACGTCGGAGGTCCCGTTTGGAACGTCGCGCGTTCGTCCGAGATCGCTTGGAGCGCGCGCGACGGGACCCATCGTTCGAGGAAAACCGTTGACGTTCCGAGCGCGAACGGCGTCAGGACGGCGTACACGAGCCCGGCGATGTGCCCGACGGGGGCGCCACCGAGGTAGCGATCGGCGGGACTCAACGCATGGATGACCGGGAACGAGTCGATCTCGGCGAGCAGGCATCGGTGCGTGTGAAGGACGCCCTTCGGCGCGCTCGTCGTGCCGCTCGTGTAGAGGAGAACGGCCGGTTCGGACGAGGAGACCGGGCGCCTCGTCGTCGAACCCGCTGGGACCTTCAAGAAATGATCGAAGCCGAAGATCCCCGGTCGCGGGATCCCGCGCACGAGGACGACGGCCGGGATCGACATTTCGGTCTGGAGTTGTAGGGCGAACTCTAGGGTCGCGAAGCCGCGCCACGACTCGGGGACGACGAGAACTGCCGGCGACGACTCCGCCACAACTGCGCGCAGCTCTCGCTCGCGCCAGGCGGGGTTCAGCGGGTTCGAGATGCACCCGGCAATTACCGCCGCGTGATGAACGATCGCGGCTTCCCACCAGTTGGGCAGCTGCCATGAAACCACGTCGCCGGGGTTGGTCAGCGTCGCGAACCATTGCGCAACACGGTCGACGCATTCGGCTGCTTGCTCGAAACGAAGCTGCGCCTCTCCGTCGATCAACGCGGTGCGCGCGGCGTGCTCGACACACGTCGTATCGAATCGATCCACCAGTGTTTCGTCGCGCCAGTAGCCCGCGCGGCGGTACGCGTCTGCGACATCGTCGGGGATCACGGCGAATACCCTACCGGCTGCTCGAAGATGCTTGGCCCGGTCGGGGGTCCGTGGTTACGCTATGCTCGCCCAGCTCAAACGACGACAGACGACAGGAGTTCTGTGCCGAAACCACGTCGAGGAAGGCCGCCGCGCCCCGGTCAGCGAACCGCTGGCGCCGGACCGCAACGCGGTGCCGGCGCTGCAACGGGGTCGCGCGCAGGCGCGCGCGCGCGCCGGATGGCTTCGCGCGCGGCCCAACGCGAAAAACAGCAAGCACGTACGGGGCCGGCGAAGGAAGAGGCGATCGAGATCGACGGCCTCGTCACCGAAGCGCTGCCGAACGTCATGTTCCGCGTGCAGCTCGACAACGGGCCGATCGTGCTGGGGCACATCTCGGGGAAGATGCGCAAGCACTACATCAAGCTGGTTCCGGGCGACCGCGTAAAGGTGGAGCTTTCGCCGTACGATCTCACGCGCGGCCGGATCACCTTCCGCTACCGCTGATATCAAGTGGAATTCGGGGTACAGACCGGACAGCAACATCGGTCGTACCGTGAGATCCTCAACCTCTGGCAGATCGCCGAACGGCTCGGGTTCACCTACGGGTGGCTGTACGACCACTTGATCCCCGTCGGCGGCGACTTGGACGGCGACGTTTTCGAGGCCTGGACGATGCTTGCCTCGCTGCTCTCGCGCACCGAGAACATCCGCGGCGGGATCTTGGTCACGTGCGTGATGTACCGCCCGCCGTCAGTGCTCGCCAAGGCCGCGACCACGGTCGACCACGTGTCGGGCGGACGGGTTGAGCTCGGCATCGGCTCGTGCTGGAACGCGTGGGAAGCCGGCCTCTACGGGATCGACTTTCCGCCCCTGCGCGAGCGCAACGAACGGCTCGCCGAAGCGATCCAAGTGATCCGGACGATGTGGGATCCGTCGAAGCAGAACTATGACGGTCGTTACTACAAGATCTCCGCAGCGCACGCCTCACCGGCTCCCGTGCAGAAACCGCATCCGCGCATCTGGGTCGGTGGTACCGGGAGAAGTTTGCCGGCGATCGCGGCTCAGCATGCTGACGGATGGAACGCGATCTTCGCGTCCCTCGCCGAATACAAGGGGCATCTCGATCGGGTGCGAGCAGCATGTGAGGACGCAGGACGCGACCCCGCGACGCTTGCGCTTTCATTCGGCCAGCGTGTCTCGGTCGATCACGACTCAAAGCGAGCCGAAGAGCGCGCGCGCATGCAGTACGAGCGGCATGGCGTTCCCTTCGACGACGTTGTTCGGTCGCGGTTCATCTTCGGCAGCGCGATGGAGGTCGCAGAGCAGGTGCGCGCGTTCAGAGATCTCGGCGTCGGGCAATTCGTTTTGTGGCACGAGCCTCCGTTCGACTCGGATGCCGAGGACCAGATCCGGGAGTTTGCGGAGACGGTGATCCCGCTGCTGCGATAGGGCTAGCGGAAGTCGAACATCATGGTATGTGTGGTGCCGTCGTTCAAACCGATCTCGAGCAGCCTGCAGGATCCCGCCCAGGACTTGTCCGTCTTCCACACGAACGAGAAGCGATCACTGGACGCGTCGTAGCGAAGACCACCGTTCATGGCCACCGGCGTCCCGGTTGAAACCGACCCGGAGCCGTCGCACGAAGCGGCTGCCGACGTCACAGCGCGAATGGCCGAGGTATCGCTGATGCCGTCGAGCGAGAACCAGACGGGGACGGCGCTCGCTGCACGCACGCTCGTTCTGCCGCCGGGTGTCGCCAGTTGCCCGAACCCGTAAACCACCGAATATGTGTGCGATACCGTCGTCGTCCGCCCCGCGTGATCGGTGGCGGTCACGGAGAAGCTATGGGCACCCACGCTGCTCGTATCCAGCGCTGATCCATCCGCGGTGGTCCCCGCGCACGTGTCGACGCCGGAGCCGCCCGCGGTGTCCCCGCACGAGAACGCCACGCTTACGGGCGAGCCGAGCATGAACGTCGCTCCGTCCGACGGGCTGCTGATCGTCACGGTTGGGTCGAAGAGGTCGACGTTGAAGGGCCCGAAGCCGCCGGTCGAGGAGGCGTTCCCGGCGACGTCGTTCACCGAGCGCGCGCCGATCGACCGGCTACCCTCACCGCTCGTCGCGAGCGTGAACGCGGCGTCGGCCGGGGTGGCTAGGCCCGATGTCGCGTCGGATGCCGTGCACGCAACGGAGACGTCGCTTATGTACCAGCCGCCGGAGCCGAGCGTCCCCGACGGCGCACCGCATCCGACCGAAGGCGCAACCGTGTCGATGTTGAATGGACCGAAGGGACCGGCCGTCGTTGTGTTGCCGGCGACGTCGTTCACCGCGTGCGCGCCGATCGACCGGCTCCCCTCACCGCTCGTCGCGAGCGTGAACGCGGCGTCGGCCGGGGTGGCCAGGCCCGAGGTCGCGTCGGATGCCGTGCACGCAACGGAGACGTCGCTCGTGTACCAGCCGCCGGACCCGAGCGTCCCCGACGGCGCACCGCATCCGACCGAAGGCGCAACGGTGTCGATGCTGAATGGACCGAAGGGGCCTGCGGTCGTTGTGTTCCCGGAGTTGTCCGCTACCGTCCGCGAGGATGTCGAGACGCCGCCGTCTCCGGTCGTTGCAAGCGTGAACGACGCGTCTGAAGCATCGGCGAGCCCCGAGCCCTCATCCGTCGACGTGCATCCAACGGAGACTCCGGATGTGTACCAGCCATTCGAGCCCGACACGCCAGTGGGGCTACCGCAGGAAACGACGGGGGGCGTCTTGTCTGTTCCGGGGACGACCTGGAACGTCACCACGGTTGGGGTGTCGTCTCGTAGCGCAGATCCGCTTCCCGCCGGAGTGGTCACCTGCGTGTGGAGAGGGAGCGAGTATTCACCAACCGGCGTGTTGATATTCGCGGTCAATGATGCGGTGACCGTTTGCGGAGTTGGGTCCCCGGGCCACGTGACGTCGCAGAATGGGTCCGCATAGAAGGGAAGTGGAGCAGAAAGCGTGTCGCTTGCGGCAGTTCCCCCTGCATCGATCGTGTATTTCGTATCGACCTTCGCCGTCGCGGGATTCGAACGCGTCGCCGTGCATCGGATGGTCCCGATCGCGGAGAGCGAGATGGGGAAGGCGACGGTTTGACCCTGCTCGACGGTGACGTAGTTGAAGTCCCCTTGCAGCTCGGCAGTGATGAGCACCGCGGCGTTCGCTGTTGCCGCCATGAGGATGATGAATGCCGAGACGACCGCGAGGGCGCGCGCGCATGCCCACAGCCGTGAGACGGTCGGACGGGACATCGAAAACCTTCCTCGCGGGGGCCCAGCCACTCGTTCTGACTAGTTATCGGCGTGAACGTTCCAGATGTTGAAAATGCGGACGGAACGGGCGCCCGCCTCAGTGCCCGAACGGCGTCGGCGCGCTAGCGTCAGGGGATGGGTCGTCACCGAGTCGCTCAGGCGCCGCCCGCTCCCGTCGTTTCAGCCGGGATCGCATTCGCCGTCGCGGTGGCGTATCTCTTCATCATCCACCGCCAGGATCATGGGTTCGCGTCACGAGTGGTGTTCATCGCCACTTTCCTGATGGCCATCGCGTTCGCCCTCGTCGCGGGAGCGCGGGTGGGAAGCGCTCTCCAGCGCGCAGCCCTGCTCGCTGGTGGGGCCATTTCCTTGATCGCGCTCGGATTCCTGGGCCTCTTCTCGATCGGGCTCCCGTTGATGATCGCGGGGATCGTTGCGATGCCGCCGGCGACCCGTGCCCTTCAAGAGGCCCCGCGTCCTTGGGGGCCTGCGGTCGTCGCGCTTTCTTCCCTTGGTGCGGTCGTGGTGATCTTCGCAGGGCTGCTCGGAACGAGATAAAGGCTACGAGCGCAGACCGGCGAATAGATCCGTTTCGATCTCGCTCGGACGGACTCCGTTATCGACGAGTGTGCGCGCGAGGATGTACTCCTCCCATCGATAGACGTCGCGGAGGACCTCGTCGGGGAGCGCCATCCAAAACGACTCCGGGTCGATCTGCGTCCGGTGGGCGAGCAGCGACGCGCGCCGCTTGTCGAGGAAATCGCCGACATCGATCTGCGTGGTGTACAAGTGGTCGCTGTCGCCTTTGATCGCGTTAAGGAACTCAGCGAATGGGCTATCTGTTCCGGCGAGCGCGTACGCGTCGTGGAGCGCTTGGATCCGCCGGCGCGTCCAGCCTGAGTAGTAGAGCTTCTGCGGAGCACATGCTGCTCCTGCATCCGGGAAGCGAGTCGCTGCGCCGGCGGCCTCGAACGCTGTGACCGCGATCTCGTGCGCACGGATGTGATCGGGATGCGGATAGAAGGAGTGGTCGTCGCCGTAGGCGATGATCACCTGAGGCCGCTCGGCGCGGACGATCTCCACGAGCTTGCCGACTGCTTCGTCGATATCGGCGTTCCAGAAGTTATCCGGCCGCCTGTTGTCCTCGGTGTCGGGCATCCCCGAGTCGTGATAACCGAGGAGATGAAGTGATGAATAACCGAGGATCGAAACGCTCTCCTCGAGCTCCTGCATCCGCATCGCCGGGAGATCGGCGCGCGCTTCCGGCGTGTCGGCTGCCGGGTTCAGGATCTCCCCGGCTTCGCCTCCGGTGCATGTTACGAGCACACACCGAACGCCTTCGGCCGCGTACTTAGCGGTTGTGCCGGACCCCTTCGAGGCTTCATCGTCGGGATGGGCGTGGACCTGGAGAAGGCAAAGAGGCTCGGACATCGCCCCTAGTTGAAAGGATGAGCGGCTGCGGTTCAAGTCCGCAGATCAACCGGCGTACCTTGCGGTACAGTTCTGCTCGCTCGTCGTGCCACATGGGAGGGAGTGCATCCGTGATGACCGAAACCATCGCGCGCGCGGTCGGAGAGATCCGCCGCTACTACGAGGGGATGAGGGTTCCCGTGGTTCCGACGACGCGAGCCCGCGAGGATGTGCTGCAGCTCTTGGAAGAGCGGAAGGCGCTTCAGCGCGCGGGGGAGGCGCTCGTCGCCGCTGCGGCTTCCTACAACGGCGATGCGACGGTGAGGCAAGCGATCGACGCGTTCAAGGAAGTGCTCGAGGGTCGCCGATCCTGATCCGTTCCACACCCGGACCGCGCACGGCCCGGGCCGTCGAGACTCCGAAGAGAACCAGCGCGACACCGACCGACGAACCGGCGATCGCCCAGTGCGACGTCGCGAGCGCGATGACGATGAAGAAACCGCACATCCCATAGGCGAGCATCGGTCCTCGTCGTGAGTCAACCTTCTTTTGGGCGCGGGCCTCGAAGAGAACGTCAACCATAAGGATCAACGCCGAGACGAAGATCCATCCGGCGTAGTTCGACAACGGAACGTTGAACCATGGCCCGGCTGCGCGGTACGAGTACAGCCACCCGAGGAACCAGGACCCTCCCCGAAGCGTCATCGGGTCGATCACCAGGTCGATCGCCGCTGCGAATAGCGCGCCGCCGATGATGAGGACGCCGGGTGAGACGTTCACGCGATTGGCAAGTGCGCGTCCCGCCCACACGACGGTTCCAAACGAGATAGGAACGAAGAGTGGCACGTTTGAGACGTAGAGCTCGTACCCGCGCGTCGTCGCGATGTAGTCGTACCGGCCGTACGGGAACCCGGTGTGCGTGCTGAGATACTCGGCAGCCAGCGAGATCCCCGATGCGACCGCGATGAAACGAAGCGCGCTACGCCAGTCTCGCTCGGCAGTCGCGGCCCAGAAGAACGCGATCACGAAGGCGAAGGCATACCAGCGATGGGTGATCGTATGGAGAACGATCATCACTCGTACCTGATGTCGAAGATCCGATCGAGGCCGAGAACCGGCGCCCAGATGTGGGACTTCAAGGTGCGGCCCTGATCGATCCAGATCTGCTTCGACTGCACGAACTCCAAACAGCCTGCTTCGCCGAGCTCTTTGCCTAGACCGGAATGCCGGTACCCGCCGTACGGGCCGCTCGTCACGAGAACGTGATAGTCGTTGATCCAAACCGTTCCGGCCTTGATCCGGCGCGCGACGTTGAGCGCGCGCGGAACGTCCCGGCTCCACACCGCTCCGGCGAGTCCGTAGATCGACGCGTTCGCCAGCGTGACCGCTTCGTCGACGGTCTTGTAGGGGATGACGCACAGCACCGGGCCGAAGATCTCTTCCTGCGCGATGCGCATGTCGTTGCGCACGTTCGCGAACACCGTCGGAGCGAAGAAGTGTCCTTCGCGGAGCCCTTCATCGTTGAGGCGATGCCCTCCACACGCGAGCTGCGCGCCGTCGTCGCGGCCGAGCCGCACGTAGCGCTCGACCCGATCGAGCTGCTGTTGGGAGATCAATGGGCCGAGGTCCGAGTCCCACGACGACGTCGGTCCGACGCGGAGCTGCGTCGCCGCGGAAACGATACGATCGACGACCTCGTCGTGAAGCTGCTCGGGCACGAATAAGCGGCTCCCCGCCTGGCACGTCTGGCCCTGGTTCAAATAGATCGCCCAGAGCGCGCCGGGGATCGCGACCTCCAGGTCTGCGTCGTCGAGCAGGATGTTCGCGCTCTTTCCGCCGAGCTCGAGCGTCACGCGCTTCACGGTCGGCGCCGCGAGCTGCCCGATGCGACGGCCTGCTTCTGTCGAGCCGGTGAAGGCGACGCGGTCGACCATCGCGTTCGACACCAGCTCTTCGCCGACGTCGACGCCGCCCCCCGGCAGGACGTTGAAGACACCGGGTGGGATGTCGGATTCAGATACCGCTATCGCCGTCTCCATCGCGCTGCACGGCGTGTGCGGCGACGGCTTGTGCACAACGGTGTTGCCCATCGCCATCGCGGGGAAGATCTTCCACGCTGCCAGAACGAACGGCGCGTTGAACGGCACGATCGCCGACACGACACCGTACGGTTCTCGCACGAGCACGTGCTGAGCGGGGAGGGGAAACTCGTTGTACGGAAGTGCTTCCGTCAGCGGGACCTGCGCGGCAGCCTTGATGAGGTCGCGCGCCTGCTGGATCCCGGCTGCGACCATCACCGTTGCGTTGCGGATCGTCATCCCCGAGTCACGCGATTCAAGGTCGGCGATCTCCGCCTGCCGGTCCCACAACCGGTCGCACAGCGCAAGCAGCGTGTCGCGGCGGGACTCGGGCGCGCGCGCGCTCCAGTCGCCTTCGTCGAAGGCGTGCCGCGCTGCATCGATCGCCCGGCGCGCGTCGCGCTTGGACGCTTTCGGGACGCGCGCAACGACGTCTCCGGTCGAGGGGTCGATCGAATCGACCGTCTCACCCGACGATGAGCCGACGAACTTGCCGTCGATGAAGAGCCCGTACTCGCGCAAGCTGACTCCCGTGTCAGGTTGATTCTATGTTCGCGACGGAGCCTCAGTCAGATGGAGGAACGGTTGTCCTCCGGTGGTCGTGCCCGACGAGAAGACCTGAAACACAGCGCGCTGTGGATCGAACGGTCCCGTGCCGATCGACAAGCAATCCCCTTGATACCGGGGGAAAAGCAAGCTGTGCGTGACCTTCTGGCTCAGCACAAAAACGAACAGGCAGTACGTGTCGGTCTGATCGCTGTAGTCGGTGGCCCAATGGAATCCGAGAGCCCGGTTGATCTGATCTGGAGACTGCTTCGGCTTGAATGCATAGAAACGTTCCCATGGGAACGTTGTCACCGCATCGAGCTTCACGTCCTGATGTTTCTCGTAGGCCTGTGAGAACGCCGCGGCGAGTTTGCTGCCGAACACTTTGTCTCGCTGGGGAGGTGGAGGCGCTGAACACGAGACAGCCACGATCGTGAACAGTGCCCCGATGGCGGCGACCCTCCTCATCTGGAGATCAGGGATGGAACGAGGCTCCGGACGTCGGCGGATTCATCGATCCTAAGAACGGCGTCGAGAGCTGCCTCCGGGTCGGCGAGCACGCCGGTCGCCGCGCGCCGGAACTTCCTTCGCACAGCCCGATCCGTTTCGTCGAGCGGCCGGCCGGGCGCGCCCGCCGGCGCCTCGACCTCCGCGACATACTCCTCACCGGTCGTTGTGCGGAGCGTGACGCGCGCAGGGAACTTCATCTCATACTTGCCGAAGTCTGCCTCATCTAGCGTCGGGGTGTAGGCCGGGTCGAAGAGCTTGATCGCGTCGATCCCGATCTCGGCGAGGCCGCTCATCCTGGTGTTCATCTCTACGCTCGCCTCGACCGACACGCGCGATGCGATCTCGAGGATGTCCTCGGCGCCCGCCTCGAGCGCGCGCTCGGACAACGTATCGACCGACAGCTCGCCGTTCGCCACGAGAACTCCGAACGACAGCTTCACCGAGAAGTTGACGTCGGTCGCGCGCAACGAAATGCTCCGGTGGGGCTCGCTCATCCTTTCCATGCCGTCGGTGAACAGCGTTGCTTCGACTCGGATCGATTCGACATCGCCGGGTAAGAGCGCGCGGCCGGCCTTGTCCGCGAACTCGCTCATGATCTGCTCGAGCGCTTCGACCGGCGTATCGATGTAGGCGCATCCCGGGATGGTCTTGAATGCCAACGACTGGGTGACCCACGCTGAGCCCAGCCCGTCGAACACGAACGCGAGGGGACGCGTTGGGATCGTCTTCAAGAATCCGCCCTCGCCTTCGAGGATGTCGGCTGCCCCCGTCAGTCCTTCGGCCGCCAGCTCTGCGGCGCGAATCCCCTCGACGAGCGGCCCCGCCGCGATCACCGCCTTCGAGTCCGGCCCGAAGAAACCTGCCGCGAGCGGGTAGGGCGGTTGCGACATCGCGATGCCGATCGCGTTGCGGATCGCCGTTGCATCGGGCCCAAGGAACCGTCCGCCGACGACCGCGCCCGCGATGCAGTGGATGTACGCCCACATCTGACCGTTGTGCGGACCGAGCAAGGCCGCAGCGCCGAGCCGTCCCGCGATCTCGTTTGCCGCAACCTGCGTGGTCAACACGGCCCGCCCGTCCGCCCCCGTGGCCTCGCCGAACCCGAGCGAACCGACGACGGCAG
>Ga0070708_100001370_pt1 | contig 18592 bp, 20 predicted proteins | sample KBSK5503metaG_FD_65469 | JGI IMG/M metagenome (GOLD analysis project Ga0070708, IMG submission 65469) | Corn, switchgrass and miscanthus rhizosphere microbial communities from Kellogg Biological Station, Michigan, USA - KBS K5-50-3 metaG | ecosystem: Host-associated > Plants > Roots >... | reverse complement strand
AATAGACGGAGGTATAGGAGACGCCTCTATTTTCCTTCTTTGGGTTGACAGAAACAGGCTGTCAATTTCCATAAAGAAGGCGTTAAACTTGGTTATCTCATTGTCTTTATCGCCACCAGAGTTAACGACGAAGTAGATGCCGCGGTCTTGGTTAAGTTGAGTGAGTCGTGAGCTATCCGTTGTAATAATAGTCCCCAGAGTCTTTCCCTTTGGAGATATGGCCCGGTAGTTGACCGTTTCGCCCGTCTGAAACAGTCTTGCTAGAAACTCTGTTGTGGAAGTCCCGCTCTTCTCTTCAATTTGCAATATAAGTTTCGTATTAGTAGTCCTCTCATTCACTTTTGCCGACAAGAAGTAGTATGACGTCACTACCGCACACCTACAAGAAAGAGAGGTAAGAATCTACTTTAAGTGTTTAGTTCCTTAGTTCCTGTTCCTTAAGGCGAAGGAAACTGCGGAACTGATAAACCTATATTTTATAGTAGTTTAGCTAAGTTAGTTCCGAGTAGTTCCGAAGCCCTGTTCCGCTGCTGTATGAGAGACGTTCTAGTTCCTAAATACCTATCTATTATACGAATCGTAAACTACGGAACTAAATAAACTCAACGTAGGCAACGACTTACAGACGGCACTCGGAAGAGTCAAATTTAGGCGTTCGGAACTGGATTTTAACATTGTCTGGCAGCCCTAGAACGTGCGCTCACGCGCTCGACGTGCCCCTAAACAATAGCGTTACATTTAGTTACGCTTCGCTAATCAATCCGAGGTTGTTAGGCTGTAGTTTGTGGCAGTACAATTCTCAACTCATTCATTCTTAAGGACTTCTATTACGTGCTCTCCTGATTGCCAATCCGGAGGTCCCTAAAACTCCAGCAAAAACTCAATCGAACTCCCCAGCTTATTAGGGCATTTCCTGCTCACTTCCCGGCTGGGTTCATTGGCTTAAACTGTTGATTATAAAGGATTCTAAAAGGGGTGCGGGGGGGTTGAGAGCACCCCGGTTTTTAACGTCACCCGACACTTAGGGGACTTACTCATTCACTTTAGCCCGATTGTATGAGAGCTAGCGCTACGTAGCCTGTTCACATAGGTGTTTTCCTCAGTAAAAAGCTAAGTTGCAACCTGTTCACGTAGACAGGAGCAAGTAAAAGTAGGGCGGGCAGACAATTCTATGCCCACCTTATGCCCATTCGTGCCACCAATGAAAAAGCCCAGCAAAAACGTATGCCCATTTATAGAAATTCTCTGCCACTAAAGGGCTAAACGTGCCACCTATGGCACGACCCGGAGGCCCGGTATGTAGACCAAACTACATACAAGTACGTAGACCTAAACTATAATGGATAGTGGAGGTTACAGAAAGAATGAGACAGACACCAGAAGAGCGGAAAGCCGCTAAGGCGGCATGGGCGAGGAAGTACCGAGCTGACCAGAAACGAGCAGCTGAGAAGCTCAAGGCGGAACACTCCCGGCTGAAGAAAATATTGGAGGCTAAATATGGAATTAGATGAGTTATTACAGAAGGCAGAGCAGGAAGTAGCAGAAGACACGTTCGCCGATATTGCGGACCTGCACCCCGGCGACCCACGGAGAATCGCGTACTTCCTCCAAAAAGCTCTCCGGGAAGCAGAGGAAGCCCGCGAGGAGCAATTAGCGGTACCTGCCGTCGTCAGACCTACTCACATCGGCCAGAACGCAGAGAAAACACAGGAACAAGCGATGGACGAGTACATAGCTAGGAAGTATAAGCCACGGCCATGACACCACTCCACGAGCACACACCTTTTAAGGTCTTAAAACAGTCACCTTTCCAGCTAGACGGGCGTCCTGCATTTCAAGTTGAGTGCAAATATTGCATGAGTCTTTCTGTACTTTCTGCGAAGACCCTACTAATGGCCGATAGCTGCCCGGACTGTGTGGACACTGAAAAGCACAGTAGTAGGAAGAGAAACTAAAGTGCCTAAAGGAGTTGTCATCAATCGAACTCACAATGCCAAAGTCGAAATACTCCCCGGCGGTAGAATGGGATATTTGACCACACTTAAGAAGCTCCCCGGCAGCTATTGGCTGTGCTTGTGTGATTGTGGCAAGGAGATAGAAATAGCAACTCCGCAGATGCGCATTCGCCGTTGCTGCGATAGACGCTCCTGTCCGATGCTACCCGTCTAAATGGCAACTAGCTATTCAAGAGTGCGCACTCATAGTAATCTAATTATATCAATGGAAACACAGACACCAGACCGAAGACAGTACTGGCGAGAACGCCGCGAGCAAATTAAGCAAGACGCTCAGGCCGTCAAGCAAGTGCGAGACTTTGTACTCTCGCCTCGAGCTAAGAAGGCAAGTCCGTCACAGATTCTCGAACTTCTAATTCGACTTATAGGCCAAGAGCCTAAAACTAAGACAGCAACAAAAGGACAAAACTAACATGGCGAACTCGACACTCAGTAACAGTACATCTCCCGGCGGAACGGCTTTAAAGCTCGTAATAGACGCAGCGGCATCCGCGAACCTACCTTTGACCCTCACAGGAGACGAGCTAGTTACTATTCAGAAGCACCTTAAAGCGAATGCTCGCACAGACGTTGACACTTCTAATACCACGGCGCTGAAATCTTATCTGAAAGCGAGGAACAGCCACCCGCACAGCGGAGTAGCAGACGAGCGTTTTTCAACAGCGGGCGACACCAACGTAGTACACGAGGAAGTCAATCGTCGAGCTGTCTTTTCTTCACTAGCCACGGCAGTGGGAAGCTTCAGATTATCTTCAGAACTGGTGAAAGAACTCAGTTTCCTCATAACCTAATGCCTAGCCTCTATCTTGTTCGCTCAAGTGGACCAGTAGAGCTTAGATGGTCTGGCGTCGGACCTCTCTCTATTGGAATAGTAGATCTCCCTATTAATACGCCTATTAGAGTGAAAGACGTTCAGTACAGAAGCCCGTCTGCCGATGGCAGCAGCAAAGTCTCTGGTAGTAAATTAGAAAATATCAAACTCTCTATTAAGACAGCGGAGCAAGTTGTAGCAGAGCTTAAGCGGGAATTTCACTCCTTAGACTGGCAAGTTTTCAAGACACTGGGAGAGGCCCAGTATTTTATAAAATCTGGTATGAGCGACCGCGAGTTGTTTGGTATCACTGACCAAACGACACCCGAGCAAGTAAAGATTATCTACAAGAGTTTAGTTAACGCTAATCACCCGGATTTATTTATGCAGGCGACACCAGAAATTTTAAAGTTTCAGACAGAAAGATTAGCGGCAATCAACGCCGCTTACGAGAGGCTCTCTAAATAATGGCAAACGAATTAGAGGTAATAGACGAAACTCCAGCGGGCAGCCTCATCGATGCGGCGCTCAGCCCTTTTACTCGTATAGATGGATTCTCAGCGAGCAGCCTGATACCAGAGTTGAAACAAGATACATCGGACACTGGCATATCCGATGGGCAGGCCGGAGCGGATTCTCACACATCCGCTCTCGCCGACCCAATGCTAGAACAACTCGCTACGGCCGTCGAAACTTTAGGCGGGATGGAAGGCCTTCAAAGTCTAATTAATATAGCTTCGACTACCGACCCGGTAACGATGGTTGATTCGCTCCTCAACTCAACACAAAAATCGATTTTGCTGTATAGCATAATTGATGACCAGCAAGTGCAGCAAACGCTTTTCGCTGACCCGCAGGTGCAGCAGGCAATCAGTGATGCTTTTTTCGGCGGTCTACCTCTCCCGGAGCTTGTCGAGTCCGTTGCAGAAAGTTTTCAGCCGGACCCGGCCTTTCAGTCCAGACAACAGGACAAGGCAATAGCTTTTCAAGAAGCAAACAAAGCAGTTCAAACTCAATGCTTTTTGGAGGCCGGCCGGGCTACAGCTCAGACCTATGGCGTCGATTTAGAAAGTAACAGCACGGCTGCAAAGGCGTGGTTTAGCGCGTTGTCGGCGTTTCTATGGGCCAACCAGCAGGAAGTACGCAATACGGTTTCTTTAACAGCTCGAGGCAAGAGCTTCCAAGCGACGGTCGCTCGAGCACGTCTAGAAAATAAATACAAAGCTCATATGCTGTCCTTACTCGAACAGGTAGCTCCTAAAAGCAAAACTAAGCCAACAGCCGTTAAGGCGAAGACAGCAGCCCCTAAAGCTGAGTTCGACGCAATTAGCGCAAGCGAGCAAGACATTGGTAAGCAGATAATGCGCGAAATGCGGTCCGACCCTCGTTGGAACGGAAAGTAAACAACTCAACCGCGAGTACACCCTCGCAGCTTTTAAAACGATTCGGAGTCATACCTCACATGGATTTCATCAAGTTTCTACTCGCTCAAGCACGTCGCCAACAAGGCAATAATTCAGACAACAATTCTGACGTAGCTAACATACCAGACAGTCCTACTCTTGCGCCGCGCACTCCTTTACTAACTCCTCGCGGCAGTCTCACGCCAGCTACAACCTCTGATAATTATTCCCCTAATGATGTTTCTCCTACTTATGGGCAGGTACAACCTACAGCAGCTGATACAGCCGATACCTCAGCTATTAGGCCTAGGGTAGTAAATCCACTTTCTCCCTCAGAAAAGGCTCAACAGCAAGTTGATTGGGTAAACGGCGGAGATAATCACGGCCTTGGAGGCAGTACCATCCAAGCGCCCTCGCGGATTAAAGGTTTCCTAGAAGGTTTCTTGCAGGCTGCAAGCCAGAACGCTAATAGAGCTTTGTCGCAAGGAAATGTCGGTTGGAATGGAGTTGCGCAGGCGCTCGGCGGAGGCATTGGCGGAGGCACACAGGAAGCGATTAATCCAGACCTAGCCGTTCAACAGCGTCATGCTCAGGCTATCGCCCAGAGCCAAGCCGGGTTGGACCAAGCTCTCAGAAATGAAAAACAACAGGGCGACATCGCTGAACAGGCCTCAGAAACTCAAGCTCGAAGAGACGCTCCGGCAATAGCCGCAGCCAAGCAAGCCGCAGCAGACGCCAAAGAAGCTGCTACAGAAGCTAGAAATAAAGCTCTTGATGACCTGAACTTCAAAATTAAAAATCATCAAATAGCTACGGAAGACGCAGCCGCAAAACAACGGCAGATAGAGTTCGAGTATAAGAAACAAAACGACGAAGCTAATAGGCAAGCCCAAAATGCACGCGCGGCAGCCAGCAACCAAACGTCTAGACAGAATACTACCGACAGAATAAATGCCCCTGCTAAGAGCGCCAGTAACAAAGGTCGCTCTGCTCAGGAAATTCAGTCAGATGTTCAGAGCAGGCAAAACGAAATAAAAAGTCTATTGGCCCAAGACCAGAAAGAACCTACCTTCAAACCTGTGTTGGATACCAAGACCGGACAGGCAGCAACAAACGCTCGCGGAGAAATTCTGTACGGCAATCAGCCAACAGAACAGTATAAAGACCGTCACGCTCGAATAGCTGTAGTACAGAAAGAGCTTGATAAACTGAAGACTGAACGCCCATCTGATAACAATGTAACTACGACCGCTCAACCAGCAGCAGTACAAGCTAGTAAAGGAAATTTCTCAATCTCGAAGTGGCAAGCTGCAAATCCGAACGGTGACGCCAATAGGGCCGCACAAAAAGCGCGTCAGTTAGGTTATAGCGTAACTAACTAGATGCCTCAGACTCAAGACATAGATTTATCCGGCGGGCTTCAGACACCAGACGATAGTATTGATTTATCGGCAGGGATTACTCCAGCTCAGCAGCCGAAGCCTACTCAATCTAACCTCCCCGCTCTTTTGCAGTTCGCCAAAGACAACGCCTTGAGGGTTGGCTCAACTACAGGCGGGACGCACAACCATAACTCCAAGCACTATTCCGGCAACGCCATTGACGTTGACTATAGAGGGGTAGACGTTGACGCTCTCTCGCAGGCAGCGGCAGCAAGAGGTTTCAAACTAAGAAATGAGATAGCTCGTCCTAAAGGTCAAGCGGTCTGGGGCGGACCACACTTACACCTAGAAACCGATGACGGTCTAGACCTAACTTCTGGTTTGGGCCAGACAGATTCAGCCGGGGATTCCTCACTTGCAGGTCAACCTAACGACAATCAAACGGCCCTAGCCAAGAGCCAGACCCCGTCATTAGAAACTGCGAACCCGGCTTCCTCCTCTCAGCAACAGAACAACACAGCAAATAGTAACTCGTTCCTTGCTAGCTTCCAGTCTGCTCAAAGGCGACTTAACGCCCAAGCTCCTTTGCAAATGAACCCTCGCCCTACTGGAGTTTCTATAGGGGACATCAACTGGCACTGGGGCATGGACGCGAACGAATTTAAGAACCTTAGCCAGCAACAACAGCAAACTGTAATAGCCAATACACGAAAGGCTATTGCAATAGACGAAGCCAAGAAAGCAGCTGGGCAGACTCTTACGCCCTCACTCTCCTATATAAACGCCAATAGAAATTCTATTGGTCTGCCAGCAAAGTCTATTATGAGTACCAGCCTTCCCCAACAGCAGGAAGAGGGAAGGTCACAGTACGATTTAGCGCCGCTACTAAAGCGGGTAGCTTCGCTTCCATTATCGCCTAACCAGATTGAAGCTCAAAAGACTGCTTCCGAAGTTGAAGGCGCACCCTTTGGCCTGAGATTAATCCCGGCAGAAATAGGTAGAATCGCTGCTCAAGCCGAACGGGCCGGAGCTGGCTTAGCAGACTACGCTAAAGACGCTGGAGACGCTGTAGGTATTCCTACGGGAGTGCTCTCAGACGTTTCTAACTACCTCAAAAATAGAGTAGACATAGCCAACAGGGCTAGTAGCTACGAGACTCAAGACGCAGAAGACAGCCTGCCAAAATCAGTAATAAAATCAATAGCTGATACTGGCGCTGATGTAGGAAGTATCATCGCCATAACCGCAACGACTGGACTGCCGTTCCCCGTTGTTATGGCAGGCGAAGCAGCTTTAAATAACTCTGACAAGTCTCCAGTAGAGATAGCAAAAGCAACCGCCTTGGCTTACGGCATGGGGAAAGCTTACGAGTACCTCCCCGGAAAGATAGCCAGCAAGTTAGGTATTGAAGGACAGTTACCTACCAGAGTATTAGGCGCTAGCTTGTTCGGTACGGCAGGAGTCGGCCAAGCTGCCTACAGTGGAGGCGACACTAACCAGCTAATCAGCGAAGGTATCTCTCAAGGCGCGATGGGCGCTCTTGGTGGTCCACATGGCGAAGAGGCCCCGGCAGAAGCAAGAGAATTTACGACGGTCCCTAAAGACTCTGCCACTAACCAGACTCTAGACTACATAAACCAGATAGAGAGTGACGGCCATATTACAGCAGGTCAGGCAGACAAGTTGCGTGAAAACGTCCTTGCCGCGCGGGATACAGAGCAACCAAAGGCAGCTTTTGATAATCAGGCACAAGTAAGCGCCCCACAAAGCAAGGTAGAGGCAAGTGCCACTCTTACACCCGAAGAAATTATCAAAAACATCACGAGGCTAAATAGTGGGCAGCCAGATGTAGAAGCTACCAAGCAGCTCTTAGGTAATAAAGAATACGAGCTGAAAGAAATTCCTATTGATGAAGTCAAGGGAATCTATGGACAGCCAGACCCTCAAACGGTTGAGAATTACGCAGCTAGAAACCCAGAGACACAACCTCCCATTGTTCTTGATGCCAATAACGACGTAATCGACGGGAAGCGCAGACTCGCTGCCAGTAAGCTTCGCGGCGATGAGACTATCAAAGCGTGGATGCCCGCAACCGAGAAAGCCCAGCCGCTCGAAGACTTCGACAATCCAACGGCACAGCTCGCCGCACGCGGCCCCGGAGCTGCCAACATAGGCGACGTACCGGAAGGCTCAACGACTAAGCAATTAACAGAGGCAATCGAAAACAGCGACGCAGCCCCGCGCGATAAGATTGACTATTCACTCAACCTTGCCGACAAGCTCTCACGCGGGAAAGACGCAATAGAGGCAGGTCTCACTAGGAGCAAAGCTCTGACCCAAGCTCTCTGGGCAAAGTACAAAGGACCGACAGACGTAGCTGACAGTCAAAAGATACTTGGAGACTTTCAATATAAGCTCCAGAAGTCCGCCTTTGAGAGCAGGCGCTTCGCTAAGGAGCTGGAAAAGAAGTTAAGCCCAGCCCAGCAGGAAGCGGTAACGAATTATATTCAAGCGGACGGAGATACTAATCTCTTAAAGCAAAGAGCGGCCTCTTCAGAGGGCGCTACCAAGAAAGGCTACGAGCGAGCTACCTCTTTGACGGGCGACGAGCGAACTATAGCAACTCATTTTAGCAGTGCATTCGAGTCTCTATTCAAAGAGGCGAACGACAGCGGCGTAGGAGTTAGCTTCATAGAGAACTATGTACCTCAGATATGGAAGAGTAAAGCAGCAAAGGTCATGCTTGCAGATGCCCAAAAGGGAATGCTTGACCCGTCTTCTAAGTTTTCTAAGAAGCGAGTCTTTGACAGTTACTTCGAAGGCGAGCAGGCAGGATATACTCCGAAGACCAAAAGCATTGGCGCTCTTTATCAGGTCTATAGTAACGCTCTAAACAAGGCCATTGCCTCACGTCAGTACGTCGCAGACTTACAGAATACGAAGGCTTCAGACGGTAGGCCGCTTGTAGCTGTACGCGGTAGCGGGCAGACAGCCATGACGGAGAAAGGTCCGTTAGGCCAAGAGAAAGGCGCGTTTATTAAACCTCACTCCGCAACAGCGGACACTAGCGATTATCGAGTGTTAGACCATCCGGCCTTAAGGGATTGGAAATATACAACCTCAATAGACAGCAAGCCAGTCATGGTTCAAGGTGACATGGCTATTCACCCGGAGGCATTCTCTCGTATCAGGAATGTTTTGACACCCTCTAAGATTGCGACAGGCGAGGGAGTAGGATACACACTAGCTCGCGGCGTAAAGAAGGCTCAGAGTGTCGCGAAGCAAACTATGCTGGGTTTCTTCTCGCCCTTTCACGAGGTACAGGAAGACGTTCATGCCTTAGGTCATAGGACACTGCCGTACGTTAATAAAACAAAAATAAACTTCGATGACCCGAAGCAGGCGCAGCTGGTAAGGCGCGGTCTACAGGTAGCCAGTTTCCACGAAGCAGAGGCATTCAGCGAAGGCTTAGCCGGAGGTAACCTCACGGCCAAGATACCTGTTATCGGTACTAAGATTTTAGGCCCTTATCAAGAGTGGTTATTTAAGGACCACATTCCTAACCTTAAAATGAATATGGCGCTTCACGCTCTAGACAGAAATATGGAGCGGTATAAAGGCAAGCTCTCAGAAGATAGAATCTACGAGCTGACCGCATCACAGGCTAACAATGCCTTCGGTGAGCTTAACTATACTTACCTTGCCAGAAATCAAACAACGCAAGATGTCTTGAGAATGGCTTTACTAGCCCCGGACTTTCTCGAAGCTCGAGCTAAATTCGCAGGCTCAGCCCTTAAGCCTCAAGGCAAGGAGCAGCTCGTAGCGTTGGGCGTACTGGCCGCTACTCAGTACATCACAGCGAGAGTATTAAACAAGCTGAATGACGGCGACTATCACTTCGAGAAAGAGAGCCTCTTTTCAGTGGTCCACAATGGCAAGAGGTATGGTCTAAGGACCGTCCCTTCAGACATTCTTGAGCTAACTACTGACCCTCGCTTGTTTCTCACACACAGAGCTTCGCCCTTAACAGCAGCGGGCGTTAGAGCATTTACAGGTAAGAATGAGTTTGGCAAGCCAGCGGGAATAGTAGAGCAGGCAAAGCTATTAGCCGAAGCTCCTCTACCTATTCAACTCAAGGCACTCACTTATAAAAAGGAAGTCACGTTCTGGGACCAATTTCTAAGCAGTATGGGCGTGCGAGTAAGTAAAGCTGGAGTTAGAGAATTCAAGGCGAAGCCACAACAGCGAGGTAAATTACTGTTTTGAGTTTCTTCGATGTGTGTAATGTTTTCTATAGAATAGGTGTATGCGTAAAAGACGAGATTTAACAGGACAGAAGTTCGGAAGACTTGAGGTTCTAAAGATGGTTGCAGACCTTAACGGAAGGTCAACAGCTTGGTGCTACTGCGAGTGTGGTAAGTTCAGTTTTCCGCAAGGCAGAAACCTCCTCAACGGCAGAACACAGTCTTGCGGATGCTTAAGGCAAGAGAGACTGCAAGCAGCGAGCAGGGCGGCGGTGATTACTCACGGTCATTGTAAGTACAAAAACCCGACTCCGGAATATGTAGCCTACGGCGCAGCAAAATATCGCTGTAGCGAGTCCGGCTGCTACTACAAAGAAGGTATAAAGTTTCTCTTCCCTTCCTTTGAGGAATTTTATAAAGAGCTAGGCCCTAAACCCTCACCCAAACATTCAGTAGACCGCTACCCCAATAAGTATGGTAACTATGAGCCGGGAAACGTCCGATGGGCCACACAGTCAGAGCAGAATCTAAATAGGCGGCCTAGCTCAGAGTGGAAGAAAGCAGCATAATGGCGGCCAGAAAAACACACAACAAAAGTAGGGTCTATAGCGGCGCCGAAAAGGCGGAAGCTTTAGTAGTAATTCAATCTAATAACGGAAACATAACTCGCTCAAGTAATCAGCTGGGGATAGCCCGCAAAACGCTCGAAACTTGGGTTAGGGGTACTCAAGGAATTTCAACGGTAACGCCTGCGATGATTGAGACTGCTACAGACGAGACGGTAGGTAAGCTCTCAAGAAATATAGACCTATATCTGGAGGCAGCACAGGACCCAGAAAAGATAGAGAAGGCGAGTCTTAAAGACATCAACCTAAGCCTTGCGATTGCGATAGACAAAAGAAATCTCTTATCTGGCAGAGCGACCAGCATTACAGAATCACGTAGTAGTGACAGAACGAGGTTAACAGCGTCAATAAAGCAGGTTATTCTAGAGTGTCGCGGGCAGGGTATCGAGATAGACGAGCCTGAAGCAGTGAGACTACTAAAGGGCCAGCTGGACCAAGCAGACGCCCGGCTTTTAGATGAGATTCTATTAACTGAGGAAAACAGTTAGTCTTGGTGAGCTGCCAAGGACTAACGTCCTTAATCGAGATTCGGCCAGTCCCCAGAAGCCCGGTAGGTCTGTAGCTAACCTGCCGGGCTACCATGACAACCACAGATATTTAAGAAGCTTGGAATACTCAAATATTTCTATCGTTATGACAGTTAAAACAGCGAATATCCAGCCCCCGACAATGACAATCTTAAAAGGAATTCTTTCAAGTTTCGCTAGCCACTCTTCGATTTCCATTATTCTGGCCTCCGCATCCACTATCGTCAGTATCCCATCTTTAAAGCAATAGGCTTTTTTGCAAAGTCGAAAATAAATTCGGCATCAATGTCACCAATTGGTGACACGCGGACGATAGGCCAGTTGAGCGTCCGGCGTCCATTCTCTGTCACGCGTGCGGGGAAAACAGGTCCTTTAGGCTTTTTTAGCACAAAATAAAAGTGCGTTTTTGCTGAATATAATCAAAGGTTTTGAGGGTTTAAAATGCTGAAATTGACCTAGGAATGATTCTGAGCCTCTAAGACCTACAAGAGTATCCGGCTAAACTCTGAAGGCATTTAAAGAGGATTCGGAACTTATAATTCACCACACGCGGGTCCATCTGCGATGAGCTTTGAATGCTATTACTTTTAGAGCTGTCCAGTCGTTTCTATCGTAATAAACGTCAACAACAGCGCGGTCATTTGAGGCTGGGAAAAGTGCTTGCGTTCTAATCTCAAAAGTATAGGCACCAGTTAGACCGTAAGTAAGCCACCCAGCTGTAGCTTTACGTGATTTCACGTGCAGCAGCCCCTCTGACTGATATACTGCACATAAATCAATGGGCATCATGGCTCTAGCGCCCCGAATAACTGTTTGTGGTTCATAAGTGTTAATGTCAGTCCATAGCAAGGGCGAACTCTCGTCTTCCTTTACCTCGCTACCGAACGTAATATTGTCTAACGAGACGCTACATTCTCTTGCTTTCTGCCCAAACCCGTAGTTCTCTACCCACAGCCGAATATACTTAGCTTGGGTATCCCCAGCAGGTACAATACTGTCTCGAATTTTGCCGTTTTCTCTAATTCGTAAAAGAGGCCGGAATACTATCAAGGCACATCGAACCAAGTCGGAAAATCCGGGGGAAGGGGTAGACATACCGCAAGGCTACCACCAGCAGCCGAAAGTTAGCTAGACTCTTGGGCCAGAAGTGAGTTTGATATGCATCCATCACTTATGACAACCTCCGGGGCTACTCCTCTCGTCTTGATGCCTTGGCACCCGGAAGAGCTACATAAACACGTCCTAATCCTAGAGGGTGTCTATAACTCTCTGCCAGCGGATGATACAAACGCACGTCAGGCAGTCGCAAAAGCTGTAGTCTGGGCCGCGAGTAGCTTTCTGGAGGGTTGTCTTCAACAGTTCATTGAGCAACTCTGCTCGCAGGAAAATATAGGGCCACCAAAACTCAGGGGACTTGCGAACAAGCGTGAGTGGGTCGTGTGCCGAGCCAAGCAAAGGAAGACTTTTGCGGTAGACCCGGCTAAAGCTTCGACGCGGTTTGTTGAGGATGATTTAGAGGAGCTGAGAAACGACGTAGACCACGGCGGTAAGGTCGAGACAGCTAACTTGCATCTGGAGAATATCTCCTTCTTCAGGGGGGTAGCGAAAGACTACCTTGAGCAGGTCTATAGGAGTTTTGAGATAGGCAAGCCCGGATGGCTCAGGTGACGACCCTCCTCATTGTAAAGTATCTAGTCATTTTTCACCCTCCACTATTAGAGAAAAAGCTCCTCAAAGAATATTTTCATCTCGATTGATTTTTCCTCAAAGCTAATATCCTTGTTTAGAATATTGTTAATACCCTGCCTTAGAGCAGCCTCGAGGCTTTCTGGAAAGTCTTTGTCTGTAGGGTCTAAGTTTTCCATGTCGTTTTCTCCGCTTGCTTGTACCCGCACAGGGTTAGCACTACATAACTTGAGGCTGTTCTAACTCAGTAGAGTTAGCTCTATTCAATATCTCAATAGCCCGTTGCCGGGTGCTATCGTCTATTCCGAGATAGTGTTTATAAGTGGTGGTAGGCTTTTGATGCCCTAACAGTTTTGAAGTCTCAGCGAGAGCTAGCCCGGCTTGAATCATCCTCGTACCGTAGGTAGTGCGAAGGTCACGGAACTGCAAGTCAGCTATCCCGGCCACTTGCGTGGCTGTCTTGAATGAACGCTTCACAGAAGAAACGGTAAATAACTTTCCAGTCTGAGGCAGAGTGGCCAGCTCAGCGGCTAGGCGGTTACTGATTGGCACCTTCCGGGACCTTAGCGTCTTGGTATTCAGTGCTTTGATGTTTATAACGCAAGCCTGAAGGTCTATGTCTTCAGCTGTGAGACTCAGTATTTCGCCCCTCCGCATTCCAGTTTCCAGAGCGAATATAACCAGTGTTCTAAGAGTGCCGGAGCAAACGCTTAGTAGTAACTGCTCTTCAGCGGGTGACAGCACCCTGTCTCTCTTATCCTCATCAGCAGCTGAGACAGTCACTTTCGGCAATCTCAGTATCCAGCCCTCTTCATATGCAATGTGGAACATTCTACGAAGGAGCTGCAAGTGCCTATTAACAGTGGTAGTGCTTCGCTCTTTTGTTTGTGTGACCTCCCCGTCTTTGTTTCGGTACTCAACCGGGGTTTGGGCATAAGCACTCTCGAATCTTCTAATATCTCCAGCAGTGATAGTGCGTAGTAGTCTCCCGTTAAAGAAATCAATCAAGACCGGGAGCTTGTACTCGCTGTCCTTGTACGTTCGCATACCGGAAATCTTTTTACCTTTAGAACTATACTTTGCCTCAGTCAGGTAATGCTTTTTGTAGAATTCTACGAGGTCGTTAAAGGTCATTCGGGCACCGTCAACAGCGGACTGTCCGCCTACTTTGTACTCCTTGAGCAGCTCTTCGCGTAACTCCTTAGCGTGAGTTTTAGAGACCGCTTTGCGTGTTCGATAGACACGCTTACCATCTGACCCTTTGAAACTAATACGAGCGAAGATATACCCTGTCCCTTTCTCTTCTCTGTATCCCGGTCGTGATTTTTTGCGTTTCTTTTGACTTGCCATCTTGGTGTTCCTCCGGTCAGTAGTCATGTGGTCACTTACTGCCTAAATTTACTGCCACACGCGACCCAAACAAGACTGTACAGGTTGCAGCAGCCCTTAGCAATAAAATAGTTTTAACAGGCCGTAAACTCCAGAAAATACAGGAGTTTAGTTACAGGATGATACTAGGTGATGCAGGATGAAATATGGGGTAGGAAGGGACTGCCAGTCATGCGCTCTCCCAGCTGAGCTACGGCCCCATGCGTCGAAGCTAATTATCAAAACGTGGAGGAGGAAGAGTAGCCCAGTGGCGAAAAGGGCGTCAAGTAAGGCATTTTGGATTTGCGATTGCCGATTGCTGATTGCTGATTGCAAAGCGTGGTTTCAGGCTGCGAACTTCGCATTGCGGATTGAAACACGTCGCGAAGATTGAAACTTCACACAGTCACTGCGCTCTACGATGCACGACAAAAAGTGCCAAACCAGCGCCACCAACCAGCAATATTGTGCCCTCGATAATGCGAGAGTAGTTAGGAACCTCGCGCACCCCTGTATCGCTGATTACGACGGCCGACCTTGGGTCCGAGTATATGGCTCGATAGGTGATCACACCACCGGCGGTGGCGAGAAGGATGCCAGCGATAAGTAGAATTACTTTCATCTAAACGTGTGCCTTGTACTTTGTGCTTGGTGCTTTGTACTTTGTTACTTTAGCTAAAGTTGAATGTATGGACGTTGTACTGCGTGCTCGATGAAAGTCAGCACGCACAAAGTACAAAGCACCAAGTCAAAATGCCAATCCAAAATCGAAGATCTCAAATCGAAAATCCAAAATCTAAAATCTATCTAAAACTACTTCCCTGTGAAGACTGGCTTCCGTTTCTCAAGAAACGCGCTGACACCCTCATTCTTGTCTTCTGTCGAGAAACAGAGAGCAAAGAGATCCACTTCGCGGCGCAGACCTTCATCGAGAGTTGAGCGAGAAGCAATCTTCACCGCCTCCTTGGCTAGCATTAGCGCAATGGGACTCTTGTCGGCGATCCGGTTCGCGACCTCCATCGTCGTCGTCCGGAGCTGATCTGCCGGGACTACATGATTAACCAACCCGATTGCAAATGCCGTTTGCGCATCGATGATTTCGCCGGTGAGGATCATCTCCATCGCTTTCCCTTCCCCAACCAGCCGCGTCAAACGTTGCGTGCCACCGCCGCCGGGAATGATGCCGAGGTTGATCTCGGGTTGGCCGAATGAGGCAGTCTCGCTCGCGATTCGAATGTCGCATGCCAATGCCAACTCACAGCCACCGCCCAGGCAATAGCCATTGATCATTGCAATAACCGGTTTGGGAAACGTATCGATTGCGGTAAACAATGAGCGACCAACCATTACCTCGCGCTGCGTCATTGCGGTGCGTCCCGCAAACTCCGCGATGTCGGCCCCGGCGACGAATGCTTTATCACCAGCGCCGGTAAACACAACGACACCTACTGAATCGTCGCGGCGTAATTCTTCCAAGAGCGCGGCACCTTCTTCGCGGGTTTTGATGGTTAGCGCGTTTCTTTTGTCAGGACGATTGATAGTGATGATGGCGACGCGTCCAGCACGCTCAAGCAGAAGGGTCTCGTATGCTTGCGGCATTTTTACTCCGATATTATTAGTGATGAAGACGGTGGAATCGTAAAGGCTGGTGGCGGAATCGTCAAACGCCTTGGACAAGGTGGATGGTCTCTAACCTCTGAGTGGCAGGAGGGTGGACTCAAATCATTGGTCATATATCATTTGACACTTCTCATTTGGTCATTGCTCTTGCGGAATTGATCTGGTTCTTTGAAATAACTCATTCAAAGGATCAGTAACTCCGTCTAAGACACAGATGAACCAATGAGAAATATCAAATGATCTATGACCAATGATTACTCCGACGCGGGAGCCTCAGGGTCTTTATCCGCGGGCTGTTCATCGGCAACCCAGGACACAAAAAGTCGCAGCCAGTTTTCCGTGGGCTCGGCTATCTGTACGCCCACTCGCGCGGTGCCGTAAATCGCGGGCGCCACTCTTATGACCACGGCTGTGACTTCGATGGGCGCGCCATCGGGACGGTGCGCGCGCAGGTACAAACGCTCGCCACGACTGACTTTTTGGTTTAGATGGAAAAGAGCGCCGGATGTCGAGATATCGTCCGTTTCCGTCGGTTCGCTCCAGGCTGAACCATCTTCCGCACGGCCAGAAATCACAACAGGCAGACGCAGTGCCATTCGCAGAGCGAAACGTCTCTCTTCGTTATTGTAAGGCGTGCTCATAGGTGGCAACACAGTGTTCTGATACTCAACCATCCCCGCGGCGGTCTCAGTTCAGGATGAATGCACCCGATGCGCATCTTCTTGTTCATCCCGCCAGTCGTAAAAACCTTCTCCCGTCTTCTTTCCCAGTTTGCCCTCATTCACCATTCGTCGCAAAACTTCCGGAGGGCGAAAGCTCTCCGACCCAAGCTCTCGGTGAAGATATTCGGCAATATTGAGCCGCACGTCCAAGCCAACAAGATCCGTTAATTTTAGGGGGCCCATGGGATGGTTGTAACCCAACTCCATCGCGGTGTCGATATCATGGGCACTTGCCACACCCTGCTCGAGCATTCGCATAGCCTCTAAACCAAGTACCACACCCAACCGACTTGAGGCAAAACCCGGTACGTCCTTTACCACAATCGGTTCCTTGCGCATTTTCTTACCAACGCCGCGGGTAGTCTGAACGGTAGCCTCGCTGGTTTTATCTCCCACAACGATTTCAACGAGCCGCATTATGTGTACCGGATTGAAAAAATGCATACCGATAACATCCTCGGGGCGTCGGGAAACTTTAGCGATCTCCGTAATAGAAAGAGACGAGGTATTGCTGGCAAAGATGAACGGGTAATTAGAGTTTGCTTCAAGCTCACGGAGTATGTCTTGTTTAAGCTCCAACTTCTCAGGCGCAGCCTCGATGATCAAATCGGCTTCGGCACACTCCATCAAATTCGTAGTGCCGTGTATTTGTTGGAGCGTTCGATCACAATCCTCTTCGGTTAGCTTGCCGAGGTTAATACCCCTGGCGAGATTCTTTTCAATCGCTTGTATCCCGCGCGCGAGCGCTTCTCTGGAGACATCATAAAGTATGACCTGGAATGTAGATCCGCCGGCAACCTGGGCGATGCCATGCCCCATCGTGCCCGCGCCGATCACCGCGATCGTTTCAATCGTTTGCGGACCGCTCGCTTGTTTCAATGGTACCCATGCTCCTGAGAACGGGGCTTCCGGCGTCAGCACTGCTCACAAGCTTAGTTCGACTACCGTAATATCAGTAGTTATACTATACGCTCAACCGAAAAGGCTATACTCTCGTGCTTTCAACCGCAAATATTTCAACTCCAACAACTTCATTCTGGTACTGAGGAGGAACGGACCAAGCAAATGGCCAAGAAAAACCTCAAGCGAGACGTTGTCATCATTGGTTCGGGCCCGGCCGGCTTGACTGCGGCCATCTACTCGGCGCGCGCCAACCTAAGGCCTTTGTTGATAGATGCACCCGCCGACGCCCACAAACAGACCGCCCCCGGCGGTCAATTGATGATCACGACCGATGTGGAAAACTACCCCGGCTTCTCGGAAGGCATTCAGGGACCCGAATTGATGGCCGAATTTCGCCAGCAGGCCGAGCGTTTTGGCACCGAGTTCTTAGAAGCCTGGATTAACGAAGTGGATCTGGCTGAGCGCCCTTTCACTCTTTACACCGACGAGCAAACTATTGAGGCGGAAACCCTGATCATCGCCTCGGGAGCCTCCGCAAAATGGCTCGGTATTCCCGGTGAAGCAAAGATACCGGCCGGATTTGGAGGCAACGGCGTGTCTGCCTGTGCGACGTGTGACGGACCCCTACCTCACTTTCGAAATAAGACAATCGTAGTTGTTGGCGGCGGCGATACAGCAATGGAAGAGGCGACATTTCTCACCCGCTACGCCGGAAGGGTTGTTGTAGTTCACCGGCGCGACAAATTGCGCGCCTCAAAAATCATGCAGGAAAAAGCCTTCAACAACCAGAAGATCGATTTCATCTGGAACACGGAAGTCGAAGAGATTGTCGGAACAGACCATGAAGGCGTAACTGGCGTTAAGCTTCACGATTTGAAAACAGGCGAAAAGCGAATCTTTCCCTGCGCGGGAGTTTTCATAGCGATCGGCCATAAGCCAAATACCGATTTGTTCAAGGGCCAATTAGACATGGATGAGGTTGGTTACCTGAAAACCTCAGGTCACTCCACCTCCACAAACATTCCAGGGGTTTTCGCTTGTGGTGACGTGCAGGATTCCGTCTACCGCCAGGCCGTCACGGCGGCCGGCACGGGCTGCATGTCAGCGATCGATGCCGAGCGTTTTCTGGATCACTTGCCCGTCGCTATGCCAACAGGTGAAGAGGTCACAATCGAGGGCGAGCACATATCTCCAGATCACCGGGCGATCATTACAGCCGATGGGCACCTGATTCCTAATAGTCCGGAGATCATGGCTCAAGAAGACTGCGAGTGAGGCGATCGGG